>ENA-UOWK01000333-UOWK01000333.1-bioreactor-metagenome-genome-assembly--contig:-NODE-333-length-35285-cov-24.105989_pt1 | contig 35285 bp, 33 predicted proteins | sample MGYA00238157_ERZ761612 | MGnify/ENA primary metagenome ERZ761612 (study PRJEB28901, sample SAMN06268035) | bioreactor metagenome | isolation source: Joint BioEnergy Institute, California, USA... | reverse complement strand
CCCCCCTTCCGAACCCCCAACCCCTCTCTCTCCCTTTCCCCTCCATGGTGACCCCATCACCTCTCCTCCATCCATAACTCCATCAATCAATACAACTAACGAGAAACGCACGGGAAACCAGCCCAAACCCCTGGACGTCATCACCCTCTTCCACAAGCCCTCCCTGCCCGCCTCCCAGCGCGTCCTCAACATCCTCAAGCAGGCCTCCGCCACCGCCTCCCAAACCACGACGGAGGACCAAGCGTCCGACAACACGCTCCAGGCGCGCCGCTCGCGCGGCGAGTTCCAGCTCGACGTGACCGAGCTCCCGCCCACGCCGGACCAGCTGCGGAATATTCTCGATTATGCGAGCGCGACGGGGGAGAGGAAGACGGAGCCGGGGGAGGTGATGAGGGGCGCGGGGAGCGTCGCGGACGCGCTGAGGTTGTTGAAGGAGGAGGGGGGCGGGGAGAGGTTTGTGAGGCCGGTGGTGAGTATCGTGGTTTCATATATATATATATATATATATTCTTGACTGACTGACTGACTGACTGCTGGTGACGACAGGTCGTCGACTGGTCCAACGGCAAGGCGGTCGTCGGCGATAACGAGTCCGAGATCCTCAAGATGCTCCGGCAGGCGTCTGACTGATCGATCCGCTTTGATGTCCGTATGGATCCATCTTCCGATACATTCTACCTAACTGTCCGCTCCACTTCGAGCCACGGCTCAATGATATCCATGTGATATTGTCTGTTCCTTGATGAATGGAAGAAAAACTCCTCTCTAATCTAAAAGCTAATATTACGCATGACTTGTTTCACTTCTGAAGGCGTCGGGGTCTGTGCAGCGTTGACCGGTTACTAGTCTAATGCTACGATGCTCTTAGGATAGCGGTTTCCGTTTCCATTCAATTCATATTCCTCGTAATCGTACAGATGCAATGCGATCGGAAAGCGGGATGGTGATCTAAAACTCTTGAAAACTAAGCACGCCCATGACGGCTGTCAACCCAGAACCACAGCACGCAAGACCCATAACGCGCAGCTCGAACGCTAACACATACGCCGCAAGCAGAGACCAGGAGAGGACGAGAAGACGACAGGCAGGGTCAGTCATTACGAAAGTCGTATCGGCATAACACAGAACAGAAGGTGTAAGGCCAGGATCAGAAAAGAACGGCGCCATCATGGGCAAGATCGAGAGCCAGCTCGTTGGTCATAACAGAGAAAGAATATGCAAGGGACTCGCGGCGCGAAGCCGTTCAGAAGATGGTGCCGAAGGATCCGTCCGTCGGAATCGATTTCCTGTGGATGCTCCGCGGATCGTCAAGAGTAGACTTGCGGTGTCTAGATCGGGTCAGTCAACTCGTCAACGGAATTGGAACCCGCGGGGGGTTGGGGGGGGAGGTGGAGGGATACCGGAAGGTGAAGCCGACAAACAGGGACTTGCTCATCTTCTCGTCCCTGTCCGCCATCTCCTCGATGGCCCTCTGCTTGTCGTGCACCTCTTTGTACTTGGCCATGTCGGCCTCGTTGCTGAAGTCGTCAAAGTAGCCGGCGTCCGTCTCCGAGTCCAGGTCGGGGACGAAGGGGGCCTTCTGCTCCCGCAGCCGGCTGAAATCGACCTCGGCGAAGTACTCGTGGGCATGGATTTCGTGGATGTTCTTGAAACGCTGCTCCTTCGAGGCCACGAGCCGCGTGATGAGATCCCACGTCCGCCGCGAGAGGAAGTAGTTGGGATCCTCGTACTGCGGCTTCCTCAGCACCTTCTGCCAGCGCTTCAGGTTCTGCCAGGTCTCGTCGACCGTGGCGCCGGCAAAGGGCGGATAGCCCGCGAGCGCCTCGAAGAGCATGCATCCCAGGCTCCAGTAGTCAACGGTAAAGTCGTACTCCTGTCCCTTCAGCACCTCCGGGGCCATGTAGTCGGGAGAGCCGACGATCGATTTGGCGTAGTTGACCTCGCGCCTCCTCAGCGATCGATAGCCTTCGCGTCTCTCCGCCGCAGTCCGCTGTTCCATCGGCCGGCCAAAGGGGACCGGGGTGTTCCCGACCTCCTCGAGCTTCACGCGCATCGACTCGATCTTACCCGGGTCCAGCATTCCCGATGCCAAACCAAAGTCGGTCAATTTGACATGTCCGGTGGAGTCGATCAGGAAGTTCTCCGGCTTCAAGTCACGGTGGATGTAGCCCAGGACGTGGAGCGCGTCGACGCAGCAGAACATCTCGGCGATGTAGAACCGGGCGTGTCGGTTGTGCAGGACGCCGGTGTTGTTGAGCAGCGTCCGGAAATCACCGCCCGGAACGTACTCCATGGCGAGGTAGATCTTCTCCTCGTCCTGGAACGCGTACAGCAGCTTGACCAGCCACTCGCTCTTGGCAGCCGTCAGGATGTCTCGCTCCGTCAAGATATGCCTGACCTCGTCCAGCTTGAACAGCAGCTTCTTGCTCATGACCTTCAGGGCGCACACCTCGCGCGTGTCCTTCTTCTGCGCCAGGTACACCTGTCCGTAGCCGCCCTGTCCGACCTGGGTCAGGATCTGGAAGTCGCCCTGGCGCAGCCGGGTGCGGCGTTTGCGCAGGTGCGCACGCTCGCGGCCAAGGTATCTCTGTCGCGCAGCCTCATATTCTTCGACGGGCGTGGCGGGGGGCGGCGGATAGGCGGCGTCGAACTGGGCCTGACGGTTCTGGCGGTTGTGGACGTAGCTGAGGAGGTCAAAGTAGTAGTCGAGGAAATCTTGGGGACGGTCAGCCCGTATCTACAATCAGACACCTCGGGGGAAGGGGAGAAGAGAGGAGGCGTACAGAGCTGGGTGACGTTGGCCAGTCGCTTGACCTTGGGCAGCTGGAGCTTCTCCAGCTCCTCCGCCGTCAACCCACGGATCGTCGTCTGGGTCCTCCGCGCGCCGTCGCTCTCGCGGTTCTGGTAGTGCTCGTGCCGCGGACCCAGCTCCTTGATCGCGCGGACGGCGCCCGGGGGCGTGTTCTCCTTGTCCTTGTTCGACTTGCGGGTCGGGCTGGGCTGGCGGATGACGCTCTCGCTGAAGTCGACGTCCTCGTCGCCGCCGGCCGGGGCGCTCTTCGCGGGCGAGAGGACGGGCGGCGTGCCGTAGCCCGACTTGGTGGGCGAGGAGGGGCTCAGCTTCATGGCCTTGTCGAAGACGCCGGGCAGCTCGAGGGCGCCCGGGGGCATCCTGTTCTTGCTCGGGCTGCCCTGGGGGGTCTGGGCGGGGCTGGTGAAGCCGTTGTCGGTGGGGGTGGCCGGACGGTCGAAGCTCTCGTTGCCAGACCGCGTGTGAAGCAGCGGCGGCGGGTGAGGGAGCTTGAGCCCGTGCCTGGGGGAGGACTCGGGGGGCATCGTCACCGTCATCGCGATGGAGGGTGGTGAGGTGGTCCTGGCTGGCGGGGGTGTGCTGGACGGTCGATCTGGATGGAGGCACTGCGGAGCAGCAGCTCCGGACGGGACGCAACGGGGCTTCTTGGGCGGGATCCACAGCCGACGTGCAAGCGTGGGAGAGATCGATGGGACACAAGACACCTGGCCGAGGAGAGAAGACACCTGGCCGACGGGGAGACGGAGAGGAGGCTTCTTAATGTTCGAGCGAGATGCTCTTGTCCCGCCCGACGCACCGCGAGCACCGCCGCCCGCATCAGCCCCTGGCCAGCCGCCGCGTTGCCCCGGCGACCGCGACGTCCCTTGTTTCATCCTCAGCCCTGCGATCGAGATCTCTGTGGAGTTGATCGTCCGGGCTATTTTGGCCATGCTGTCAGAGCTTGTCATCGACCTGTGCTCTTAGCGCCCGTCTCCTCGCTGACAGGTCAGCCAGTCACCGTGCGTGCAGTCTGGCAGTGGAATGCGTCAATTCATTTGCGGCTGAAGAGTACATACATGCAATGCATGCATACAGAACAGTTGGGTTGGAAATTCCCCGTCTTCTTGCTTTCTTCCGGCCTGGGCTTCAAGCCCATCCAGGCGCGGAGCGGTGGTACCCAAAGGCCGCGTCGGGCGCCAAATCGGATTCTCCCAACTGTTTACAACGGAACGGTGATCATTGGATGCCGCAGAGCGTCGGTATCGTGTCATGATATATTGAATTATTCCAGGGAGCATGCTACCCGTCATTCGTACAGTGCTATCCAACTCGACCAAAAATCCCTGAAAATCAGATCGACCACGGACACAGTCGCATAACCAGGGAGACGGCGTCTTGATAGACAGGCTTTTCTCTGTCAAGCAGTTCCACGGCCGCGTGAACACGGTGATCTACCGGAGTGGGGCCTCAGGCACCGCCCTCCGTGCGCTGCCCGGTCTGTGGACCAGAAGCAAAGGACATGAGCACAAGCCCAATAAGCACAATAACAAACCGTAGCAAAAAAAAAAGCAAAAAAAAGAAATCTGCAGAAAGCAAAACAAGAAACAAAAACAACATGCCACACGGAGCGAGCTTATAAAACAAACAAGGAAAAAAAAATTCATACATAAAAAGCAACCCCGTACGACCCCGTCTCGAACGTGACCTTCGCTCCCCTAGGGAAATAAAACACATCCCCCGGGCCCGCCGTCACCTTCTGCCCCGTCGCATCCGAGATGGTGAATTCTCCCTCCAGGATGATCTTCGTCTCGTGGTAGGTGTACTCGTAGACGAGGGGCGTGCCCTTCTCCAGGCGGAAGAAGCCGGCGGTGATGGGCTTGTCGGGGTCGGTTTTATCACTAGACAATCTCATCAGTATACATACATACATACATATATTTATATATGTGTATATATATATATATTTATATATGGATTATGTGGATAGGAATATACCTGGAAACAACATCCCCCAGATACGCGTTCCCGTTGGCGATGAGCGGCGGCTGGAAGCTGGTCTGGGCCTTGGCGTGGTAGCTGAATGCGGGGGAGGACATCTTCTCCGTGTTTTCAGAAGAAGGATCTCTTGAGCGTTGTTTCAAGGGGATGCGGCTGAAGCAGGAACCCATTGTCAGTCAGTGTCTCTAGATATATAAAGAAAGAAAGAGCATATAGCGATGATGTTTTTTCTTATACAACTTGCAGTCCTTAAAAAGGAGTGAAGAACACGCGATTATTGATATTCCGAAAACGGGAAATTGCGCAGGCGACTCACAGGTCTGGCGAGAAAAAAAAATTCATACAGATCCTGGGTAAGTTACTTACTTAGTATCAGATCTGTATTTCTGTCTGTCTGTTCGTCTGCCCGGTATCTAGCTAAGTAGGCACTGTATGTACTATGCAGCCAAACTGATAATCCCGCTCCCCTCCGCTCTTCTTCACTCGAGATATATATAATTAATTTTATCGCAGATGCACGGGTCAGGAGTCAGCAGATCCAGAATGGAAATTTCCATGAAACGGAGCCAGAGACCAAGAAAAAAAAGCGGAGTTAACGATAATAGCGCACATCTACCCCCGGTCTTTCTCTCGCAAGATAGATTCCCCCCCCCCCCCCCCTTTTCTTTCCATATGGGATCGATAAGATAGAAGTGACAAGTTTTGTGGAAAATCCCCTACTCTGTTTACCCTTCAGGAAGCAACGTTCGGATCGCATCTCCTCACTCGGTTGATCGTGATAAGCGGAGATCCAGTTGGATCTCACTATGTTCATGCAGGATCGGATCGGACCGCTAAAGGGGTAAAAAAGTACTAGGGTTTTTGCATGTCTCTAGACGGGGTTTGGTTGGGGAAAAGCTTCATTTTTTTTCTTTGAAATCTGACTGCCAAGGAGTCTCCGGGGTGTTGTATGTATGTATAGTACAAGGATGATATCGGCGTATCTGGTATGTGCTTGGATGTGGCATGCATAAATAAGAATGCGACTAAAGAAAGGATGGAGTTAGAACTCAAAAAAAATACATCACTGTCTGAGTACTGCATGGCTCATAATGGATAACCATAATATAACGGAGGACTTAGTCATACTGCTGCCGTTTGAAGTAGTTATATGAACGAAAGCCCAAAAAGAGACGGAATCGGATAAATACATGCGCATCGTATTCCAGCACAAATAAAATCATACTGCAAGCAGAGAGAACAGCAGAATCCACACTCTCAACGATGACGACGGTTTCCAGCACCTCAACCGCACGTGAATGATAACCATATAATACCCTTACTCCATCCGGCCGCCTTTGCCGGCCCCGAGGGGATTGTTTTCCCTAATCAGGCAAGGCCTCACACCCGCGAATCCTGCCCGCCTAGGGTTTAGACCGAGCGGAGCGCAGGTGCCCACTCCAACGACCGTTCATCCGGGGTCCAGACCCCGATCGCCCAAGGTGCAGGTCTTCTCTTTTTACCTACCTTGTACGGCATATGGATGTCGCGGTTACTGGTTACGGTTATTTAATAACTCTCTGCGGTCCAGGAGGCAGGACATGGGCAATAATGTGAGACAAGCAGATCGGTTTCTATCCTGCCCGCAGTAGGCAACAGGTGCACATATACTACTGTACATCGGATGCATGGACAACCGGTATGAAGGTACAAAGTACTCGGGACAGCGTTCTCATACCGACTGCCAAATCAGCAGCGGTCCGGATCGGCTCTGCACTCCACTGGGGATCTGTCAGGTGATGATTGAAGACACGTGGTGCCTGTGCAGGCATCATACCGTTTCAGCAACATGATCACGATAGTACTACCGTAGGCACTGCGTAGAACCAGATCTGTGCTCGCCACCGCGGATGCTTGTCCACTCGAGCAGCCCTTCGGGAGCATACGGCTGGCAATCGTACGACTGCGGATAGTCTTCTTTTCTTCTTCAGCGCTCGAATATACTCCTTAACAAGGATAAATCCAGGCGACACTACAACTGGAACTTGTTTCTTACTGCGTCGATCCTGCTGCTCGCTGGGCCAGACACCTTTTCCTCTTCCCGGACAGCTGTAGCGGCGTGTGGGGATTCAGGCAGTAAGCTTTTCTTAGAGCTTTACCAATCACCATGTGAGCACCTCTGTGACGGTGCGATCCACCTTTGTCTTTTTGTTTGTCGGAGCTTGCCTCGAAACATACCTAGTTTGCTTCTCTTCCCTTCTCCGATTACTCAGCCCTTGGGGGACCCCGCTTTGCCTGAATTGTCGAGCGACGTCCCAACCTGCTGTGCTCTCTGCTGCAACAGCTTCTGTGATTCCTCTTAAGAAGGGCAGAGAGTCAGCATCGCCGCATCTATCGCTGCCCGGGGCTGCTACTCATGTTCAGAAATTCTGGTCTGTAGCCCTAACCTTTTTTCCCTCCCTTACACTTCCCCGGAGACACAGCCCGCTGTTCCATGACACACGACTTGTTTCGTCTTGGGTCGTCAATCTTTTGAGCAACCTGACTCAGCTGGGACGAACAATTTCGAAATCATTCTCACATCAGATCGATTCCACTCCCGCCTCGTTTCCAACAAGCATCAGCGTCAGAACCGCTGCTGGAGTGCCGTCAACACCATAACGATCACCAAATGCCAATATCGGTTATCATCGTGCCTGCCGAAAGAGCTCACAATTTCCAAGGCGGGACGGCGGACTGCCGGTGTCCGAAGGCCCTTTGATCTTGAAATTCATGTAAAAAGGTAAGGTCATGGCAAAGAAAAGGGGGTGGAAAGTGGGAAGGATTTTTGATCCTTTTGGCATCAGTTTGACATGAGATCCGCGAGTGCGAGAGCAAATAGAAATCAATAAAAAGGATCACCGATCAAGGCCCCCAAGGAGGGTTTTTGGTCCTTCCATGCCGTCTGACTGATATTATTGTCATTTCCAGTTTCAACACGGGCTGATACCCCCTACCCCTGCTGGTCAAGAAGTCACACATCAAGGGCAAACAGCTGAACTATTTTACCCCAGAAACACCCGCAACGTTGCACATGCAGTGCTGAATGGCTTGGTAGGAAGTTAGAACATCTCTCTCTTTCTCTCTCGGATCCAAGATCTCTCTTCTACGCCAAAACCGGATTTGGTGGAGTAATCCTCCGGCCTTCCCTACCCCGTGCGACAAATCAAGCTATTAAAGGAGTAGATCACGGCACTCCAGTATCCAAATCCAGAAAACGTCCAAAAAAAAAGAAAACAAAAGTCGGAGAGATTGTACTACATTGGTCATTACCCGGACTCTAACCTATTGCCTAACGCGCCATCCATTCCCCCACGCGACACGAGAGAAACAGAAGAACGGACCCAGGTGGTATCATCGACTCCTCATACGTGAAACAGAAGGTCATAAGGCCCAGAAGCCCAAAGAAGTGCCGGCCGATAGATCAAGCCCAGTCCGTACAGCCCCCTTCAGTGGCCCGTTCAGTTCTTTGACACACAAGTCGTCAAATAATCTCGAGAGCTCCAGAGAACGCCGCGCTAATCAAATAAATGCCCAGGGTGGTGAAAATAGGGAATCAAAAAGCCCAGTGCCGTTTCCAAAAAAAATCACCAAAACAAGAAATTCATACTGCCGCCATCAAACGGGGAAAAAGAAACCGGATCCCTGTCTCGACCCGACCCAACTCGACCATGGCTACAGTATCGATAACGAATGATCTGCTGCCATACTTGGCCTCCCTTCGCTCCTACCTTGCCAGAGAAAACAAGGAGGCCCTCCATAATCCAGGAAGCACCACCCAGGACGGAACTGAAACCGATCGTGGGTCCGACGTCCAGGAGGATCGCGAGATCCGCATCAAAAAGGAACAAGCAGAACGTGGGTATATCGAGTGCGAGAAGCTGAAGGCCTTCCAGGCGTTATCCTCACAGAGAAGGGGACAACCACTGAAACGACTGCGGCGGGTTTCACCCTCATCATCCAAGAAGCACTATAGCACTCGGAGTTAGATCCTGGGTTGCCAAGAAGAAACAGAGAGCGGATGCGGAAAGATCGATCCAAGCACTAGATGTTTTTCTGAGCTCTTACCTTCCCACTTCCAGTCTCTCATTACACCGATCCAATGCAGCCTGCCCCGAACAGTTTTCTCAAACTCGATATTTTGCCTAGACGAAGCGGCCACTGCGCGCCTCGAGTCATCCCGAGGTACCGAAGTCAACATGTTCGTCTTGTCAGCCGAAACTCTCCGCCACGATTCCGCGAGCCCATAGTACCCGCTTGGATCCTGATCGCCCCCCATTGGCAGGCCATTGGAGGATTCTCTCTTAGTCGCATCCTCAGGAGCGGCATAGGAACCCGATCGCCCGACGCTCCTTCGTTGACGCTGCCGCTTCTCTGCTTCAAACGCGTCCCGCCGCGCCCAGACTTCGCGGATGACTTCAAGGCAGCGATCGATATTTCCGATCTTCAGGCGGGATTGCATTGCCGCCCATCGATTCAAAATCCACTTACGGTCCTCCTCATCATCCGCTTCACAGCTGGCCGCCAGCAACGGATATATTTGAACGATCGTTGTCCGGGAGCTGAGCGGGACTGTGGCCAGGAGAATCAGCACTCTCTTTGCTAGTTCCGCTGCTGACTCGGAGGGTATCTCTGGAACCGCCTGGTGAAGATAGAGGAGCGTAGCCCAGCGATAGGCTTCAGCAGTCTGGAAGCTGTGCTGGACGTCTGAGGTCGGATCCTCCGGAGGCTCAAAATACTGTGGCGGTTCCCATTTCTCGATTAGCGTCTTAAGCTCGATTGCCTCGGAGATAATGGCGATCGAATTGCTTTCAGTCTTCCGGACGCGTTGGATGAGGTTGGCAACCTGGCCGATGAGAGGGAAGAGCGAGGCCGCGCAGCCCAACAAGGGGTCGATCTCGTGCACTCCATCATCTGGCGTCGCCAGAGGGAAATTTTCTACTTCCTCTTTCCCGGTCTCGGCCAGGGAGGTCAATCGTGCGATGACATCCATGTACATCCAAGTATTGTACAGAAATCGTAGTCGCGCGATATCCTCTCCCTGGAACCCACGTTGCATCCCGTCTCTCATTGCCTGACTTACCAGCGCTCTGGCACCCCGGAGATGCTGAATGCCGGTGGAGATGTGTTGATCCCACGATTCGGCGAACGCCAGTGATAAGGTTGTTGCCAATGCAGCATCAGTCCTCATGCTTTGTATCCCCTGAAGCATGTACGTGATGCTTTTACGCATATGCTCCATCCCGTAAACACGCAAACTAGGTAAATCCTTGGACGCGTGGAAAGCGGCGAGCGCGAAGACTGCGTGGTATAGGGCTGGCGTATTTTTCGCCAGCGGCCACACGGATGTCCGCCACGGGTTCTCCGTGACTCCATCCTTTATCGACAAAATCCCACATGTCTGTCGGTCAAAGCGGATAATCAGCATCTCCTCGCTTCCAGGACCAAGATCAGGTCCTCGGTAGAGGATATTGGGCATTGCATCCGGAGAATCCAACACCGCCGATTGACCGGACACCGAGCCCTGCGCGGGCCAGATATCCGTGCCTGGGTCATACTCCCGGACGATTTCCTCTACCTCATCATTACCATCGTCGAGTACCGGGGAAAAGCTGGGTCCGCCTGACTGGAGCGGGATCGGCGCCTGCTGAATGCCGAAGGGACCCTGAGCCCCTACTATCTCCATATCTACACCAGGAACAAGAAGATCCGGCATCTCAGCAGCCTGCGCCGGCAATTCCAGCGGCCCATCGCTCTGGGGCTGCAACGTTATCTGGTCGTTGAGTACGGGTGGCTGTCCATGATCCGCAAGTGTTTGCCCGTCAAAATTGGTATTCTCGGATGTCACATAGAGAGATTCACCTGACGGGGATGGACCATTCGGCTCAGGATCGGTAATTTGAAAATTATGGTCATTAATACGTGGAGAGTCATTACACGTAAGTGGAGAAACTGAAATGTGATCGGTTTCACTCCTGACGGATGATATCGAGCAATCTGTTGTCGGCGCACTCAAGACATGCGTAGAAGCATTGCGCGATCGCAGAGGTGGCGGAGCAGAGGTGGCCGCTGGTAGATAGGATTAGCATAACTTGGATGCTTCACAGAAACAACGCGTTCGGGGGATCGTTACTTTTCTTCGCCTTTGCGGCGGATTTGCTCGTAAAACTGGCTTTCTCGAACGGTCGCCATTTGAAGTCTTTCTTGTAGCCTCCACATGGCACATTCCGCCTACGGCACTGCTGGCACGTCGGCTTGGTCTCGTCGCATTTCAGCCGCTTCGCCTTGCAGGTAATGCAGCCTGCAAGGCGGACGTGCGAGCGTCAGCGCGATCCGCAGCATACGACATGGATGCAGGAATGCGGGAGTTGCATACCGTTGCGGCTTTTCGACTGTTTGGGTTTGCTGATGCCGGCCGCGGGTGCTGCATTTTGGGCCGGAGCGGGAGGTTTGGTCGGAGAGGGCGGGGAACTCTTCGAGGCCGGCTTGGCGGATTGGGCGCAGGATGCATTGAGGGTCGGAGGGTCTAGAAATGCAGAAGGCGAGGGGACTTTGATGGTTTCCATGCCCAGGTTTGCAGCAACAGCATCGACCCACTGGGTGTGCCAGACGGCATCGAACGAGGTCAGAGCACCGGAAGAGGGAAACGAGAGGAGAGGTAGACAGAAAACGCGGGCAGCAGCGAGGCCCGGGAGGGACGGTCTTCTATTGCCAGAGAGCAGGCCAGATCGAGATAACCAGATAAGGAGCCCGATGCAAGTGTTTTATCAGTGAGGAGACGGTGCGCAGGCAGATAAGAGCGCCATCGGCCGCGGCTTTGCGGGGTTGCAGGACCAAATTGGCGCACGATTCGCCGATCGACTCGGAGCCCAGACTCCCCAGCTGGGAATAAATAGCTATAGAGCCTGGGCCACGCTCGACGGACGATGGAAGGACAAAAGTCGGAGAGACGAGGAACGCGGCGAGGAGCGCAGCTGCGACGTTGGTTGGCGCGGACGACGATGCGCCACCAGTGGGTTGGATTCGGGGAACAGGACGACACGGGGAAGCAGGACGGCCGACGATGCAGGTTCGATGGAGAGGTGAAGTTGGAGACAGTTCATAGCAGCAGACGGTCAGCAAATTAGCAGGCCAGCGAGATGGGGTCATTGGGAGTCGGATAACCTCATGGCTTCGGGGACGCGGCGCACAACTGCGTTGGCCGCCCCGACGGCTCCACCCAATGGCCTTTTTTCGCCTAGGATCGCAAGAGAAAGACATGCATCGCGACCTGGTCTATCTCTCTGACCACACGACCAGACGCAGGACAAGACACAGAACACAGGACAAACGCCATTCTGCAGATGACGTGGATGGGCAGCGGTCCAGGCCGGGCCAGTTCAGACGAGGACCTGGCCCATGCAGGGAGCACAGGTGCAACCTCAGCGGGGGAGACAGGACCGAAGTACCGTGGCCAAGCGACGTGCTGTGCAGATGGATGATGGTCATGATATCGATGGAGGAGGCGAAGAGAAAGGGAGCAGACGGCGATGGAAGACGCAGGTCGAGGTCGTGAGCAGTCTGTGCCGGATCACGGGGTCTGAACCTTGAGTCAGTCCACCGGCTGGCTCTCCTGTCTCTATAAAACGATGTCTATACCCGAGGTTATCAGGTGTATATCTCTCTACCAGGCCCCGAGGACCAACGATGCGTCTACAACCTTCAGTCCATCTCCTTAAAGGGACGCGGAGGTCCGGCACATGCCATCCGGACGGATGGACTCAATGCGCTATGGATCACGCGGGTTGACATCTCGACTTTTGCCGCCTCTGGCCATGCCCACGATGGACATCTTGGGATATGCCCATGCAGGCTAGGTCTGCATGACTCATATTTCACCCTTCTCATCCTCAATTTGCCGATGCAGCGAGTCCATCCTCGGGGATTGCTTGCAACAGCACTCTCGCTCATTACATACCAGGTACTTTTGAGGCCTTTCGGACCTTTGCATTCAAACTCACAGGTACAGGAGTCTCCATATTCGTACACTCTTGTTTTACCTTTCAATATTCATTGCTCATGATCGTCATTTTCCTTCAGATGTTGACATGAATCCCGTACAGCTCTGTTGTTGCCACAGTCCGTACAGTTATCAACGGAGTCCACGAGCCTTGATACCAGATTTCATTTTTCACAGACCCAACTGGGCTCTAGCAGACGCCCCTATGGATTCCTCCGGTCATCAGCCTCTTGGGGAACTTCGATTTTTGGCCCTCATGTTTCTGATCCTCTGCGTGTTTGGCACGTCCGCGCATCTGCTCGATCGAGGTGGGACCGGTCTGCAGCGCTGACAAGTCCACCGGGTCGGAATCCATAGGCCTCTCGGTGACAGCGACGATGTCCGTGATGAGCCTGTCCACCAGGTCGGCATGCATGCTTTCGCGGATGACCACGCGGAGGATCTCCGTCTTCTCCTCCTTTGGCGGGAGCGGATAGTCTGGTTATCAGGATATCAGTTCTGACTGTTCCCAATTCCTGATTATCTTTCCAACTCGTGGACAGACAGGCTATGCACTTACTTGGGATAATGTACTGCTTAGCCCTGAGCAAGATGCTGATACTGTCCTGCTTCACGTGTGGATAATCCTTCTTGAACTGATCTGATAGCCTGAACGAGACGACCGGCAGGCCTGGGTTATAATCCGCAGACGTCTCTCCCTGCTTATGGAAGACTGTCTCCGCGACACCCTTGAAAGCTCTCTTGCGATGGATACCGCTGATGCAGGTGAACCACCCCGTTCGCTCCAGAGCCTTACTGAGCATCCGTGCGTTGGCCAGACAGTTCTCCATGATCTCGCGGTATCCGTTGAAGCCCAGATGGATCAGGTTGTAGTACTGCCCGATCACCTGGGCGCCGGGCCGCGAGAAGTTAAGCGTGTACGATTCCTCGGTGCCGCCGAGGTAATGAAGCTCGAAGATCAGGTCCTTGGGCAGGTACGAGCGGTCGCGCCAGATGATCCATCCGACGCCGGCGTAGACCAGGCCGTACTTGTGTCCCGAGGCGTTGATGGATTTCACGCGCGGCAGCTCGAAGTTCCTGCAGAGCATTAATCCCATTCCACTGTGTAACGATAACGAGAAAATATTAAGAAAAGAGTATATACCACTTCTTTCCCCCCGCTCCCGCATGGGTAAACGGAGCAACGAATCCCGCACTCGCCGCATCCACATATATCGGAATCGAGTGCCCCGTCTCAGCCTCATACTCATCCAGGATATTGGAAATCTCCTCCACAGGCTCATAATGCCCCGTATAGGTACTGCCCAGAATAACAAAGACCCCAACCGTATTCTCATCGATATTCCTCCTCACCAGCTCCGGATCGAGCCTGTACTCGCTCTTCTCGGACACCTCCAGAATCCGCGCCTCGACATCGAAGTACCGCGCAAACTTCTCCAGCGCCACCTGCGCATTGGCGCCCATGATAATATTCGGCTTGGAGATATCCTTATCCTCCGCGCGCCGCTTCTGCTGCCAATTCCGCTTCATCGCGAGCCCGCCGAGGTGAATCGCCTCAGAAGAACCTACCGTCGCAGTGCCGACGGCATTCTCACCCTGCCCCTGTCCCTGCTGGGCAGCACCCCAGAGATTCGCGATCATCGACACGCACCGGGCATGGATGGCCATGAGCGCCGGGTACTCATCCGCGTCGGCCAGATTCTTGGCCATATTCTCCGCCAGGAGGGCGTTGGCCTCGCGCTCCATGTACGTGCCCACGAAGCTGGCGAGGTTGAGATTCGGCCGCCCGTCCAGGTCCAGCTCGTCCTCGAGGATCTGGCGGATGGCGGCGGCGGGGGCGCCGTCGCGCGGGATGCGGAACTTGGGGATCTCCTCCTTGGAGACGTAGCGCGTCGCGTGGGGGGTCACGCACGAGACGACGTTCTCGGTGTGCAGGTTCTGCCTCCAGCTCTCGTCGGGGTTGTCGCGGAGCTGCTGGATGATGGCGTCGGGGTCGATCTGTAGCAGTAGCTATCTGTTAGAATTTAAAGTGGCTTTTGTATAAAATGCGTAGGTATGTAAGTGGGTTAGGTAGGTAGGACCTTACATGCCTCGCCAACGACATGTTGGCAGTTTATATTTTCTCAGGACTAGGAGGCAAGTAATCAATCAATTCATGTATTTGTTAATCCAGAGAGAACAAAATAGCCATCAATCTCATCTTTATCATCACAAGGAAGAAGGAGACCAGCAGGAACGGACACCAGAGGTCCTTCCAGTCGTCGTCCATGGCTAGCATGCAGGTTTGGTCAGGTCAGGGTAGATCCGGCACAAGCTCTTGCTATTTTCCCCTGCTCCGCAGGACCAGACTCAAGGTTCTGCTTCGAGTGAGGTTGTTTTGGCGGTGACATCATGTATACCGTAGGTGACAATAACACTGCATAGGTACATAATGCATACACGGTTGTTTGGTTGTTACGTCATTGGTGTGTAGTCAGTAGCAGTTCTGTTTTATTGGGATGTCTTCTGTCAGGTGATTTGGGTAAGCCCTAAAGTCTGTGCGGTACTACTGCACTTTTTTTTTTCTGCGAAGTAACTAGAATTGTACGAGTTCAATAATGGATAGGGTAAAGAGAGGATCTTGAATCTTCATTCACTCGTTCATTCATCGATTCCACTGTATATGTATACCAAAAAATTAAACCTCAAATCTCTATGTCGAAATGACAGAGATATCTAGAGACTAGTAGTAGTATCTATCTTGTCGGAAAGAGAACAGGCCTGTTCACTCCTCCGCGTACTCCTTCACCACGCTCCTCGGCTCGACATACTTGCCCAGCGGCTTATACTCGATATCGGGGTACCCGAAGGCCCCCGGCCCGCCAATCTCCAGCCCCTTGGCCGTCTCCGTCCATCGTGGCGAGCAAGTGATGCCCAGCACGGTGACCATGACGCCGTACCGGAACTCCGGCACGCCGAGGGCCCGACCGGACTGCGTGTCCAGGACGGAGATCAAGTCAGGCACGGTCGCGACGTACGTCTCGGTCCCGTCGTCGGCGATGTGCTTCGCGTAGATGTTCTCGTTCTTGAACGGGATCTTGAGCACGCCACCGGTCGCGACCGCCGGGGTGGCCTTCGCCACGTCGGTATCTTCCTGCTCGCTGCTCTGGACCTGCTGGATGGTGATCTCGCCGTACGAGTGGCCCTTGAAGAGCCTCCGCTCGACGGCGACGATCTTGCCGCGGAAGAGGATTTTCGCGGCCTCGGGCCCGCCGCACTCGTCGATCATCTGCTCGGCGACGGTGCTGACGGTGTTGGTGGCCTGGGCGCGGGCGATGCAGCGGCCGATGCGCCACGCGAGCGAGATGGTGTTAAGCACGCTGTAGTTGATGACGGCGTGCTTGTTGGTTGGTTTGGCGGCCATGCCGACGCGGGAGCCCATCTCCGCGCAGGAGGCGCGCAGCGCGCGGTCGACGATCTCGTCGTTTGTCGTCTTGGTCATGAGGATGGTTTTGCCGTCGCCGGAGGCGATGGCGCAGGGCACAAGGGCGCCAGTCTCGTAGGCGCAGAGCGTCGTTTGCCAGTACGTTGGGTATGCGCGGCCTGACATTCGGAACTTGTTAGCTTCTTACTCCAATCTGTAGATAGGGCAGAAGACAATCGGTTGATGAGAGAATTCATACCCATAAAGTCAGCGTCGACGGTGGGACAATTCTGGTTTTTCGACGAGCCGAGCGCCAGCCCCTGCAGCCCGTTCGCGCCGCCGATTTCCAGATCCATGAATGCATCGATCTTCTTATGGCCAAGATATTCCATCAGGTCGACGACGGCCTGCTCGGTCTCGTCGTTGGCAAGCCGCTCGACGGAGACGGCCGGCGAGCCCATGTGGCCGCCCCCTGGATAAAGCATTAGCTGCGTAGATAACGTCACTGGAAGATTTATAACTAACAATAGACAATGGCGTCGTCCTTCAAGGAAGATGCGTCGATGACGCGGATGGTATGTCCCTCGCGGATCTGGTCCCTGATCCTGATATATTCACCGAACGGAGAGCCTCCGCCGGCACACCCCAGGACATAGCATCCGTCTGCAAGCCAGGCGAGATCTACCTCTGAGATAATCCATTCGTGGACGCCCGTTTCGGGGTTCTTCACGACCTTTGGGCGGTATGTTTCAATATCGACGGCGGGTCCTTGATCTTCTTCCTCTACGGCCTGTTCTTTCTCGCCTTCTGCTGCGTAGATCTCGTCATCTCCTTCCTCTTCATCATCCGCTGCAGTACCGTTTGTCAACGGCAAGCCGCCAGGTGAGAGCTCTCCGACAGCTCTGGCAATAACTCTCATTTGATTCGCCACATACTGGAGAGGGATGGCATCGACCTCTGCAACATAGACCGTCTTACGCAGAGCTCCGGCAGCGACGGCGCGTTCAATTGCGGTCGCTTTGGCTTCCTCTATTATCTGGGCGGCCGACTTCTCTGCCGTGTTCTGGATTGAGTCGACAGTGCCTCCAACCTTGGATATAGCAGCACCGACCGCATTTGCGACTGAATGGAACGGAGGACAGATAACCTTGGATACCCCTTCTAGTTCCGTCGGGGCAATGATAGAGCCGCCACCGACAAGGAGTACGGGGAGAGGTGCTGGAGACGTTTTCATTATGTCTATCACGCGTTCCATCATGATCTTCATCTTTGCTTGAGCACGGGAAACTGTCTCCTTGCTCAAGTGACTGACCAATTCTGGATTTCCGACCTTCTCTCCAGCTGCGACAGCGATGTCTGTGGCGGTGAGTGTGTCTCCTCCAAACACGGTTGCTTTGGAATCCAAGTAGTGGCCGACAGAGTCTGGCCCGACGGTGACTTTGTCTCCGTCAAGGCGGACGATCGAGCCACCACCGAGACCGATAGATTCAATATGTGGCATGCCAAAATTAATCCTCACCCCTGCAACGGTGACGTAGGCAGATGCCTGGCGGGGGAATCCAGAGGGCAGCAGAACACCTACATCGGTGGTTGTTCCTCCTATGTCAACAACAATAGTGGCTGTGCGCTCCTTGCCTTCCTCGGATCCTTGCAATCCAAGATAGGCAGCTCCGCGCATGGAGTTCGTCGGACCCGAGGAAAATGTGCGAATGGGCAGTCGAGCAGCAGCAGGAGCATCGATAAGGGTTCCGTCATTCTGGGTCAAGTAGAGCGCGCACTTCAGATTCAGCCGCTTCATGGCCGCTCTGAAGCCGCGGATCGTACGCCGCGCAAACTTCAGAATGGACGCATTGAGGATGGATGCGTTCTCGCGCTCCAGGAAACCAATCTGCGATACTTCCGAAGAGCACACCACATCCACGCCCGGCAGTTCGCGGAGGACGATCTTGCGAACCTGGTCCTCCTGGTGGAAGTGCTCGTCAATCGGCGAGAACACGCCCGAGATGACAACCGCATCGATTCCCTTCTCTTTAATGATGGCGCACTGTTTCACGACCTGCTCCTCTACGATGGGAGCTTCCTGGGATCCGTCGATATGCAGACCGCCGTCGACGTACCCGTAGTGGCCATTCATGATCTTCTTCAGGGCGGGCGGGAAGTCCGAGAAAGGGGGGACTTCCTTCGTGAATGATTTTGAGAGGCGGATAATGGCGACTTTCGAAAGCCTGCGCGCATCGTGTTCGACGATCGCGTTGATGAAGTGTGTCGTACCAATTGTGAGGCAGGCTATCTGGTCTGGAGGTATCTGCGATTGCTCCAAGACGCTTCTCACCGCGGTCTCAATCCCATCGGTAACGTTTGGACTTGTGGTCGGTGTTTTCTTCAGGGCGACTACCCCTCGTTTGGGAGAGTTGGAGGCACGAGGGTCGAGGATGACGGCGTCGGTGTTCGTCCCACCGACGTCCACCCCTATGCGATAGAAGCCGGACGGCGCCATTGCTCCTGAATTGAAAGCCTGGAGCTGATCGAGAATAACACGATCTACAGACCGTGTCCAACAAGCTTCAAAATGTGTCAAGCAACGTGTTAACACTGTTAATTTATCCTGGACTGTGTTTGTCCATGCTAGTCGAGATCGATTCCGGAGTGCATTTCGGGCAGGATGATTTCCGGTCCCTCATCTTTCCCCGATAACGAGAGCTCTAGCCTCAAAGTGGAGCGCGATAATCTCCGACAGTCATCGGTATCGGACTCTCTGTCCATCTATTCGCGGGGTGTGCGAAGTAGTCAGTACTCCGTAGTAGTTCCCGCCAGCAGCAGGAACAGGGGTTCGATTGCGACGATTCGAACACCCGGCCACTTGGCCGAACCGTCTCCAAAGAACTGTCTGGGCAGTGATCGGCCAAGTTCAGCCTTGCAGCGATAGGATGGTCAAACGGCCGTGCAAGTTGTTGCAGCACCCACGAGGTTCGCATGTGGTATTTAGTGGCGCTGTCCGTTGTCCACCAATGACGGCGTGGTTTGTCCGACGGATCTAAGCCGAAGTCCGTGTTTGGAATGTCTCTTATCTTGCCGGACCTCTTCAGCAATAACGGCCTGGATTGGCATCATCAATAGTAAATTTGGCAATCGGTATGTGACACGGCAGTGTCATAGTACCGCCGGACAGCTTCCGCTGCGGTGGGACTTGAAAGTTGAGGGGGATGGGTTAAGAGCTGCAGGAGAAACCGCATATTGTCTAGCAAATAGTATTCAGCGGTCGCGAATAATTTTCCGAAGCCAGCGGATCATGGACATAACCTGTCAAAAAAAAATAATTTAATAAAAAGATCTTTAAGCAAGAACTTAGGAAGATCTGATAATTGAAGAAGGCAAAAAGAACACCCCCACTGGGACTCGAACCCAGAATCTCCTGATTAGAAGTCAGGCGCGATAACCATTTCGCTATGAGGGCCTGTGCGCTACCGGGGCGTCGCCTCTTTGGCCACTAGAGGCAGAGCACGTGACCGACCTCACCCCCCAAAAGCGGCCAGAGACCGCAGGACATGAGCTGGACCACGAGATCGAGAAAGAGTTGCAGACAGGCTGACAGAGCCTTAACGGAAGTGCGGCCTGGCCGTTCTCTGAATGCAACAGACCACTCACTCGATCTCGGGTTTCTCGTGTCTTCACGCATCATGATGCTCTAGTGAGCGGCACGGAGAAGCGGGAGTGAGAATGGAGAGCGAGGGAGGCGTTGGAGGACCGGCGCCACGGAAAGTGGCCAGATCACCTGACTCCCCGGCTCATGGCGTTAAAGCGGGAGTGTCCCGATGAGGAAGGTCCCGAGGGTGCGGATCTTGTCCGATATCTTCGGATGATATCTCCATGACCTGCCACAACGGTGCAAGTTCCTCGCTGGTATGAGCTGGACATCGCGATCCTTGCCGCTCGCCTGTCAATCAACTTGGTCAAGCGTGGCAATGATCCCAAGACTTTACAGGAATCTAGACTGTTCAGTGGACTGAGCTGCCTCCATCCACCGGTAAGCTTCTAGAGATTGTATATCTCCGAAACACGCTGACGGACGTCCAGGGACATCTCGAGCATGCGTCCTCGTGTGAGCCTTTCCGCGCCTTGCGGGGCAAGCCTGGACCTCGTCCGACACGGCTGGGATAGACTCCCCAGTCTCCTCTTATCATGCACGTACTAGCTTTCGCCGATCTCGGTTTATCACTGCCTGTCCCTCCATCAGCCATGGCAGGCTCAGCTTCCCCGTGCTGTTTGCCTTAAAGCAGAGCCGCTGCCACGCGGCAAGCCTGCATCTGGGGTGACGCGACAGGAGTCACATGTTCTGAACCCTAACCAAGATGCCCTTCTGGCGTTCCATCGTCGACTTCCTCGCTGTCCCGACGACGAAGGAGACCACTTCCTCCGTCTGGATCAACGATGATATCCGGCCCCTGCCGCCTTCCCGACGGACGTGGACCAAATATGCGTTCATCTCGTTCTGGGCCATCAACCAGATCTGCCTCAGCAACTGGCAGGTCGGCTCGTCGCTGGTCGCCGCAGGCCTGTCAGTCTGACAGACCGTCATTGCCGTCATCGTCGGCAAGATCCTGATCGCGACTGTCGCCATAGCCAATGGCTACGTCGGGGAGGAATAGCACATCGGTTTCCCCGTCTGGTCGAGAGTCGTCTGGGGGATGTACGGGGTGTACCTGGCGCTGCTCCAACGCATCCTGATGTCACTCGTGTGGTTTGCGGTCCAGTCCTGGACTGGCGGGCTCTGCGTGACCGCGGTGCTGTCATCCATCTTCTCCGGATTCCAGCACATGGAGAATACCTTCCCGGAGTCAGCTCACATGACCACGAAGCAATTCATAGGGTGGATCATCTACAACGTCCTCACCGTGCCGATGCTGTACCTGCCGCCTGACAAGATAAAGAGGCTACTCGCGGTCATGAATGCGATCTCCTTCTTCACCCTTCTGTCGATGCTGATCTGGGCGCTTTCCGCGGCCAATGGGGGAGGACCGCTCCTGTCGAAACCTTCCACCGTGAGCTCCTCCAGCGACCTTGGATGGTCCATTGTGGGCGGCATCACCTCTGTCATTGGCAGCATTGCGGTCGGTTTGACCAACCAGGCCGACTACTCTCGTTTTGCGCGCAGGCCAGGGGACCAGGTCTTCGGGCAATGGTTCTCGATCCTGCTGTTCGGCGCAATCATGCCATTCTTCGGTTGTCTCACCTCGTCCGCCGCCATGGGTATCTACGGCGAAGCGCTCTGAAACCCGCCGGACATCGCACTCAAGTGGCTCGACACGAACTACAACGCCAAGTCACGGGCCGCTGCCTTCTTCGCCGGCATCGGTCTGGTCGTCTGCCAGCTTGCCATAAACACGGTGGACAACGCCTTCTCCACAGGAATGGACCTGAGCGGTCTCCTGCCGCGATTCATCAACATCCGCCGCGGCTCATACATCGGCCTCGTCATCTCCATCGCCCTGTGTCCCTGGGAGCTGCTCGCCAGCGCCGGAACCTTCATCCAGGTGCTGTCCGCGTACTCCGTCTTCCTGGGCCCGATGTGCGGCTTGATGATCGCGGAGTACTGGGTAGTCCGGGTTCGAAAGGTCAGACTGACAGACCTCTACGACCCCCATCGGCAGGGCATATACTACTACTGGTACGGTATCAACTGGCGCGCCTTCGTGGCCTGGGTCGTCGGGTTCGCACCGCAGCTTCCCGGGTTCATCAATGCCATGAACCCTCGCACCACCGTGCTGGTAGGCTGCACGAGACTCTACTATCTGGCTTTCCCGCTGGGGTTCGCCATCAGCTTCCTCGTGTACGTTGCTTTGAACAGGATCTCGCCGCTAACAGGACTGGGCGAGTTCGATGATGTGGATTACTTCGGGACCTTCTCTGCTGATGAAGCCGCCAGGCTTGGGGTCATCCCGAGGGATGAGATCGAGGGTGTTGGAGTTCCCGGCGATTTGAAGCAGGCGAACAGCGAGGTACGGCCGAAATCGTGATGTCTGATGACGAAGGACGGAAATCTCGGTTCAGAAACATATACATTAGGGTCATTGTACTGTGGGACTTGTTTCCTAGAGTGATTTTAGTTGCTTACGGTGTGAATGCTCGGTTGGGACCTATCTATATCATTCCCTTTCTCTCATTGTAGATCATCCTCCACGGAATTACCTGCAACATGATATCTGCATTCCCTTTCTTAGTTGTAGAAACAATCCTTTCTTTTTTTTCCCCGCAGGCTTAATTAACTAATTGACGTTTGTAATCCTTTGATGCAATATATCTGTATGCACAATGCATCATAATTTGTCCAAATTCGAGTCCGTCGAGAGGCTCTAATTGGCGTTTTCCCTTGACTCTCTCGCTTCATCCATCAAGCTAGTTGTCTGTCTGTCTATATATCATATCCCTTGCGGTAGGTAGGTAGGTACATACTAGTGAGAAGATTCAGCACAAGCAAGCCATCTCACTCATCTCACAGAGCTCTCCATTCCCATTTTGATTTCCATTTTGCTTCTCCTTTTTTTCAGGATAAGAATGTTCTTTTGTACCTCAAGATTTTGTGCACCACAAGCGCAAGTCTTTCCCCATGGACTCTATCTGATCCATCTTCACGCTCCCTTTTTTCCTCTTCAGCTGGCTGGCTGACTGCTGATGAGTAAGCACGTACAGCTACAGGAATCTACCTGTATTCTTTTCGTTTCTTGGTTTTTCCGTCTTCTGTCTGTGATGGAAATGGAATAGGGTGGGAGATATTTGACGGAAGAGGGATCAGATCATGCAAAAGAAATACCAAAACGGCCTCTGCAGTGATGAGCAGGAAAGAAAGAAAAGGGAAAGAGGAAAGGAGGATATGACATTGTGTTGTAAGGTCTGTTTATTTATGTTTTATTTATTACTTTCAAATAGCTGCTCACAGTAATTAATTGATTGATATAAGCAAACGCTCAGACAATAATGACACGAAGCAGAGCACTATTTGTTTTGTGGCATCCCTCCTCTTTCTGGATTTTTTTTATCCCGAGGAATCAAAGTAACTAAATCATGCAAATGAAATAAATAGACGACCTACAGGATATAGATAGAACGTGTTTCTAAACTCTGAGAGAACAGACTGCATTTGGTTGCCCCTCATGGACTGCTATGCTGAGGAAAAAAAGTCAAGTAGTTCAGTGGGCTAGGGGATATTTCAGTGAAGTTAGACCTCGGGAAGAATATCATGCTAGTAAGCATATATTCCTTTGATATGGAGACGAAACAGCGACTCCCAAGACTTCCACCGCGGGGAGGGGGGGGGGGGGGGGGGGGGGCTGACTGACGACACCGCGGCAATTTGCAGAAAAGAGGTAAAATCCATCTCTGTCACATGAGCTGAGGAAAACGTTATTCCCCTCTACGGAGTATGCTTCCAACCATGATGCCCGCCGGTGACCGTTGATTACCTATTTGGTCATAGTGCGCTCCGCTTAGGCAGTCTAGCGCGGTGTTCCCAGGTCATGTCACTCTGGCCTACTCCGTAGATAAACTTCGGGATCAGAGGAGACCTTGACTATGAGTTTTTTCATTAGGATTTGGGGAGCTGTCTCAGCTCTACTTAACTGAGGCTTCTGGTTCCGACGTCGCTGCTGGGATGATGATCTGCTGCATGTCATCGGCGCGGTTGCGGCTGCCACGCTGTGCGGCTGTGGAGGCGCGGGGAAGGCAGGGGAACGGCGGGCTTGTGCGCACGGGGCCGCGTGACGATGCGGTCACGTGAGTACCAGCTGCGCTAGCGCGCTTCGGGCACGGTGGAACCTTCCAGGAGCAACGTCAACTGCCGAGAAGGAGGACCTCGGAGGCGGCGGGACGCCGTGAGAAGCCCGAACCTCCTCTGTCTGCATCCCGAATATCCCAAGCGCGTCTCTGTCCAATAGATACGCAAAGACGAAAAGAGCTAGAGAAGCACCTGTGCGGTATGGGTCAGTCCAGAATCGCCTTTTGGCTTTTTTAGCAGGGCCAAGCGCCCAGGCAAGCTTTCCCAACGCATGGCCGAGGACCGCGGGAATTTGACGTTGCGGTCTGGACCTGGAGAATGATCGGCCGCGCTCCAGTGCCTTCCATTGTCTTACCCGGTAAGGCAATGACTTTCTGGGATTCATGACATTCTGACAGATCCGTCTGTGTCAGGGAAATGAAGCCGCGCCGATTCAAAACGCGGGCCGCGGCCCACGAAGCTTAGTTAGCCCCGATCAGAATTGGCAACAGAGTGCTGGGGGCGGTCCTGTAGGGGATACAATAATAGTCAAAACGACTCGATGGATTGATGCGTCATGTCCTCTTGATCGATGGACAGCTGCCCCTGAAGGGGTCTCTCTCTCTCTGCGTTCTTCCGTACGGAGTACTCGGTATGGAAATACGCTGCGGATTTTGCGCAGGCCCTTCCCTCCGATTACTATAATTATAACAACGCAAATGGCACAGGGAGATCCGTGTCTGTGCTGTCACTCTCTGGGTATCGACCGGAACCTTACGCATGACACCAGCAAATCGGCACCTGGCCCATTATCCCATAAGCTTTCATCCCCGTCTGCTATTGACAGTCCATCGATTTCTTTCCCATAGCTCCAGGACGTTGTGTGACCATCCTCGTGTACAATAATGAGGCGTCCATTGACCTGCCGTACTAAGTCTCAAAGTTCAGCTTTTTTATGGAGACCCTGGGACTCGGAAAACCGACACAGAATAGATTGTCTGAAGATCATAGGAGATCAACAGATTTTACGAACAGCAACGCGTAAGACGGTCTTCTTCTATTTTGCAGTGGACACTGGACGCTTCTGCTAAGCGAGAAAAATTCGATGTAGTTGGATGGTCTTTACAGCTGCGTGTGCGCAGAGCTAGCAAACACCCAACCCGGGAAATGGTCCTGTCACCTGGATGACCCCTCTAACCAAACCACCTGGGATTTGGACGCCTAACTACTACTACCCTTATGCGGAAACCAGCCCGGTTATATTACCATTAGCCCCTTTTAGCTGCACAGGATTACGATCAGTCGCGATCTGGTGGTTGCGCTCCCTGGTTGCGAGATCCTACATACCTAGTAATATCACTATATGCAACCGCACAAGTTTTCCACGACTGGCCACCACAGCCTTTGCATGAGAATTGTTAGTTGGTACCATTTACTTTTTTCTGCCTCAGCGCGACTTGGCATGCAGACTCAGCTTCAACAGTGCAGCCAAGACGATGCGACAGAGCCAAGAAGGAATGTTGTGACCTGCCAGGGGACCTCTCAGGCCCTGACCGTCCGAGCCCCGGTCCAGGAGTGAGCACCACCGTACGGAGCTCGAGGCCCTTGGAGATTGGAGCATTTCCAACCCCCGTACTGCACAGTGCGTTCTGCGTAGGCGGCCGTAGCTCCCCTAACGTACGGAGTATGTACATGCATCTCAGTGGATCTCCCGATCAGTCGCCGTGATCACTCAGCATGAAATAATCTGGGTTGCCCTTTTTTCACATGGCTATGCGCTGGCACCAACCAGTTTCTGGGGCAAAATAATATGTGTAGTAGGTATGAAACTAAACTTGATAGCCCGAGCGCTGCAACAGAGTGCTTCGATGGGGCCCGAGTTATGATCACGATGAGGATGATGATGTGAGATGTGGAAAGGGGAAATTACAAAGCGAAAAAGGGAGTCCTTCTCTGCTGTTATTTTTATGACAGAGCCGACACTAGTAAGACGGCTTCTACAGTTCCACCGCGCGGTATGAAACTGACCAGTCAGTCTGATATGAATGATAGCAGGTTCCCCCGACCCCTCACATAATAATAATACGCACAATGCGCAGAGAGATCCCGAAGACGATGCATTCTTTATGAAGGTCCCTCTGCAGGGTCGACGGGATTGGCAAGAAGGCTGCCAATTTCTTTGTCGGGCGCAAAGCACACCCGATCCGCAGCCATTTCCGTCGATCCGGAACGCAACCGGAGCGGAATTTTATTATTTTGAGGGATGTCAGGTGTTGAGAAATGTAGCAAATCTACAGGGTGAAAGGGGAGCATGTGTTCGATCCCTTCGAGGCTCCTGTCATCCGCGCCACCCAGATCTGGCAGACGAGCACTGACAGGCTGGTCCCCAAGGACCCGACACCGACAGACTGGCGCTGTGCTGCTCACTTGACGTTTGGCTTGCGCCTGTGCCTTTCTTCCGGGAGAACCAGCGACGATAGTATTACCCAGTGGACCGTGGATTGGGTGCCAACGCCGGCCTAGTCTGGATGAAGAACTGAGGTGCGGACCCTGGCTCGCCCACCGGTTCTTCCGAGGGCCAACTACCTCCTAGCGCTCTGTTGCAAAGTGCATGGGAGACAGGGATATCCACGGTCCGGCGGCGGCCAGTCGCGATCGATCGCAGTTGTTGGCTTTCCTGGTGCTTCTGCTCATCCAGAGACGCGATAGATCCCACGGCATGTTGGGAATACAGTAGTAGGACACACACACAGTGCTCGATTGCAACCATACGGTGCACCGTTTCGGGAAGGTTTCTATGAATCGCATCCACGCGGCAGTGGACCGGCTACGGATGGATATTCCGGACAAGCGTGTCATGACAGCCGAGACAGCTATCAGTCGGGGCAGCAGTCTGTCATAATAATAATAATAATCCAGTTCTACGCAGAGGCCCCGTCACCCCCAGGTCATCTCCGAACTGAAACCTGATACCGGCCATGGTCCCTAAATAATATCGCCCGGCCCCATAGACAGTCCGCCTTGGTCGAGTCTGGCAACGGAGGCGAGGCGCTCCAGACCTTGCTCGTATTCTGATCCCCGCGGCCAACCACGTCGACCCATGGGCCCCTGGTCCTTGCCTGCGGTGCCCGAGGCTCGCTCTGGCCCAGGAGCCTTTCTGTCTTTGTGATCGCGCTGCAGCAGCACGCAAGTCTGCAGGCTGTCGCCGGCGCCGGCCATCACCATCATCATCATCATCATGGCCATGCACGCCGTGCCCACCGAGTCTGTGCGTGCAGCAGCATCCCAAAAGGCTTTTTTCGTTCTCCTGGGGGGCGTCCGGCCACCGGCTGGCCACTGGCTGGCCAGAGCAGCGTCGCGGTGCTTGCTCCTGCGCTGGTGCGCTCCCTGGCCCGTCCAGCCAGCCGAGCGCCTAGTCCCCTCGATTTGGCGAGAAGAGACCCATCCAGCCTCTCCCGCCTCCCTAGAAGCGCCCGGCTGGGGCAGGGTCTGGGATGGCCTATCGACCCAGCGGGTGCTGAGATAAGTCTGGGTACGGAGCAGCATCCATGACCCTGGCCCACCGCGCGAAGCTCCCTGGGGCCTGGGTACAGTAGATGCTAGAATCGCATGGACGCGACGGAGAAAGAGATCGACGAGATCGGAGACGACCACAAGACCACTCGGGAATCCCCGTTATTATTATACTGTTAGTCTCCTGCGTTTTCTATTTTTTGCTCCGCTTTTCGTGTCGGACAGGCGACGGGGACCTTTATCATCGTGCCGCGAGCAAGCATCTCGTCCGCGACGCAAAGGAGCGCCTCGTCCAGACTCGAGACAAAGACGCAGGCAGCTCTGTGGACCGAGCAGAGCGCTGCATGAACAAGAAGAGAATTCTCTGCGATCTCCCAGCGGATCGCTAAGCTTATTCCCCTTCTCCACCAAGCAGGGGAACATATCAACATTTTTCCACGGCGTGGCGATCGTCGTCGACGCTTACTCCACATGCCCATCTATCAACACCAGCATCTCTAGATCCCAGGACGGACGAGACACAACTGGCCCTTGGCAGGCAGCCCAGCCATCCCGGCCACTCTATCTATCCACCGCGGAGGAGGCTCCCAGGGATCGCCTCAGCCGCCCGCGCGCGCCCTTCGCTCCCTGAGCCCTGTCAACCACGTTGCCGTTGATCCCTCCGTCGCGACAAGAGCCGGTCGAATCACTCGAGTCGCGGCCGGCGCCAGTCCCGTCGCCAGTGTTTTGTGCCAGCCGGACGGCGCCCCCCCCGCGCTGGCCAGACCACAGCTGCACGATCGTGGAGCCACGCCCGCCCGTCTGGTACATCTTCTCCATCTTCCTTGTGGTACGACTTCTTCCCTACACCTACCCAGCAGTCTGGGTGTTGGGTCCTGACGCCGTCGCTGCTGCGAGGTCTGCGAGCTCAGCTCCAACATCGGACATCCACCGTCGCGCGCGCCCTCGCACCAGCACTTGACGAGCTTCCAGCCTCGGTGAGTCGGTGACTCGTCTTTCTTTCACGGATCCAGCAGATGATGCGGTCCACGGTCCGGGAACAAAGGGCTACGTTTCTGCGATCGTGATCTTTCTCCTCGTCGCCAGCGCCCTTTTTGCTGAAGACATCATTGATTCGCCCCTCGTCTTTCATTCTTGCGATAGGACCTATTTCGTGGGCTGACCGTGTTGAGGATCGCCATTCCCTCCTCTCCTCTCCTCTCCCACATCTCTCGCTCGGACCACTGGCTTTTTCGATCATTTCCAGTCGCGGGGCGCTTGCTTCCTGGATCGCCACATAGGAAACCGCTTAACTGCACAGATCATCTTCCGCGTCGCCCCTCCTGGATCCTTCACGCGTTCCCGGCGGTCGATATTGGGCGTTTGGAGCCAGCAGCGCGTCGTTTCCACCGGGGAGTCTGCCCCCAACGACCCTCCCGACTCCGCCAGCGACAGGAACGGACGTCTTTCGACCGCCAGGGCAGTCAAGAGATCCTCCCGGCAACCTGGCGGCCATCGCGATCCCCCAACCCACTATGGGTACGGCGCTTGATGCGCTGACAGCGTCTCAGCCGTTGACGTCTCGAAGGCCAGCCGCACCCAGTCTACCCAGCTTCGAGCTGCCTCCTCCGTCCCATCTTCAACTGGCGAACGCGAATCAGAAGTATCCTCCGCAGTCGAGCATACCACCTCCTCCTCCGCAGAACGCCAGTGTTGGCAACCTTCTGACGCCGACTTCGAATCACTCGGGGGACGGGCCCGGCTCTCTGCAGTCAGCATCAGCGTCAGGCGCAGCATCTGCGGCGCAGGATATACCTTCGTATTCCTCCAGCTACTGGCAGAACCAGAATTCATACGGATACGGCTCCGGGTCAGCTCCACCTCAGCCCTGGAACCAGGGCGTCAATGCCCTCTTCCCTCCACGCAGCGGATTCTCACCTTCGCTGGGACCTCTCGTGCGAAATACGACATCCCCGACGGCTACGGAAGGGATGTCACAGCCGTATGACATGAACCAGCTACCGCCGTTTCAGCAGCCGCTCCCAGTTTCGTCTCCCAACGTGCCCACACCTACAGGGCAGCAGCAGCAGCAGCAGACAATGGCTCATACGATGATGAGCCCACAGGGCGCCCAGCCCAGTACTGCGCCGCCGCCTCCTCAGCAGTTTAGCACTGGAGATCCGTACAGCTCCTCCAAGTCGTCCTCTACGCCGCTCTACCCTGGGCCGCAGCAAACCACGACCCCTAATCAGGGCGGTTACGCTCCTCCATATGGCGGGCCATCGCCAGTTCCACAAGGCGGATTAGCTCTCCAACCTCCTGCATCGAGACTGCCCCCGGGCACGACTCCGACACCATCCGCACAACCGCCGCCTTTCGGCTACAACCGTCCCCCGTGGCCTTCATATTCACTGCCTGCGATGAGCGGGCCCGTCATGACGAACGTACATAGTCCCAACAGCCAGATGTCGCTCATGGGAAGCATGCAACCGGGGATTCTACCCGGCTTCAACAGTGGCCATGTCGCCAGCATGCAACATATGTATGGCGGACACCCAGCCCCAGCACATGGGCAGCCAGGCCCACCGAACGACCGCCCGTTCAAGTGCGACCAATGCCCCCAGAGCTTCAATCGGAATCATGACCTGAAGCGGCACAAGCGGATCCATCTATCGGTCAAGCCATACCCATGCAGTCACTGTGAGAAGAGCTTCTCGCGGAAGGATGCGCTGAAGGTGAACTAGCCCCGAGTCATGCTTCTGAGAAAATGTACCTGTCCAGTTTGAAACTGACCCGTGTTTCTACTTATAGAGACATATTCTCGTAAAGGGGTGTGGTAAAGATACGTCTACGTCTACGGATGGGGGTAACACAAACACTGCCAGTTCCGCTACGTCGGCTTCGACGACAGGTGCCAAGGACGATGATTCGACCGTTAGGTCCACAACGACGAAGAGCGATTCGCATAGTGAAAAGGAGAGTCCGGTGGTGAATGGGCATTGATTGGGAAGTTTAGTCTTTTTACTCGCGATCCAGCGGCATATCTGGGGACTTTATTTTTTCTCCTTCCCGAGTTTCTCTTCGGGATGTCCTCTCGGTTGCGGTCTTATTTTTTTTTCTACTTCGTTTCCCCCCTTTTCTTTTTCTTTTCTTCTCTTTTTTCCCGCTTGCCCTTCCTCCCCCTGTGTGTATGTACGTATGTCTGTGTGTTGGGATTGATGACGACCTGATCTGATCTGTCTGAAAGCACGTCCATTCTCTGTGTTACGGCTTGGCTGAATCCGGGAAATGGGGTAAAATGTCAAAGAGTTTATTTATCATACACTGTATTGCACGGCGCGGGGTTTTTTGTCTGCCTTTTTTACTGTTTTCTTTTCTTTATGCCGTTTTTGGTTGTCTGTTTGTTTATTTGTTTGTTTTCCACCACTACTACTACCACCGCCGCTGCTGCTCTGGGTAATGTGTGAAGTCTTCTTTTTACCCTGGTCGTTTCATACGACTTAATCTGAAAGCGAGTGAAAGCGAAAATCTTTTCTTTTTTTTCTTTCTTTCTCTGAAGATCCCGTTTTCTCCTCCTTCTTCATCGATCAAAACCCCCTGTTGTTCTCTCTATCAGTCATGCTTACAGCACCTGCTTACTTGCTTACTGTGTCTGTATTATTCTGTTTGTAGCATGTGAAAATGTGTGTTCTGTTTGTTTGTACCCTGTTCCCGTGTCTTCCTCCTGTTTTCTGCTCCTGGCGTGTGTCTGTCTCTCATCTTGTATGTGTGATATTGTGCGTGTCATTATCATAATACTATACTACATACATTATGAGCCATGGATCCCCTGTTCCTGTCGGGTGTATCTAATTTACTGCTCTGCTGCTGCTGCTGCTAGGCATGGCAGAGTACGCTTCATCCATGCTTTATCGTGGGGGATCCAGTTCCGGTTCCGGATAATGTTACTATTACTATGACTATCACTATGTACTCATGTATGAGTATGTCTTCATGAAGAGGAGAAAGAATGTGAATGTCATATGAAGGGTTATATCTATTTAGCTATGAATATGAGTATGAATGGAGTAGAGTATAAATGTTGGGGATCTTTATTTGTTTTTTTTTCGCTCTTGAACGATGCTATGTAGACAGGGAGAGGGCTTTTGCTTTTCTCTTTTCTAGTCGGTGTTGATACAAAAATCCTTTTACATGCCGAGTCTGTATGGCATCGAAAACCAAAACAAAGCTGAGTATCAAGAACGCTGTCTGTCTACACCCTATCGTTCTCGAAAGATCTATAAATCTATCCATATCCATCACCTATCTATGCATAGTAAGCAGTTTTCCTAACCAACCAACCAACCAACCAACCTAATCCCAAACCCTATCCCAATCCCAATTCCATCTCTCGAATATCAACCTCTATCAATCAAAACAGCACAAACTGCTCAAACACCGCAACCCCCTCGTAAACCTCCTCCCCTCCTGCTCCGTCTCCTGAATCAATACCCCCCGTCACCGTCCCCGCCCACCGCGTATACGATTCGCCATCGCCAGCGATCTCCGCTGTGGCTGTCACGTTGATGCTCAATACACCACCTTCTCCTCCACCACCAGCAGCCGCAGCTCCATTTCCAAGGTTAAAGAAAGTGACGTGGAACCCCTCGGGCTTCCCGTCGCCGCGACGAGGCGGGTACCGAACCTCCGCGCCGCCTGTGCCTGTCGGACGGACGCGCAGCCGGGCAGGATCGCAGCTGGAGAGGAGGATCGTTGTACCGTCGTTGCGGGCGACGTAGCCGGAGACGTAGTTTGTAACATTATTATTATTGTTGGGGTTAGGTGTAGGAGGAATCAGGTCGAACCAGACGAGCGAGTACGGCCCCAGGCGGGCGTGGCCCCAGTACCAGCTGCCGACAGAGAGGGGGAAGGGTTGGTCGGACCAGTTCTATAGCCATTCGGATATGGTTAGTTAGGTACTTTGGATGAGCGTTCAACACCTTGTGTAAGGCCGGTGGATACTTAGGTAGGTACCGAATCGAGAGGTACCATATATGTACTGTTGTACTGTACAAAGTACTGTACCTAATGTGTACTGTACAACATCCGGATAATGTCTGAAAACAGGGAGAAGAAAAGAAAAAAAGAAAAGAAACGGGAAGAAAGCATACCTGATCATGATACCCAACTCCCCCCGTGATCTTGAGCGGCGTGCCCTGGATGGTGAAGTCCACGCTGGCCGTCGCGTCCGGGACAGCGTTGGCCCAGCCGATATGCGGTGCGACCTGCAGCGTCTGCTTGCCGCCGCCGCCGGCGCTTGCGGGGGCGCAGGGGTAGTGTGCTGGTGCCACCTGAGGATGTCATGTCATTATTCCATGTTAGTTAGGTATTGTTGGTTGGGTGGGAGGTAGTACAGGGGTGGGCGGGATTGGTGCTGTTTCAACTGACTGATTGGTTGATTGGATGCAATTATTGGATGTGATGTTGTTAAATAAATAAATCTCCGAGTGGGATGTACATGTGCATGATGTGCCTTTGTGCACTGTACCTCCGAAGGTAGGTAAGTAGGTAGGGCATGTACAACATGTGTAGGTATATATTTTTGGAAACCATATCATGCAGACACGTATGTATCACGTATAAAAATTAACAGGAAAGGAGAAAGAGGAGAGAGAGAACATACCGAACCCAACTCCATCCTCCCGGACACATCCATCTCCCTCGACTCGATTCGCACCTCGTACCGCGACATATCCCCCGCCCCCTCCCAGCTGAACCCTGTCGGGTCCCAGTCCCCTTTACTCCCGTCCCCCGACGTCACGACCGTGGCGATCTCGGCCGTCACGTACTCTGCGAAGACGGTCCCGTTGGGGAACGACGCCCACAGGTACGCCGTAAGCACCTTGCCCTCCGGCGACGGCGCCAGGTAGGGGAACGCGTCCGACGAGGCCGCGAAGAGCGTCACGACCAGCGAAACCCGCGGGTCGGTGCTGTCCACGGCGTCAAAGTACCACCAGTCGAAGACGGAGGCGTTGACGATGTCGATCTTGGGCCCGTCGAGGCCGTACGGCGGGAGGATGGGCGGGAGAAGGGAGGAGTCGGATTCGAATTGCACGTGGCTGGGCAGGTTCTGGGCCGTGGCGGGGAAGATGGTGATGGGTTGGGAGGCGGTTTGGTTCTTCTGGAGGGGGGTTGCGTGCGTTGTGCTGGTGGTGAGGAGTTCTGTAAAGAGGAGGAGGGGGAAGATGGTGGTTGCTGAGGGCATCATGCTGTGGAGAAAGAGGAAGGGGTTCATCGTCTTTTTTTCCTTTCCCCCTTCTTTTGCTGCTGTCAGGTAAAGTACCTATCCTGATAATATAGAAGCAGGTAGGACCTAGCAGCACTGAAATAGAAAAGATATGGAGATGAGACACGGTTTCAGACAAAGAGAGAGGTGTCAGTATCGGACAAGACAAGGGAAACGCGTGAGAGAAAGAGTGTTTGAGAAACAAGAAAAGAACAAAAACAAGAACATCACATAGCAACGCCTTATAACATGTGTTCCGACGTCCAGCGGCAGTCTTCCGTCTTTATGCCACGTGAGAGATGGTTCAGAGATTGTAATGGGCGGGGAGCATCTTCATAGCTGCCTACCTGGGAGGATTTGTCCTGAGATTTGTCACTCACTTGACGGTCTACAACAAAGGGATGGAAGTTCCTTTTGTTATTCAGACTAGGTACTGTACTTGGCAATTGCTCGGCAATATATATATAGCCAGTCACTAGGTGACAAATTAGAGATGTCAATTGAGGTCTCAAGCACAGCCCACAGTGTCACCTGCTGCCTGCTGTCCAACATTGAGTTCAGCAAACCTGGCCGAGAGCATCTTGGGGCGCCAATGGCAAAAGTCAAGCCTGAAAAATGCATTGCGAGAGCTGAAATCTGGGTGCTTAAATTGGGCAGATAGGGCATCCAGCAGGCCAGTCTCGAATTAGAATGGTGCTGGTTAGTAAAAGCTCTCCTGCACCAAGACATCTCATCTCTTTGTATACCAAGGTGAGCTTCTGCGTCTAGGACTAGAGACCCTCCGGGGTTGTGCTACGTGTCGTCCATGAGTTGGCTGGACTGTCAATCTGTACCTCTGCCAATCCTAAAAGGCTCCCTAGGAAGACTGGACATTCATTATACCCCTGTTATCAATATTTTCGGTTGTATACTAACCATTCTTTTTTAATCCTTATCTTGCCCAGCCTCAGTACTTCTAGGAGGTCTTCATGGAATTGAACCTTGATGACTTTGTCATACAAGTCGACGCTTTCGCTGGTTTCCATGTTCATTGTTGCTACTGCTGTGAGAGACGGTCCATGCTTATTATCACGCTATTCTATGTATGATTCTTGAGATCTGCAGGATTCCATGTGATCATCCTTGAACCTTCAGTTGAGCAAGCTTTGACAGAAATGATCTGCTGATACTTTATACGCATGCTATCTCTGACGTAATAAAAGGATTTCATTTAAATTTCTAACTTTCAGGATTTATTGAGACTAAGCAAATAGAGTGCCAGGTAGGTCTAGTGTACGTGAGAAAAAAAAAGCTGTTTAAATGCAAACTACTGGGAAGAAATGCGTCAAGTGATATCTTTCTTCTAAAGAGGGGAAAAAAATACGTAGTACGCACCCTCCTATCTCTGCAAATGCTCTAATAGAAGACCTCAACATAACTGGTCTTGCCACAACTGTTTGAGCTTCACATTAACGTAATCCACCACCGAGCGGCGCACACCACCGAGCGGCGCAAAGATTCTAGCAGAACGCAATGCCGCAATGCCGCAAATTCTATTAGGAATCTATCCACAAATGAATATGATAATGATGC
>ENA-UOWK01000332-UOWK01000332.1-bioreactor-metagenome-genome-assembly--contig:-NODE-332-length-35545-cov-24.354184_pt1 | contig 35545 bp, 21 predicted proteins | sample MGYA00238157_ERZ761612 | MGnify/ENA primary metagenome ERZ761612 (study PRJEB28901, sample SAMN06268035) | bioreactor metagenome | isolation source: Joint BioEnergy Institute, California, USA... | reverse complement strand
GCGTTGAATTTGATCGATTTCTGTATAGTATTCGCGCGGGTGGGCGGGTGAGCGGCTCGCTTGTGGGTTACGTTATCGGGTCGTCTTGATCTTGATCCTGCGTACCGCTAGGAGAAGAAGAAGAAGGTTCACCAGCGAACAGGCTCATTGGAAGAGGAGGGTTGACCCGTTGCTGTCGACTCGAGCTCTTGCAGTCTCTTCTTCCTCTCCCTTGCTGCTATGGCGGCTCCAGACAATTTCCGTTTAGGAGCCATTGCAGACAGAAAAAAAAAATGATGGGTATAGCTATTCTTCCAGTAAAGCAACAGCAACGCAGCAGAGGCTACTGAGAGATGGAACGACCTCAGACCTCGTTGTCAGGATCACATTTGCAACCAATGAATGGGGGCGAAGAAGAATAAGCTTGTGTGTTTGAATGAATATCTTAGAACTGAAAGCCTGCGAGCAGATGCCCTTGAGGCTCGATTACCTAGTAAGTTGGCAGGAATAGACAGGAGAAACTAATGGATGCGGTTGGGGGGGGGGGGGGGTGACTGAACACGGATGGAGAGACCGCAGCGTTTTATTGTCAAGTGACGCTTCTCTATGGGCCTCCCATCAGTAGCTCCTCCTCCTTCCCACCTTCCTTCTCCCTTACAACAAACCCCCGTCAGCATTAATTTCCAAAACGGTAATTATTCTTCTTGGTTAAATTGGAATTAGTAACATAACTCCTTCAATCTCAGAGGCCAGCTTCCACTCTAAAGGCGGATAAGTCACAAGATACAGTCCCCAGATAACCTTAAGGTATATACCTCAGCAGGGGTTTCCTTTTATTTACCCGACAGCTCCAGATCTTTGGCCACCAACGCCGGCTGGTTCCTAAATCAGCGGTGTGTAGGAATGAAGTGTGAACCATATCTCTGCTCTTCCCTTATCGAATTTCCCTTGCCTCATGAAAATAATTCATGATTGAACAGTAGCCAAGTAATTAATTAAAGGTCACATCGCTCTTTCCTGGTTTTATGATTGAATGCTCGCACTTTCCTTTTTTTTTTGTTAAAGCCCCCCTCTTTCTTTGAAAAAACTCATACTTTGAGCTGCAAAACGACTCAAAAATTCCTATATATAGAGAGAGTGGACCCGAAGTAGCTCTTCAAAACAACAAGAACCAACCAGTGAAATATGCTACTGCATGAGTGCTTAGGGAGTGAAACTCCTAGTCAGTCCTCCCTTGGTGCCGGTGTTTCTGCGGTAGTAATGTCGTCCTGTCGCTTTTAGCTGGAGTATGGCGTGGAAAAGGATCAGCGGTTTTATTAAAGTGTTCAGTAATTCTAAGAGGATGAAAGGAATTAAAGCTTTTCTTGAAGCAATAAATTACACTAACCCAGGTTCCCCTGCAAGTAGAAAGACCGTATTGTTAGCCCAATTTATTAATGTTCTCTGATGCAATAGTATTTAAGACATTCGAATCTTGCTGACAGCAATTCATGTGATATCTACCAAGGTGCAGGGGACAGTTTGTAAAAGGCCTTTTGTGCTACGTTGCGGGCATAGTTCGCAAAAGTGCTCCGAGACCCAGCAGTAGGTACCGGAGTATCCAGTAGTAAGTCTGTCAAAGTGTTGTCTTGGGACAGCACACAAAGCATGAAATACCGGTGTACATTCTTTTTCCCATCCAACTTGAAGAACTCACAAGCAGTCCGATGAAGGATTTGAATGCCGTGTTTTCCTGGAGATTTGTCAGTATCTAAGTCCAACAAGGTTTCAGGATATACCATGGCATCTCTTTGACTTCTGCAAGGTTGCCTCGGCAGTGAATGGGTATGTTGGGTATGTTTGTGCAGCTGGACTTCACTTTTTGACTTTTTTATCTCTTCTTTTTTCTTAAAAAAGACATTATCAAACGGTGAGAATTTGATAAAGAAACCACTCTTGGGAACTTGGAGGACAAGAAAAGAAAAGCAGCTAGCAAACAGCTACCTCTAGTAAATAAACGGCAGGCTTCTTTTCTTTTACACCATTTCATCTCTTCCTCATCTTGCGCAGAGTTTGCACGTACGTGCACTGTACTTTTAACTTTTAACAGATTTGCTCAAGTCTGAGTTCTTGGATATCTACTACTTACTTGCTTGCAACCAGAATCTGTCTTTCCATTCATTCCCCTACTTACCAGAAAAACGAAAAGAAAGAAAAAGAATCGTTTCAGGCGCCATGCGCCATCTATCCAATGGAGGCTTTAGCAAAAACCCTTTCCAGTGAAGCTGCTTTCGCATAATAAATAATAAGATTGGGATGAAGAGAAGACAGACAGACAGACGGAGATGTCACACACAAGGCGTCAGCTTTGAACAGAACAGTGTAACAAAGTGCGTCATCTCTTCGCTAGCCAATTTGGTTAATTATTCATGTATGTAATGGATGACGCGGAGATTGCCAATGGACGCGAAGCCCCTCCCTCCCAAATTACCGACATTGAAGTCATGTTGCTATTTCCAACGGCTTATTCTTACCTTATAATAGCGTATCTAAGTGATATGTGCAGACCTGAGTCGGGGTTATGTTACATTATATTATAATCAACCCTGATCAAAGAAATAGCATTCAGCTCTAGCTGCTACGTCCCAGATACAATATACCTACCTACTTACTTACCTCACTATACTATCCAATCCATATAATACAATACAGCATACAAAATGCCAGACTCCACCAACTCCCTCAGCTTCAGGATCGCCCAAGTGGCCGGGATCATAGGCTCTGCCGCTGCCTCTGGTTCGTCATTAACTTCCTTCCACTCTCAGAACAACGAGAAAAAAAAAACTGACAACTTTCATCAATAATGGAAACAAAATAAAGGCGGCATCATCACCATCTCCTTCTTCTCCATCCCACCCCTTTTTCTTCCGCCCCCGGCCGGCAAATCCACACCCAAACCTAGACCCAAACCCACCATCACCAGCAACAACATACCCAGACCAGCAACACCCACTCCGCACCTCCTGCACCAATGGCTCTACATCTACACCGCCGGCGCGAACACTTTCCCCAAGCTCGTGGCCGGCTCTGCCCTCGCGTACCTGTACCTCGCGTGTGTGCTTCACGAGCGCAAGCACAACAGCCATCACCACCGCAACCGCAACCGCGTACTCGCGAGGATGTACCTCGCCGCTGGGGTGGTGACGGTCGCTGCGATCCTGTACTCGTTGGCGTTCATCGAGGGGACGGTTGACCGGCTCATGGCGATAGCGAAGCGGATGGGAGTCGATGGTGGTGGTGCTGCCGAGCAGCAGCAGGGGGAAGAGGAGGTCGTGGTGGAGGGAGCGAGGAGGGAGCAGCACGACACGGACAGGGAAGTTCCCAAGTTGATAGCGAGATGGGGGCGATTGAATATCGGTAGGGGGGTCTTCCCGTTGGTAGGGGCGTTGATTGGGGCGGTTGCGGCGTTTCGGTGAGCTGATGTTGAAGGAGTTATTGCCTGGTCATGTATCCGGATGAATGATATCCAGACAGATAAGCTTAGAAGGCATAGTTCAGGAGTCTCAAGATATTTTGAATGCAGAATTGGAAGATATGAGCTCCGTCTATACGCTGTGATATATTTCCTCATATGGATTAGGTGGGCGGTAAGTGAGGATCGAAAAACATAGAGAGAGCATGTCTTTTTTGAGCTATTTTTGTTTTCATTCCTTATATTCTCTTTTAACATATTTATTTGAACAAATTTGAGTTTTTGGATGCTAGATTTCTTCAATATCCAGGACCATATATGCTCATGATGATTTAGTATCAAATCTGAAAACAAGATTCGCATGATCAGGGATATCAAACCGATATATATATATATATATATATCCAAATGTACTGTACAGCAACACATACCAAAAAAGCGCGTTAGAACTCCGCTTCCTTATCTTCCCTATAGATACCATAATTCGTTTCATTAAAGTACGAGATGTAAACGCCGCGGGGGTTTTCCTTAACGTCCCACTTCTCCCAGTAGACGGGCCTCGTCTCCTCCTCGTCGGGCTCGGGCAAGGCCCGCGCCCAGTTGGCCTGGTAGACGAAACCCCGTTGGACCAGCCTGCCCAGCGCAATCGGGTCGGACGGGATGGGGATCTCCTTCCCCGAGCCGTCTGCGGCGAGGAGCGTCTTCTCCCACGGCACGTTCGGCTCCCCGTGCAGCGGCTCCATCGCCTGCCGCCAGTGCGTGATGTTCGGGTCACCGCCGGTGCGGCCGTCTCTCCACTCCCGCAGCTGCGTCTGGATGGCATGCGTGTCCGTGAGGCGGGCGGAGATCGGAGGCTTGATCGCCCACTCGGCCCTCAGGAGCGCGTGGGTGTTGTAGATCTTACCCCGGACGATCTGGGCGCCCTGCATCTCCACCCGCCGCGTGTACTTCCCGGGCGTGCAGAGCTTCTTGTAGTAGACGGTGACGCAGAGCGCGTCAACGTCGCTGAGGTGCCGGCGGTAGTCCATCCTCGCGAAGTTCCTGTTGCAGGGCGGGCTCAGGCCGAAGCCCGTAATGATCAGGTTGCCCGTCGCCTCTTCGACCCAGATGGTGGTCGGGTTGATGTCGTTGTGGAAGATGCCGAACCTCCAGTGCAGCTCGTCCACGGCGTTGATGAGATCTGCGACCCACCGCGACGGGAACTCCCCCTGTGGTGGGCGAACATGTGACACTTCTTCACCCAGGGCGAGGTGAATCCCACGATGCTGCCGTCGAAGTCGTCGACCACGATCCGGTGGACGGTGGGAAACGACACCGACGACGTTCCGGCTCCCACCTCCTGCAGCCGCTTGAGGACGTTCATCTCGTTCCATACCCGCTGGAACGTCTCCCGCGCGACTCCGTACTTGAAGGCGAACCTCTCCTTGGGCTTCTCCGGGGAGTTGGTCCACTCGACCAGGTCGCGCCCGGGCTCCAGCCGCAGGAGCTCCCTGGGCTCCGACCGCTTGATGACGACGTCCCTGCGGTCCCCGCGGAATCGGGGGTAGGGGACGGGGAGGACGAGATCCTCGAAGTACAACCTCTCCCACCACCGGCGGTCGATGTAGTTCTGCCAGTACATGATGCGCCTCTCCCTCCGGTCCATCTGCCACATGCTCTCGGACATCATGAGCCAGTTCCACCCGGACAGCAGCGCGCACAGCTCGTCCTTCCGCACCTGGGCGTGGTACAGCCGCCGCTGCTCATGAGATCCAGGTGATGTAAGTGCACTTGGGCTGGAATCCCAGCTCCGGGCGGTCGCCGACCCGGAGGAGTTCGTACCGTCGGCGCTCCCCGGGTCTGCTTGGGCCGTAGTATGGTGGATTTCCTCCATCGGAGGGACGGCTGGAAGTCCTGCGTCTTTGTGTCGATACGTTCATCGCTCTCGTTCTGCAACGGACTCTGCTAGACTAACTGCTTTGTCAAGAAACGACGGAGGGAGGTCATATAGTTAGTACAATATACGTGTTGCGATGAGCAATCACCCTTAAATGTGAATATAATGAGATCAGAGCACAGACATTCTGTCCAGTGGGCGGAGTTCACCACTCGATATGGACGTGGTACGTAGGTCAGTTCCGTTCATCATACAGACTTCCGGATCAAGTAACTGGAGACAGGGTTAGCGCTGTTGCGCAGATTTAAATTCGGAAGAGATGAATATTTTCAAAGAATCGTGAAACGACAACAAGCCTTTCAAGTTTCCCCTTTCAAGGCGTATTGGATAAACCAAGCTGCTGTTAAAAATGACACTCTTTTGTCCTTTTTTACCTATTAAAACCGTCAAGTCTTACCTCTGGGTCAAGTCTCGGGGTAAATTCAATTGTTATTAAATCGCCATTGAATATTTGAACTTGTGCAGGTAATCCTCCAATTCCGTAATGGAGGCAATCCTTTTCATCCATGGACAATATCAAACAGGAAAGGTATTCTTGCCATTTGCTCTTTTTTGTGCAATCAAGGCAAAGTATGTATGGATGTAAGGACCACAGGACTCATGTCAGCAGCAATCAATAATAAAGAAAGAAAGAGGACTTTCGTATTGTCTCGCAGCTCCTCCGTCTTTGTGTGTGCAACCAACATCACGTCCATCTATGGGGGGGGGGGGGGCTGCTGGGAAGTCCCGTCTCATTAAGATGATCGGACGTCCTTGAGGTTGTCTTGAGAATAATAGCCCTGCTGGGTGAGTGAGGATGTCTCGAGCAGAAGAAATATATCAAATATACCAGATCCCACTGCAATCAGTGAGTGGTAATGGCCTCTTTTCGTTGTAGTCGAGCGGTATCTTTCTCTGACATGAAGAAAGAAAGCGGTGAGTCTCAAAAACCCATGGCCTTGTTGGACCATGTGTCTTTGTGTTTATGCCGCTATGCACGCCTGCCTGCAAATCGGCTTTTGCGATTTTGTCTTCTGCTGCATACTTCATTTTTCAGTAGGTTTACCAGGCGTGGATAGCATCTCGCAGATCAGATCTGGCTGCTCAGCCGCTACTGCAAGACATCATCCACTGGGCAGGTCCGTGCGCAGATCTCCGATCCGATCGCCCCACCGCTAAGATGCAGCTTAGCAGTGGCCACTTGCATTCCTTCTACGGAGTAGACTGTGGACAGTGCATCGCCAGTTCTCTTGAGGAGTTGGAACCCTACTGAGTCCAGTGCAATCAGCATGTTACGCTAGGGACTCCAGAAAGAGGATTCTACATGTTGCTGATTGTTCCCGTTTCTCCTGTTTGTATTGTTAGTCCGTCAGGTTCGATATACGCCAGATGTGAAGGCCATTTTGGATCGAGTTGAACAGTCGTTCGGATGAGTAGATATGGCACTCCGCATGTTCACATATGAACAAAAAAGGATAATGTTCTACTGGGTGGCTTAACTTCACATCAAGGGTCCCTGACACCCGCTGGAAGTATGGGAGTCAGGAATTAGTAGGCAGCAGGCTCATTGGCAGAGCGACACACTATATTGATTGATCAGTAGTATTGATAATGGGTCAAGGGGAAAAAGGAAGGCACTGTATTTCCAAACGAAGGCTAAACAAGGAGCCCCTGAGAATAAGCGTCTCGTTATAACCTCAGTCATCTCTAATCACGAACATCCAGCGGTTCGATATTCCAGATACTGTCCGCGTACTCCGCGATGACTCGGTCTGTAGAAAAGAACCCCATCCGTGCCACGCTAGTGATAGACTTGATGATCCACTCGTCCTGGTCTTTGAATGCCTCGTCGACCATTTCTTGGGTTGTGATGTAGGAGTTGAAGTCATCCGAGACGAGGTAGTAGTCGCCGTGGTCGACAATCGAGGAGATAAGAGCAGAGAAGTCACTGGGATCTCCAAAGGTGCCGCGGCGGATCTCGTCGAAGATCTTGGCAAGGCTCTCATCGAGCTTGAAGCCGCCGTAGAAGTGGCTATGACGGAGGTCTTCAACGTCCTCAGCCAGATTGCCGAACAGAAAGATATTCTGCTCGCCGATCTCGCGGGTGATTTCAATCTGTACAGTAACTATCAATAATGAGTGCTTGAGATATATGTGAAGATTCTTACATTTGCCCCATCGCATGTCCCGATGATCAGACCTCCATTGAGAACAAACTTCATATTACTGGTACCGCTGGCTTCCGTCCCAGCTGTCGAAATATGCTCACTGATATCAGAAGCCGGGCAGATAATCTCTGCCTTGCTGACGTTGTAGTCCTCGACAAAGATCACCTTGAGCAGGTCTCCGACATCCGAGTCATTATTAACCACTGACCCGACACTGTTGATGAGATGGATTATTGTCTTGGCCATCCAGTAGCCCGGCGCCGCTTTGCCGCCAAAGATTGACACACGGGGAACGAGCTTCTTTCGCTCTTCAGGAGACATGGCTTTGATGGTCAGATACCGATGGATCACCCCGAATATGTTGAGCTGCTGTCGCTTATACTCATGGATGCGCTTCACCTGGACATCAAACAGTGCATTCGGGTTAACGATGTAGCCAGTCGTGTCCTTTATGTGTTTTGCGAGACGGACCTTGTTGGCATACTTGATTGCGGCCCACTCGCTTCTGAACGCCTTGTCATCGACAAACAGCTCCAGCTGGTCAAGCAGAGTCAAATCCTTCAGAAAGTCATAGCCGCCTAATTTGGAAGCGATAAGGTCTGACAAACGTGGGTTGGCTTGGTGAAGCCAGCGTCTTGGAGTGATACCGTTTGTGACGTTGGTGAACTTATCCGGGCCGTATATCTCAAAAAAATCCTTGAATATTGTCGATTTAATAAGGTCTGAGTGCAGCTCCGCGACCCCATTGACCTTGTGAGATCCGATAATTGCCAGATGCGCCATTCGGACCATTTTAGGATGTGACTCCTCGATGATTGATACTCGAGCTAGCATGTCTCGATCATGTGGGAACCTTTTCTCTACGGACTGTAGGAAGAACAAGTTGATGTCGTAGATAATTTGCAAATGTCGTGGGAGGAGGTTTTGAACCAACGGGACAGACCACTTCTCCAAAGCCTCAGGTAATACTGTGTGGTTCGTATATCCAAAGGTGTTTGTTACGATGTGCCACGCATCATCCCAGTCAAGACCCTCCTGGTCGACCAGTATTCGCTGCAGCTCCACTATGGCAAGAGTCGGATGTGTGTCATTGAGCTGGATAGCAACTTGGTCAGGGAACTCGCTCCACGCCCTCCTGGTCTTCTTGAACCTCCGGACAATGTCATACAGCGAGGCAGCACACCAGAAGTACTGCTGCTTCAGTCGAAGCTCCTTACCACGCTCGAGGTTATCATTAGGATATAAGACAGCCGAAATAGTTTCTGCGCGTTGCTGGTCCGATACAGCGCTTTCGTAGTCGCCAGCGTTGAATTTCTGGAAATCGAACTCGCCGCTCGAGGCTTTGCTGGACCAGAGACGGAGATTGTTTGTCGTTGATGTGCCGTAGCCAGGGATAGGAACATCGTATGCCACGGCCTGGACGGTCTCACCATCTTCCCATGAGTGGATTACCCTGCCGTTATCGTCCTGATACCTCCTCACCCGGCCATAGAACTGGACATCAACAGTGACGTCGTGCCGGGGAAATTCCCAGGGATTGAAATCCAACCAGTAATCAGGAATTTCCACCTGATATCCGTCCATGATCTCCTGTTTGAAAATGCCATACCGGTAACGCAAGCCATATCCCCATGCTGGATAGTTCAACGTTGCCAGACTGTCAAGAAAGCATGCAGCCAATCTTCCCAGGCCGCCGTTCCCGAGGGCAGCATCGTGTTCTTGGTCAATAATGTCTTCAATTCGGAAGCCAAGCTCGGCCAACCCTTCTGCTCATAACAATTAGATCCCTTTATTCGTTCTACCAGTTTGCAGATTCATCCAAGCGATGTACCTTTCGCAACGTCCTTCAGGCCCACGTTCAGCATAGCATTGTCCAGCGCTCGACCCATCAGAAACTCAAGAGAGAGATCTAAATAAACGTGTCATCACGGTGTCAATCTCTGGCAGCATTTCCTGATATCATACAGTAAACCCGCTTCTGGTCCGCAAACGTTTGACGCTGCTGCGTCTTGTTCCACTCGATGACCAGCCGATCTCTGAACGCGAGCGCCGTTCCTGAATACGCTGCCCTGGATTTTCAGCTGAGCAAGCCAGGTTTCATATCAAGGATGGTAACAGGCAGGACAAGATGACGCACAGTTCATCGCAGTTATACAGGGAGCGGGCCAATGTGGTCTCGACGTGGCGGACGACCTCTTTCTGTGCAGGCAGGGAAGATTAACTCAACTCCATGCATACAGCCCAGCCACACATAGATCATACTTCGAATTCCTCTTTGGTCTTGAAACCTTTCACGGACTGCAGAACAAACAAGTCAATATCAAAAATCTTCCAAGTTGTTGGAGAGGTATCACGACACTGGGTTGCATACATGTTTCCGCCAGCTGAAGTTGTTAGAGAATTGTCAGATGGTCAGCAGTATATTCCATCGGTTCGATGTAAATTTTGATATCCTCGTCAGTCGCATATGTGACAGGCTGTACTCACGCCTCCCTTAGCGGCTCCGGGATGCTGGCCTCCACGCTCTTGATCTCCGCCGGTCCTAAACCCGTGTACGTACGCCTGTGTTTTGGGCGACTAAATCCTGGACCGATGGGGCCCTGTAGATCGGAGATGGGAGCTCCAACGGACGGTCTCCGTTCCCAGATCTGGTGGGACATGATTGTAGAGACGTCGGATAAGGTTTGCGGACGTAGTCTCGGTAGAGAGGAGCTATTCCGTTGACTTTGGCAAGTAAGCATCATGGAAACGGATTTCATTGAGTCTCTTAGATGACGGAGACCTACCTTGTTAAGACTGAGGATGAACGAAAAGGAATGATGACAACGAAGAGGGGCAGACGAAGAGGGTCTCAATGCCAACACCTCGAATCGGGGATTCGAGCGCTCTGATCACGCTGTCGTTGAAAAATCAAGGCCACAGATGCAAACCCCTGGCCCAACTCCCTGCCTGATAGGGAGGAAACAATAACGCTGATGGCAGCTGCCATGGCTTCCTGCAGAGGGAAGTACAGCGGGGCAGAGGACAGACCAAGAGAAACCTGCAGACACGGCAATCGGTCGGAAATGGAGAGGAATCCACTCAGCAGGGTACCTGCCTTGTATGTATGTACCAGTCAGTACCGGGACATGTTGTGCAAGTACAAGGATGCCGGGCGTCTAGGACCTCATGGCGCTGTCTCAGTACAGAACCCCTAACGTACCATGTACTGTACATAATCCGGATTGCAGTGCCGCCACCTCAAATAGACCCCTGCTCTGCGCCCCCCCCCCCCCCCCCCCCCCCCCCCCCCCCTCCCTCTCTCCGCTGGACGATCTGATGATGTGACCGGCTAGGATCCTGGGGGTTCGCAGCTTCCAAGCTTCATGACTGGACGCGTCGCAGCAAGACCAGCTGGGGCAATCCCGGGACTTCGTCAACCAACTCTGAATCAGCATCCACTGGGGTAATCAGCCAATATGCCCGGATTAAAAGGTCCGATAGCAATCAACAAGATGCGCGATACCTCGACGTCTGGCCGGGAGCAGGGCCGATTAGTATAGAACACAGCTAGGGCTGTGTTTGGGTCAGATGATGGTATATTCTCAGCTGGTCGCGACCAGCAGCTGAGGCCCTATGGGGTTGCTTTTCACTTATTGACTCACACGAAGACAACTTTACTAGGAATCGAAAGCAGAATGGTCTCACATCTGAATATTCTCATTCCGGATCTTTTAGCCAGATTACATGAATTAGGGATCCAGGTGCTGTGCCTCCATTCTATGAAGGCGATTCACATGCACACATGTGACCGGTGCGCAGTGGAACAGCAGAGGAAGGACCGGAGTACAGTAGCTATGATACAGTTCGAGAGAGGGCCCGGGGAGATATTAACAGCACCTCACTACGTAATATGTAGTAAATGGATAATGCTTCCTTCCAGTGGAGGTAAGATGCGCGTCCATTCAGCGAGAGTCATTCTTGTCTCTCTGTGCGTTAGGTATGTCCGTCGGACAAGCCTCAAGATGTTTCTCGAAGGATCGCTCATGCTGGATCACACACCTGTGGGTTGGAACTTCCAGGGCGCTGGACTCTGTCGGGGCAGCACGGAGAAAGCGTGAGGGGAACAAGACCCAAACGTCGTATCTCCATCTCGCGGCCTCCCTTTGCAATGTCGGGATCTGCCCCGATTAGAGTTTTTTTTTTATCAATGCACGCTCGTAAACCTCAGAAAGGCGAAGACAAATATAAGAGCCTGACGGAGCCGAGGCTGTATATAGGATATGCGTGTCTACCTGTGTGTATGACGTTTGCGTCTTTCTTCTTGCCAACAAAGTGGCCTGGAACCTGATGATGATGCGGCCCTGTATCTATCGAACCTCTCAGCAGGTCGGTCGTGCAACCTACCCGGACAATAATATCCTTCTCTCTACATGCGTCCTGTCCAGACGACGGCGCACGCGCGCGGGAGCCCTGGCGCCCATCCGCCTGACTCCATGCAACCCAGGGTCGCCGCCGTCCAGCCGCGCCTCTGGGCCCGTGGCTCGAGGGCTTGAGGTCAAGTTCCAGGGCTGCCATATCGCCCGATATCGATGATGTTGGGTCCCAGCGCTCGTTCTGCCTTGCACATCTTTGTCACCGTGCTTCCCTTGAAACAGCTGTCGTTAACCCTGTGAGACGTTGCACGACGACACGTGGTTTCGTCCCTATATACGTCCCATGGTTACATCAAGCAGTAAATAGGTCCTCTCGCAGCCTTGGCAGCAACAGGTACACAGATGCTGCCGCCCTGCAGGTACCGACCAAGCCGCGCTATGAGAAGCTAGTGGACAACAATAAATACTATATATAATAATGATGATACGAAGTTAAAAAGTGCACTCCACACTATACGCCAAGGAAAACCGCGTTTCTCCCGAGCTGGGAAAGATCCAAGACATGTCCCTAAAGGACAATAAATAAAAAGACGTGCACAGGGCAGCGTACAGATAGCAAATGCAACTTTCAGCAATCCAAGAACTTCGGATCCAGCATTGACTAGCGCTGGCGACAAGAAATCATGCAAAAAGGCGAAGGGGAAAAAAAAGCTTCAAGGCAGACACTCAATCCATGAAGCTGAGTTCGAACATAACTCGTAGACTTGACAATCAGAAGATAAGAGGTTAGTCACAGGTGGACTTGTGGCAAAGAAAGACTTCGACCAGACGGTGTACACAAATGAGAATATTAGAAGATAAAGTGATCGAACTGAGAACAGAGAAGTTCATTTGAATCCTCGACCGGAATTCAATACCCTTGTCAATGACACACATCCAGCGTGGACATGCTGTAATTTTTGTGCCCCAAACCCGTAAGCTCAGAGAAATCCCAGGAATAAAGAAGATCTGGAGGACGAAATCATATAAGCAAAAGGTGAATAGAGAGGTAGCCGGGAACTTAGATCGCAAAAAAGTAAATCGAAAAAGCACCATTTCCGCAGATACCCAAAATATACGCCTCACTGCCCGCGCCGCGCCGGATATATATATATAACCGTCAGACAACATGACCCATAAACGCCATCCCAGATTCCACTCGGAACGAGAAAATAGAGTCATCAGCCATGGCATCGACCGAAGCTAAGGGGAGAAAAACAGCGGGAAGCAGGGACATTAGCGCAATATAACGCTAGATTATCGCTTCCGTAAGAAAGACGTCCGACCGGAAACCGTTAATGAACACTACAGAATGCCCGAATCTTTTAAGGCATTTCGTAAGATTGTTTCTTTCACAGCGGCAAATACAAGGCGAATGTTCGTGGTATCTGTCGCTTGCGTAAGACTGCGCAAAAGGTTAGGACCAGATCATTTGAGAACGCGAGCATTTTCGTCAAACACATACTGTGGGTATAGGTTTAGATGAGCACGATTGACCTGGTTAAACCTCCACAGAAGGTACTTGGCTGCTCTATTGACATCATTTCCGCCAGAATAATCTGGAAAGTACTTGTTCAGTGGAGAACGGGGCAGCTTTTGTCGGAACAGGTCGACTTTGTTGAGGAAGAGGATGATACTCGTCCGCATGAACCATCGAGAATTGACGACAGAGTCAAAGAGCACTAGGCTCTCCATCATCCGATTCTTCGAGCAGATTTAGTTTTTCGTTTGCATCCAACAATCCAGGACACCTACCTGATTACTTGCTTCCAATAGAGGTTGGTCATACTCGCTCAATGCCACGCAGAAAATAATGGATGTAACATTCTCGAAGCAATGGATCCACTTTTTGCGTTCGCTACGCTGACCGCCGACGTCGAACATGCTAGACATCTCAGTGAATAACAGTGCTACGGTTTCCTGACGGAGTTCAGACGTACTGAATACTTAGTTGACCCATGGTAAATCTTGTCTCATATATACCAGTAGTTTTTGTTCTCGCGCGGAGTACGTCCGCTTCGTTAGGAATGTAATCTGGCGATGCTATTCGCTTGGCTTCCTCAAAGAAACTGATCGGAAAGCATCAGCATACGCGTGCAGGGCATGGGCCTTCCAGAGTTCTTACTATGGTGCAGAGTCCATCAGATAGAATTCGTTCTGATGCTCTAATACCGCAGCCGTGCATGGATCGTTCCACAGATATGTTACCGCCTCTCCCACCTTGGGGTCGAGCGGCGTGTTGGGGTCCGGGTCTATATTGTATTCCATGAGATAGGTCATATAATCTCGGACTTTTTGGCTCGACGGCTCCAGCGAGAACTGGTGATAGGCCCCGATGAGCGCTTTCGCGCAATCCATGAGGTTCTTATAAACCGTAAGACGGTACAAGGCCAGCTCTTCAACCGAGTATCCGTTCTGATGGATAATCTTCATCTGCTTGACGATGGTCGACTTCCCACTCTCCCCGGATCCTGTCGCAGCGAAACCGTCAGCTCAACACATGTCTTCTGACAAAGTAAGAGTCAAAGGCGCAACTGACCCAGCAATAGAATCTTGCATTCTCTCCGCAATCGTCTCGAGTCCTCCTCCAGCTTCCTGTCGATCATCTGACTTCGCTTCTTCTGTTCGGAGTCCTCCGCGGACTCTGCGCTATAGCATATACCCATCTTGACGGGACCGTCCGCAAACGCTGATACCGTCTAGCAACTGGGAGCAGGGAAGCCGGGCGGCTTCATACACGGGGAAGTCGGAAACGTCGGCTCCCGCGGTTCAGTGTCGCGAAACAGACCAGCGCGCTGGCGGCAGCACAGGCTTGATGGAGGGGACGGGCCGCCACCTGGGCTCCAGGCCGCAAAATGGAGGCCGACCGGACGTGCGACCAGGATCAAGGCGATGATGGCGGCTTGAAACGTAGATGTTGGCGGTTCGTTGAGCTGCGTCCGAAGCTTGGAGCAAGGCGGCCGGGGCCGGCAGCTGGTTCGCGGTCGCCGGAGCCAGAGAAGCGACAGCTGGATGGCTGCAACGAAACTGGGAGCGTGAAGCGGTGCTTTTGGAGTAAACGGCAGGAGTCGCGACTGAAAAGAGAAGCCAGGGAAACTCCCCGGACCTTCCACAGGCTGGTTGGAATGAGGGGACGGATGCCGCTGTGGAGAGAGGATACGAGACGACGTCAGATGATGATCGACGGCGGACGGCCGATCGGGATCGGAGGAGACGGAGGGGGGTTCGTCAGGAAGGGACTGACAGCGGCGACACTCCTGAAGCGGCGTCCGGAGTCGGTGGTGAGGTGTTGCGGATGAGAAAAGGCCGTGGAGAGGGAAGGGGAGCAGCTGAGGACGGTGGTGGGCGGGCGAGACGGACGTGTCGGGGAGTGTACTCTCTGTACAGCGGCGGGCCAGGCTGTCTGGGGGAGCACGGTGCTCCAGCTGGCGGCGATGTTGTGGGCTGTGTGGGGGGTGTGCGCTGCCGGGGCGGGGCGAGAGTTACAGCAGGTCGCTGTGCTTCACGATGCGCGCCGCTGCTCCAGCTGGCTACGGCCACCATCAAATAAATATCGTCCACCACCACCTCATTTCCCCTTCGGCCGCGGTCCCTGCAAGGCTGAGGGCGCAGCTTGTCAGGGTGACAGGCGCCGGCGGTGCGGAGAGCCCAAAAAGGCCGGAGCACTGCCAGCAACGGGCTGGCTCACGTGCGCGACAGGGCGGAGCAGGGACCCAGACGCCAATAAGGCTGCGGAAGCGCTAGGGAAACATGGCTTTGGCAGACGAGACTCATCTCCACAAGCCAAGCCATGAGGTGGCAGGTCTGTCTCTGCAGGCCATCCTACACACACGGTGCGCTCAAAGACCTGATCGTACGGGGCAGGGTGCTACCGAGTACATACAAAGGCCTCGTCCTATAAAAAGGACCGCGAATCCATTCACCTCATAGACCTGTCCATTACCAAATAGCCGCCTTGCCCTATCCGCTATCAGTATGCTTGAGTATCCATACTTGGAACAGCTCCATATCTACTCCGTCCCTCGCAGGAAGAGACACCATGGTGGCTGTGAAAAAAAATCATGGATACCGGCACTCCCGTCCACCTTTTGGCCAATGTCGTAACCTATTGTTAGTATATTCGTATCGCAAGGAGCCTACTACGCGCCACCTTAGAGGAGCCGAGAGCTGTCATCAGAATATCATATCCTATGCTTAAGAGCCTTTGCGCTCATAGTTCTCCGGCCTGCAATTGTTCGTATCTTCCCTTGTGTACTATAGTCAAGAACCGTCAGCTCTCCAAAGCAGCTTGCTGACAGGTAGATGATGAAGAAGGTATGTACGGACAACAGGAAAAAAAAATTCTTGGGGTTTCTTGAGGCTTCGCTGCGCAAGTTGGCCCTAGAGTTAACTACCGCGAGCACAGGCTGTGATCCTGGTGGGCCTGGAAGTTAGGTGCCCGGTTTGACTCGCAGGGTTTCTTGTTCATTGGTGCCAGCATAACATCATACTGTACACCTCTTCGAATGATGGTTTGCACTTTGTACCGATATTATTCCACGTCCCACAGCACGTTATTTTGTCTGTCTGTCTACTGCTGTGTATAGTTTAGGCCTGGCAGCACCATGTGCCATGGGTTTCCAGACAACAAATAACAGTGGCTACTCTACAGCTAAAATATGTGCTTTGTTGATTTGCATGTGATACCCTTGTCGTTTCACTGTCGCAGGGCCGGCTCATCCATGGTGGTAGTATCGCGCAAGGTGAGATACAGATGTCTCTTTTATCGCCTAGACTGAAATTGATAGACGTCAGCAGGCATGATGATGATTATTACGTCGGGCATGCATCCTGCCGTGCGGTTCCGTTATGTAAGCACAGGATTGCCCTCGTGGATCAGCCATCAAGACAGATGACTTGGCGATGCGACTCGACCGCATACAGGATAGGATGGGAAACGACATCGTCAACAATGTCTGCAGAGCACGTACCGTGGACCAAGGAGTAATCCAGCAACAGATTTCCGGCCAATCCGTGCGGGTGCGAAAGCGGCGACCCGCCGTGGCACTTGGCGGGCTGCTATCGACGTGGTGTTGCAAGTTGAATTGCACCAGTCAGCGCCGCGACTCCCGCCGCCTGCCCACTTCGGGCGCTTAAGTCGATCGCCGGACTGATATCCTCTCCCGCTATCGTGCACGTCATTCTTCATGCTTGGCCTGGCGGTCTCGGAGCACGAAGAGAGAATTCTCCACACCCCGTTACGCGCCGCCCTATCCTGCTCTCTGTCCACTCTGCCATCTCCGACCCTGACCCGCCAACCAACTTTCCTCCTCCCAAAGCCGTCACTCCTTCCCCACAACCACCGCTCCTTGACCTGGTCTACAGAGACGCTCAAAGGGGGGGGAGAAGGAAAGAGAACGTTGCGACAACACAACCTACCTGGTCACGCTGCAACCTAGCCCGAGTGCGATTTGTCGTCGCCCCTCCATCATGGCGGAATTCGTACGGGCCCAGATCTTTGGGACCACCTTCGAGATCACCACCAGGTACGGGACCTCGTGCGCACCGCCTTATGGAGGACGATCGTCTGACTGTTGATCAGATACACGGACCTGCAGCCAGTGGGCATGGGTGCCTTTGGGCTCGTCTGGTATGCTCGACCCCGACCCGATAATCTGCGCGATTGATACCAGGGAGAGGGAGAGTGAGAGAGACGGAATGCGAGCTGACAAGAGACGCCGAAAAGTTCTGCGAGGGACACATTGACCGGGCAGCCCGTGGCGGTAAAGAAGATAATGAAGCCATTCAGCACCCCGGTGCTTGCCAAAAGAACATACCGAGAACTCAAGCTGCTCAAGCATCTGCGACATGAGAATGTTGTTCAACCCGTACCCGTGGACTGCCGTGTCAATTTCATACTGACAGCTGGAAGATAATCAGCTTGAGTGATATTTTCATCTCGCCATTGGAGGATATGTATGTGGAAGCCTCCTAACCGTTATCGCCGTCACGGCCGCTTCCTGGCGCGTCTGCTGACTTCAGCAGTTACTTCGTAACGGAGCTCCTTGGGACCGATCTCCACAGACTTCTCACATCGAGACCGCTGGAAAAACAGTTCGTTCAGTACTTTCTTTATCAGATATTAGTACGCCTGTGGCCTGGCTCTTCGTCCTGGGAAATCCGACCTCTGACTTCTGCAGCGAGGATTAAAATACGTCCACTCCGCAGGCGTAGTGCACCGCGACCTCAAACCCAGCAATATCTTGATAAATGAGAACTGTGATCTGAAAATCTGCGATTTCGGTTTGGCCCGTATTCAAGACCCTCAGATGACAGGCTACGTGTCAACAAGATATTACCGCGCTCCCGAAATCATGCTCACGTGGCAGAAATATGATGTGGAAGTGGATATCTGGAGTGCAGGGTGCATTTTTGCGGAGATGCTTGAAGGGAAACCGTTGTTTCCAGGGAAGGACCATGTCAACCAGTTTTCCATCATCACAGAACTTCTCGGTACCCCACCGGATGATGTGATCCAGACCATCTGCAGTGAGAACGTGAGAGCCGCCTGTTACGCACACCTTGGGTCCTGGCTAACGATAACCTTTTTTTTTTCCCGAATCAGACATTGCGATTTGTCCAGTCGTTGCCAAAGAGAGAACGACAGCCATTAGCCAACAAGTTTAAGAACGCTGATCCCCTAGGTGCGTGCATCGCATTAGATCCAAGGCAATGGAGCACTGACGCCGGATAGCGGTCGATCTTCTGGAGAGGATGCTCGTCTTTGACCCTCGAAAGAGAGTCAGCGCCGCCGATGCTCTTGCGCACGAGTACTTGGCGCCTTATCATGATCCCACGGATGAACCCGTAGCAGAGGAGAAATTTGACTGGTCATTTAATGACGCAGACCTGCCGGTGGATACTTGGAAGATTATGGTGTATGAATTTCTTATCCCGCATACCCTATCTCGCTGACCCGGTGATTGCAGGTACTCGGAGATTCTCGACTATCACAACATCGACCAGACTCTTCCAGAAGCCGGCCAGCTTCCTGCGGACGGAGCGGAGGGCGCCTCCCAACCCGTCTCGTAGGTATAGACGACGGGATCTGTGGACCTTGCAGGTGTTCCGTAGCTTAGAGGACGGCTTCGTCCATGTATTTTTTTTTTAAACTCGAAATGTGCTATTCCATGGCTCTCAGTGCCCTCTCTTTCTCTCTTGTGCAGCTGTGAACATGTGGCCTGTACATGAAAGTCGACGTGATCGCTTTTCCTTGGTGTTTCTATTATCTTCCTCTTATGGCCATTTTCTATTCTTTTCTGGCATGTTCAGAATCGGGCCGCTGACGGGGAATATCTACACAAGATTCCTGTGGCTGTGGATTATACGACATGGGGTTTCCTCATCTACTTTCAGCAGTCAAAAATGGCTGGACAAAGCAGAATCCCTGGCTTGGATTTCCTATTTGTACTTTGAGATGTACGCATCATAATGTTTGCGTAGGAGATGGGTGACAATGTTATTAAGACATTTCTTAGTAAATGACGGTGTTACCCTTGACAGCCAAGATGTCTAAGCGGGCACCACGGGTGATGGGACCATCCATGTGCTCCGTACTTCAACCCCCAGTCCTCCCTGGCCCTGCTCAAACCGCTCTGTTCGACCGGTGACTCTGTACAAACTCCATACAGGAGGTTCCCACCGCGATGCAAGATCCTGACGTTCTTCGTCACAGCCCTGGAGGCGCGGCCGCCAATCGCTCGCTCCCGATCGCCGGCCCGCACGCTCACCGCCTGCAGAACTGAGCCAATGAGGATGCTACGGTCAAGACCGCCTTTGTCACGCCCCCGAGTTCCAGTGCTCCACAGAGCTCGCATTTTGCCCACCAGCTCCAAGGCCTCCGATCGGAGAGTGGACCGTTGGGACTCAGCAGCTCGCCTGCACGCCTACGAGACCTGTCGATTTGCTCCAGCCTCTATGCGCTCTTGGATGAGGTCCTCGTCATGAGCCGAGGCCGCGCCCGCCAGGACCCCATTGTCCTGGTGATAGACTTCCACCACGCAAGGTGAGTGCGGGGAGAAAGGGGGGAGATACCCCTGCACCAGCTCCCGTCCGCCCGCGAAATCCTATCCCGAACGTGCGGGAGCGCCTTCTAGCTTGCTGCGATGGGAACAACTGGCTAACTTGTTCACCACCGTTGCTGCGCTTGTTGCGAAACAGGGGCCCTGAGATCGAGTTATGCTTTTGCGATGATGGAACCGATCCCGTGGCGGAGAATGACTGGCATCTGCTGCCGTTTATGGCGCTGTCAGATGGCGCGCATGCGTACGATCCCACCTCTTCCTCTTGTTTTGGGCGTGAATCTCGTGTCCGCGTTATGCAGAGCCTCAGGTGCTGACATCGCATTGGTTTCCATCTCCAGATCTACCGAGGACTTCTCGTACTTTACACTCCGACGCAATGCGACAGCCACGGAGCCGGCAACCTCCCTCTTTGGTATATCTTGCACGAGGCAGATTGACGCGAGCTCCTTGATCAAACGGCCCCCTGATGTAACCCGATCGACAGTTCAGAAGGCGGTGGTTGTCGTAACAGACAGTCCGCAGCATTTTGGACAGCTGAGGGAGAAGCTATCGATAGTGACATCAGCGTGGTTCGCACAGCGGTACGTCTATTTGCAGCAGTAGCTGAGCTGGTGACGTTCTGTCGGGAAACCGGAAGACCTGTAATCGGATGACTAGAATTCGAGAAAAGGAGGGCTGTTGGGAGCAGAGTTGTTGGCGATACTGATGCTAATGCTGAATGGCTGAGTAACAGGGATTTCTCGGACACAGATATCTTGAAGGTATGCCGGACGGTGCCTCTCAAGTAATGCGTGGTACTCATCATTCTGCCGACTAGAAATTCCGCGAAGGTTTGATAATCAGCCTGAGGAATGAAGATGAGCACAAGGACCAATATTTTGGTTTGTTTACCCTGGTCTGCGATGGCTCGAAGATGCACTGACTCGCCAGGAGGCCTTTCTTTACGAGAAATGATCCATGAATTTAAGCACCAAACTTTGGTTCTGTTCAAATGTCTGTTATTGCAACCCAAGGTATGACTGTCGTCGCATAACCGGCGCTTACATACTAATTAATGCCTTCTAGATGTTGTTTTTCGGTTCACGGTGCGAGCGTTTATGCATGATGCAATTCTCACTTATTTCTTTAATACCCGGCCTTATACGTAATCTTCAAGACTGTGCAGACCCGTCATTTGACAGCTATGCACAGACTGTTCAGAAGCCAACTTCGCTCAAGACTAGTGAAAGGAGCTCCTGTATGACAATCTGTGTCTCCGCTCGGAAATTGCCGTTGCTGACGTGTTTCTAGTGCTCGCGTATATGGGTCTCCCTCTGCAGATATTCGGCAAAGTAGGCGCTACTTCCTTGTCAAGCTGTTTAAGCACCGCTGATTGTCCCAGGGAAGCATGTTTGGCCCCTACACACCACTGCAGCAGCTGGATCTGCTAGCAGATTATGGAACGAAGTCATATGTGGTCGGATCAACAAATTCACTTCTCTTGCAACAGAAAGATCGCTATAGTGATGTTCTTATTAATGTAAGGGATATATACCCATTCTTCTCAAAATCACATATCTGACCAGATCCCTCCAGCTCGACGAAGACACGATTAATATCATGTCCCCATCCCTCCGAAGTGCTCTGTCGCTCACTGCAGCAGATAGGCGCTGGATCGATTTCCTCACCCAAACGATCAATGATACGTGGGACGATGCGAATCCGCAGCGACCCAAGACGCACGGCTACATGGGATCCGAGGAATTCATCAGGCTTCAGTTCGAAGAATACCTGCTTGCCCTGCTCTCTTGCATGAAGTACCATGAGGAGCTCACCGGATCAGCCAATGATTCAGGTCGTAGGAATAGACTGCAGTTGCAGAATCTCAATATCGAAGGCGACCCTGCATTGGAGTTCAATGCAGAGTTTCTTGCGCAGTGGCAGAATACCTCGAATTATGCTCTGTTCAAGCGGCTAACTTCCGATGCTCTCCTCTTCTCAATTGTCGAACCCCGACATCCCTGCTCCGGTGGGCTCACTATCGACGATGTGCAACGACGACTATCTCAGCAGGTCGCTGAGCTTCATCTTGACGAAAAAGTTCGCGAGGGCCGTGAGGCACTAGGCAAGCACCTTGCCAACGGTCAGAAGAAGGTGAGCGCTGCGTTTAGCAGCTTCTGGGCGGAGCTAGAAGCGAGGCGGGAGGCGCGGCGGAAAAAGAACGAGGAGATGGAGCGGGCTTCAATTGACAAGGCGTCCGTGTCCTCGCCGCCGGCATCCCCGAGCGTCTCCTCGCCATCGTCCTGGTTCTCGAGGAGTAAGACGCCTTCCGTGGATCTTGCACAGGCACAGGCATCCGTCAGCGCAGTAAGCCAGAAAGCAGGCTCGTATTTCAACTCATGGAGCTCGTGGGCAAGCGAGCGGCGGAGGGAATGGCAGGAAAGAAGGAACGCTGCCACCTCCCCTCCGCCCTCCCTGACATCACCCTCGACGACCACGCTCTCCAGTGTCGTGGAGAAACCTGAGCAGGATAGAGGCCGACGACCGTCGTTGGCTCGTAATAGTGAGGATCTGGGCAGCGTTCAAAGAAGTGGGAGCATTGTAAGCATTGGAAGAAGTGGGAGAAGTGGAAGCCTTGCGAGGAGCGGAAGCAGGAAGAAGAGATGGAGTGCCATCCTCCGAAGGAAGAACAGCGAGTCCGAGTCTCTTAATGGCAAGGATGATGCGATCGAAGAGGGTGGGAGTGACGGCTCTTTGCCCAAGTCACCTCTGTCGAAGACATTCCCTGCATTTCCCGAAATTGGCTCCCCAACCTCCGATCAATCGGCTTCCAAACCCGTTGACGCACAATCCGCTGCGGAAACCCAGCAGACGAAGACGAATGAGCCGTCACAGGATTCAGAACCCGCAAAGACTAACGGCAGCGTTGAGGTCGATCCAACAACCAACGATTCGTCGGGGAAGACGGCAGCAGAGGTGGCGTCCAATGGGCAGATGACCCAGACCAAGGAAGATGGCGCAGCGACTTCTCAGCCCGAATCCGCAGGCGTATCTGCCTTGAAATCATGAGAATACAAGCAACTACTCCTGCAACCTCGCACGCAACAGATCATCACGCGCCTTGTACTGTCCCCGTCCCGGAAGGCACGCAATAGTTTCAGCACGCCAGAAACCACCTCCCGGCGTCCTGGCTGAGCGACTATTTAATGAGAGGAGAGACGAGTCGTCGCGACTCAGACGCTCAACAGAAAAGGCGGTACAAGACATAATAATCAAACGTTGCAGCGCCAACAGCCCAGAAAAAGCGAATAATCCTATTGCCTGTAATTTACGCATGTTATCTCCCTTTTTGGTGGGTATATATATAATAATGCATACACCCCTTCCCTTCTTCCCCGCAGACGTCGCCTACCCTACCCCACCCTACCCTTCTTACGTGATTGATAATGTTGATGCCTTTGATACCTTCGTCCTTTTTTTAATTTTCTGATACCTCCTCACTTGTATCTCCGTCCGTTGTTTCCCCCTTGGTCTCCGTCTCTGTGGAAAATTTGCTTTGGCCTATCTGTCATCTGTTGCCTTGCACTGCATTGGATCGCATTGCATCGCATCGCACATGTAGCCTGAACCGAACAGATCCGATTTAGCTTACTACCAGCTTTGAATAATTGAATAATCGATTAGATACCTACGTGCCTCCCTAGATAGCTGAGCTTGCTTGCGCAGAGAAAAAGTTGGAGGTGGGGGATGGAGTGGAGTTTTGGGGGGAGAGAGTGTGAAAAATATTGGTTGAGCTTTGAGCTTTTGTTTTTGTATATACTGTAGGTATGTATGTTTGTCTGTACATGTACAAATATACAGATTATTATAAAGTCCAAGTTCAATTGCCGAGTGAGAGTGGTACTGAAGTAAGGAGGCATGTCATGTACATTTGGTGCTAGGACTCGACATGGTGAAAGGGGATGCTTGCATCATTATCATCAGGAAGTGCTGCAGTACTGTACAGAACATACACTTACCGACAAACAATCCCCGGGAAAGCAAACATAGCTTTCGCCATTACATACATCCAATATGGATCAATATATTATATAATTTGCTATCTCGATTCATGACAGGAGCTTGTATCCCTGTTGTCGGCAACCACGGATTCTTCTTTGACATGGGCAAGAAAGGTACCGACAGAGCCATCAATGTTCGGTAATAGTGACTAGATTTTACTGGCAGTGACTGGCCGGTAAGGTACGTATAGTGATGATATATGGCTTCATCTATTTTCACCCATGATTCGTGAGTTGTGTGTGTGTGTCCCTGCATCGATGTGAAACCCAACAACCTCTTACCCATCTGTAATAACGGCGATTTGGTTCGGAAATGCATGTGAGAGCGACGAAAGCCTCAAAAAGCGAAATACATCGATTTGAGTGAGGCGCTGTAATATTAGACCCTGCCTGGTATCAGAGCTCTAGTGGTAGATTGCGCTGGGGGTTTTTCTTTGTTCTTTTTCGATCAGGCACGTGGCTAAATAAATAGCATACAGTAAAAAAAAAGGATGCTATTGTATATATGCAGTCATAACTCCTAGAGGATTTTTTTTCGTGTTTCCACCACAAGAAATTAAGGACACGTATCGTGGCACATGAATCGAAAGGAAAGTGGTTTGTAAAGTATTAATATTCCAAAGTCTCGAATCTACGCCAGCGTAGTCCTCTCTTTATTTTAAATATAATTAAAGAGAATTTCAAAACAGAAGAAAGGCATGCACCCAATGATCACAAGAGTGATCAACAAGTGATGCCGGAATAGAAAAAAATCACCTGCAGTAAATGAAAAAGAAGCAAAAGAAGAAGAGGATGAAGAGGAAGGAAGAGAGAAGAAAGAACAAAACAACAACAATCCTCACTCTCATTTCCAATGTAAAACTTCCCTGTGCTCTTTCTCCGGTATGGCCCTCCCCGTTATTTCATCCCTTGGTTGGTGTTGAGTACCCGAATCTGTTGTTGTACCATTACCAGAACGCATAGTCTTCGTGCTCACATCGAAACACCCCTGCGTGATGGCGGAAGAACACACAGGCCAAAGCTCACCGGTGCACATGTCGCAATACAATCCTTCCTTGGTCGAGACAAAGTCTGGACCAGCAGACATGCAGCTATTGCACAGTTCACTCGCGCTGTGGACGTCATGGTCGCTGATGACTATGACCGGGTGCATATTCAAAGAATGCTGCCACCAGTTCCTGTGAATACAGCTACTCTCAAAGGTTAGTCAACTCGGAATGAACCAAACTCAAGGATTGAGTCAATCCTTCTCTTATTGCATTGCGGAAAGTGGCTGCTAAGTCCCTCGAGCACTAGCTACCAATATAGCTACAGCCAGTGCAACCCAATATCGGCTTGCATTGAGCTATGAACAGAGAACAAACGAACCTTAGCGTTTCTCCATAAGCAGCGCAGCGCAGGGGTAGGTGGCGGGAAAGAGAGGAGGATCTGATCCTGTCAGGTCGCACGAAAGAGTCATTGCTTGATACCATATTCTTTAGTATTGTTACTCCTGCGGAATTTTTGGCAACATCATTTCCCGTCGCATCTCGTCGACAAAGTCCTGAATTACGGACATAATTTCAGCAAGCTCCTCGCCAAAGATTACAGACCATACGCGGTTGATGTAGTCAATCGTCCTTATCTTGAATCGAAATTCAGCCAGTCCCCGAATCTTCTCCCGGAACGGGTCCAGGTTCCACCGAAGAGCTGTACGAAGCTCATCCGGTCTTTTCTTGAACCTCCCGCAGAAAGGCACAGAGACCGATAGTTGCAGGTAAAGTCGTTTCAAGTTTCCTCCTCCTCCTTGTTCAGAGGAGGAAAAGCAGTCAGTAAGTGCCTTGACGCGCTCCTCAAAACCAAACGGTTGTATCCATGTTATGTCGCCATCGATGGCGCGTATTTCGAGCGGTGTGCTGTGGGCTGGGCCTCTATCAAGGCTCATGTAGAGCTCCATCGACGTGATCGCTCGAAAGGTGGATGGCAACGGCGTGTAGGGTGGAATGAAGCCGCCCAGGAAATGGATGCCCTGTTGCTCAATGGTGGCTCTGTAAGTACGAACCGTACCATTCTCGCACCACCTCTTGATATATGGTGCGGTTTGTTCGGAGATAGCTGGTGAGCAGGGCTCGCCGTCTTGTCGTAGAGGAAATGGCCGATGGGGCCCCCACCAGGTGGATATTGGGAGGCCTGGGATAAGGTAACGGTATATGAGTACCCGCACTTCTGCGGGTAGCCTCAGAAAAGGAAAGCATGATGATATGGATGGAGCCATTGTTATACTGAGACATTGGCTCGCCTGTCTGGACATGATGAACTGGGAAGAAAAGGTGTTGTGAAGGGGAGATTGAGCAAAGTGTCCATCCATCATGTGACTGCAGGGATTGACCCGTCATGCTGCTCTGGTTACATTTGATGCAAAACAAAGGTATATATAACAAGAGGATGATGGAAAATGACTGAGAGAAATTAAGATGATATAGCAGCTAAAGGCTTTCATTATAGATGTTGCAACAAGCAGCTAGCAATTGACAGTATCTGCTGTGAAAGATGTACAGAAGAAAAAGCCGCCCGGGAGTTGATACTAGATAGAACCTTGTATTCCTTTGTCACAACAAGATCTGACTTCAAAAGAAAGCAAGGCAGGAGCTGAAGGGGAAATATTTGCAACTACTCCCTCAGCACTTCATCATGCAACTTATTCAAGCAGCAATGTTCTCGTCCGTGGATGGAAATGACGTCTGATGAGCTACATCTTCACCCTCAACTATATATATATACCTAAAGTAATCAACATATGAATCACTTAACCAATCAGATAAACACAAAATACCCAGCGGCAATGGACACATATACAGTATTAAATCTTGACTTACTCTATCTTACCTTAAGCATCTAAGTCTTTTCATCAACTATAGATCATATCTTAATCCTTTCTTAATCTCACCGCGAGAGAGGCAACGTGTCCACTCGGCGTACCTAGAGTACTGTACATACATAGGCACTTTGACTCATCGCTGAAGGCTACTTAGAATTAACTGAACGCATGTGATACAAAGGAAGAAGATCCCTGATAGAGGATCGAGGATGGACGACATCAAGTCCAGCAACCCTGGGGAAGAAAAAGCGTAGCCTAGCCCGGGTAAACATGCATGGAATGAGATTCGTCACTCGATAAATGGTAGAAACACTACTAACCGCTGGCACAGAGCCAAGCATAGTTCAGAGCCAGATGAAGAAGAATACAAGCAAACCGGAGATGGTGAAAAAGAAAGGAATAAATAATTCGTTTGAGATGATCTGCCCGTCTCTCATGTACTGCACGTATGTAATGCCAGGAACCAACCCATCGCGCCTCCCGCCTTTGAGAGAAGATCACAGTAAGAAAAAGAATATCATCTGTCAACACCCATGGCTGTTCATTTCAGCACACTGCAAGCAAATAATAAGGAAATCCCGTCACCCAGCTGCTTAGGGAATTGATCCACATATGGAAATATGGCCAACGCTACCGCATGACCGAAAAGAAAGGAAAAATTAGGAAAAGACAAACGCGCTCTAAATCAAGCAATGTAAGCAAGCTCATCCCCGTCTAGACGCTCAATATAGTCCTTCTCCATCAGCGCCTCGATATTCTTCTTGATATCAGGCACCTTCGGCGGGAAGCGGGATTTGACCTGTTGGATAACCTCTTGCACGAGCTGAACGTGCTTCATCTTCTTGCGAGACTTCATGATACGGACGATTGCAGACTAAAGGGTCACGTTAGCAAAACAGCATGCTTGGGGGTAAAAATGGAAACTGGCTCTGAAACATACCTGGAGGAGCAGCTTCCGGTCCTCTTCGATGGTCTTGTGAGTGTCGTCCGACTCATGCTTCTGCTCCGACTTGATCTGGATGTTGAGGTTGACCTTGACCTTCTTATTCTTGAAATTGTAGTTCAAGGAGAAGGACACACCCGGAGCTGGCTTGGCTCCTTCCGGATTAGCAAGCAGCACTTTCGCCTTGAGTAGGATGCTCAGGTTTGGTTCCAGAATTTCATCGGAGAGGGCCGTGGCCTTCTGGATCTCCGAGTACTCCAGGGTCTCATGCTCATTGTAGAGCAGGAGAATTCCCATCTGGAAGGTCGACACCTGGAAGGTGTATGGCACCTTAGTGTTCTTGATGTAGTTGGCCTTCATTTCACCCTTGCACAGTTGCCAGAGCCAGGTAAGCTTCCGGCCGCTGTGCTTGTCGAAGTAGAAGTTCTGGAACCGCTCCGCGGTCTTGACGATCTCCGGAGGTGCAATGAAGTCGGTGGAAGGTGGATTGAGCGGCCAGAATCCAGTTCCCAGGATCTGGAAATGCGCGTCGACCAGCTTCTTCCGATCTTCCTCGTCGAGGACCTTCTCTTGCCAGTCCTTGTAGCTTGCGTTCAGATCCTTGGAGATCTGAATGTCCTGGAACATGCGCTGCAACTTGTTCGTGTACTCAAAGCCGCAGGCTTCCTTCAGCTTGCTGATCATGCTCGTCTCCGCATCATCGGAGACGGAGCTCACGTGAACCAGACGCTTTGCCAGCATCTTGGAGTAGAATTTCTGGAAGACATCCTTGTCCTCGATGTACTTGAAGACCGTCATGACCTGCACGAGCATCTCCTCCAACTCCGATTCCTCTGCAGTCTTTGTCCCCTTCTTGAGCAAGGAATCGGTGTAGCGAGCCAGGAGCTCGGGAGACTTTGTCGAACTCGACTTGCAGATGGAGTTGCGGTTGACGAACTCCCGGCAGGCATTATCCAGCGACCGCACAAACTCCGACTCGCCCGCGAACGCTGCGTTGACGAGGTTCTGGTACCTCGAGTGTACTTGCAGCAGAGCATCCACGTACATCTTGGGCTCGAAGTTCTCCCCTTCTGCAGCCACTTTCTCGACTGCCGCCAACCCGGCTTTTCGGACGTGGGTCTCGAATTTCGCACGCAGGGGATCCAGACCATCCTTTATCCGTGATAGGAGCCGGTACATCCGGGCGAGATCTTCCTGTCGTTCATTGTCCAAGAGGACTTGGAACTCATCGCGCAGCAGACCCGAATGCGCTGCAACGAGGACATCCAAGCACGTCTCCGTGAGACGCTTGGTGATGTCGGGATGCAAGTACAGTCCAACGCGGGCCTTCTCTTCCTCGAGGCGGGCTTCCGCCTTCTTCATGTACTCCACGACGCTGTTCTCCGCAACAAACTGTCGGGACTCGTTCTCGTAGTAGGCTCGGGTGGCGGCGATGAACGGTCTCTCGAAATAGTACCGGTAGACTTCCAGAGTCGACTTGGTGCTATCATTCTCGTCCAGCCCTAGCGAGACGAAGGAATCGACGATGTTCTTGATCTGCGACTGCTCGATCGTCTCCCCGTTCCGCTGCTTCTCGACCAGATTCAAGACGGCCTCCATGACCTTCTCATGGACCTTCTTGAAGAAATCCTCCTTCCACTTGACCAGATGCAGAGTGTAGACATCGTAGATATTTTTCTTGCCCTCATCTATCTCCCGCTTGACCCAGTGGCGGTTGAGGTATCGGAAGAGGTGGTTCACGTACTTCGCGGCGGTCGTGTAACGGGTCCACTCTCGGATGTAGAAGCCCAGGAGGGCTTCCTCAGCGTGGGTCAGTGAGGCCTGGTACACGCCTTCGAGGTGACGCGAAAGGTACTGGCCCAGGAGGTTGTAGAGCTCTTCGCCGAGGAGGTGTGCTGCGAGCGGGTCAGCGGGTGCACGTGTCACGTCGAGCAGGGGAATTGGCGTACCTCCGCGGTGGGCTTGTAGCCCTTGTCCGCTGGTGACAGCCTTTTGTGATGTGCAAAAGTTGTGGACCGCACTTTGTGATGTCAGTCGGAGTCGCATACATGGAAGGGACGGGGACGGGAGGGAACGAACGTGTAGAGGGCCATATACTATTTAAGCAGAGATCCGATGTCAGCACGGCAGCAGGACAAGAGGGGAGAGGGGACTCCTACAGTCTTCATATCAACACCTTCCTCCAGCTTCAGCATCACGCTGTCGATGCCCCTTTCCAAGAATGTCCATCTGTAAAAGCAAGAATCTCAGTGTCAGCTCGGGCCCCACGGATCTCAAAGACTACAACTCCACTGCCGGGGGCGGGGACTTACGTTTCCTCCAGATCATCCTTGTGAGGAGTCTGAGGCATGAGGGGAGCCATCTTTCTCTTTTGTGAACGGAACTGGCGGGAAATGCGCAAGGCTGCAACGATGCGGGAGGTCAGCTTCTTCATCCGGATGTTTGGAAGCAAACAAGGAAGGAAGAAAAAGAGGGATCCTGCTCCGGAAGCACAGGCCAAGGAACGAGTGAAGGCCAGCACAGGAGCCGGATGGTGGTTACCGGCCGATGCAGCCGTGAAGAACGCCTTGATGAAGCACCTGCGGCCATGCTTGGGATCCAGTACCGCGGGTGATCACCCACTTCCAGAGGGGGTCGGCGACGCCGAGGAAAACGGGGAAAAGTGATAGAGGATACTTACAGTGAAGGGACCTGGTCACAGGCGTCGCAAAGGTCCCGCGGGCGGAGGGGAAGCCTGGAGCAAGAAGGGAGGTGGAGGTGGAAGCAGACGAGTTCTGTTCTTGATGAGCTGTGTCCGGGGCCTGGTGCGCTGGTCGGCGGTCGCAGGCAGGGCGTGGCGCCGCTGGGTCTAGGCTGGCGGCGCTCCGGCGGTCTCTTGCGCAAGGCGGCGGCACGGCCCAGCACCCGCCACATGCCGCCCCCGCGTCCGCCCCTCAGCACCGGAGACGCTCGTCTTGTCCAGACGTCGACTCTTTCTCATCCCTTCTTCCACCTCCTCGATGGCATCTGCCGTCCAGATGTCCCTGACCATGGCCGGTCCCTCCTGTTGTTCTGAGCAGGGTTGGCTGTAACCGCACTCAGCTCGTTTCTGAAAGGCTCTCCCACGGAGTCAGTACCTAGGTACGGTACAACGCCATGAGCCATCACCTGGAATCCACACTTTTCGAGAATAGAAAAATGTCTTCTCTGGCTGCTGACCTCCTGCCAAGCCTCAGGCCGATGCGCCGCGGCGGCTGGAGATCTCCCGTGGTGACGTACAAGTTGCCGTCATACTTCAGCGTCAACCACAGAACGCCAGACCTCTCTCCACACATGCAGGAGGCGGGAAAATACCCCAACAGGAACCCCTCTCGCCCCCAGAAAAAAGGATTCTGGAAGACACTCGTTGGTCTCAGGTGTCATTGAGGATATCATAGCGCTATACTCTATACGGTCTCCGACTACGATCTACTAAGGTTCTTAAGCACTAACTAATATATCTAGTCTCATCTCTCCAGGAGCACTTGGTTCTTATAGATGGTAGTCCTCCCCACCTTGCATACCTTAGGTGCCTAGGTACCTGAAGTACTCATTGATCATGATCAAATTAACCATGGCCTGCGTTACACAGCTTACATAGGTACTACTCTACCTTACACATAACCTAAAAGCAGGACAAAGCCCACGCCCGAGTCTCTCGGTCATCACCATGTCATTCCGTGCCCCCTCCGAACTCCGCGTCACCCAGCGCCTGATCCCCGCCTGGAACAACATCCCCAACACCTCGATCCAGTCGAAGCCGCTGCTCATCTACCACGGCGCGTTCCGCGCGTCCGCGGCAGAGCTCGCCTCGCGGTTCAGGGAGATCGGCGCCGTCGTCCCCCAGTGGCAGTACACCATGTACAGCACGACGCACTTCCACTCGACCACGCACGAGGTGCTGGGCGTCGTCGCGGGCCGCGTGCGCCTCTGCTTCGGCGGGGAGGGGAACCCGGACCGCTTCGAGCCCACGGTCGAGAAGGGGGATCTGATGATCCTGCCGGCGGGCGTTGGGCATCGGCTGCTGGAAGACCTGGACGGTAATTTCAAGATGGTCGGGGCGTACCCGCCGGGAAAGCAGTGGGATATGTGCTACGGTTCCCCCGGGGAGGAGCAGAAGGTGAGAAATATCGAGAAGCTAGGATGGTTCGACATGGATCCGCTGTATGGGAAGGAAGGGCCTGCCTTGAACGTTTAACACCCACTCTCTGGGTCAAGCCTAGGTGTAACTTCTCCGTCTGCGAGACTGTTCTTACAGTTGGATTATGTGATATTATATAATGTATGATTCCCAACGTCCTGGTTCCCGTTCGCCATTTCCCCGGTCACCCAATTTCGAAAGAAAAGAAAATCTACTTGAGAGTTACATAGAGTACACGGGCAGATTGTAACAAAAGGAAAAAGAGACCCAATGACCACAGTACCGAGCAACAATAGAGGAAAGGAAAAAAGAGGACAAAAGAGATGCCAACTCAGATTAAAAGATAGAATGGAGTGGGTAAACTGATCATCATTTTTGAGAGACTCGCTCCACGAGCCTAGTGAGAAAGGACGGTCAGAACATACTCCCACTGACTGACTGTCTATCTGAAAAATGCTTACCTCAAAACACTTATCGAAAACGTCATAAGCCAAGCTATCAATGCTATAAGCAAGACAGACGCCAGAGCCTTTTGACGATCGCAGATCCTGTCGTTCCTGGGGTCGAATGACTGGTTGACCTCCCCTGCAGTACACGAGGCGGTGATGTCCGACAATGACTCAAAGGCGAGGCCCAGATTGGCTGAATCAAAAACGATAAAGAACAGATCCAATAACATGAGTCGCATCTTAGCCCTTGGTGGCCGGAGGCCCAATGGTTTCCCGGTGTATTCATCCCACGTAATATAGACGAGATAGACGAGCGCAACTGCATCGACGACGATCGCCATGATTGCGGAGGGGCCCTGAGGGTGGTTGTAAACAGTGGCTAGATGCTGGATGGAACCTCCTAGAGCGAGTGCAGTCAAGGAGAAGACCCAGACTGTAAGCCGGAAGATCAGCGGAACCATAGGGCTCTGCAGGAGACTTCTCTGGAATCTCTTGAACCAGACCGTGCGCCGCCGCCGCTGTTGCTTGCCGTTCTCGATATCTTCATCGTCCCTGTGTCCGCCTTGCCATGGTCGCGAATAATCGCCGATATTCTCGTCCAGCCATTCAGGCGTCACTAGCTTCTCTTCCAATGATGTCTCTCGAGGATACGCGATAGACTTGGAAAATGTTTTCCAGCGAGATTCACGCTCACCGGTCTTAAGTCCTGGAGGCTCGAGGCTTTCACCTTTCATATGGGAAAAATCCGGTTTCCCCTTTGAATGCGGCGAGTGGTTATGTTGGGCAACAACGGCATCATCGGGCTGGGAAGGTAGAAGACGAGTTGTTACATCGCCCTCGTCTTCGGTATACTCCACTGATCGTATCCATGCTGATCCGGGTCAGCATCCAAGGCTAATAGAAAACGCCATCTAGAAACCCCTTTTGCGACTGGTGCTGCATACCTGGAAGAGTCCGCACATTCGGTGTCGACGGTCGATCGCGCGAAGACCCCCCCGAAGCAGACGGTTGTACAGACTGTGAAAGGACGGCAGAAGAGTCCCCCGTGCCACTGCGCGACCGGCCAACAATCCGTTTATCAGATCCGGGAGGGCTGCGGGATCCGTCCGACTGCCCGGATCCCCGTCTTATGGTGGGAGGCTCCAGCAGCGTTAACTCCGACTTTCTTCGTAGCAGGCCATTCGCGGGATTCGCCGGATCCGCAGGTTGCGACTGTGATTCGCGTGCATCGTGTGCCATTGCCTTCTGTCAATGGCATGATATAGGGTATTGCGTCGAGTTCGAGGCGGAAAGGACGACGGCTCTAGTCGACATGTCCCACCAATCTTTGTTAGACGGGGGGGAGAGGGGGAGGGGGGCGGTGCTATCCAACTCGCATGGAACGATGTAGAGATCGACAGCGATGAAACCTGCGATACAAAAACACCAGTAAGCAAGGAAAAAGACAAGGGAAAGAGCGTAGAGAAAGAGAGAGCGGACAAGCCCTCGCGGACGACGCCTCGATCTCGAGTCCCCCCGTCGTGAGATGTCGCGTTTCCGGAGGCCGGGGCTGGGCTGGACCCGGGGCTGGAATGACGTCTGCGCGCGGCCCGCAGGGGAAGCTTTGGCCGCCCCGTCCACAACTTTGGAGACACTCACATCCCGCAACGTGGTCCTTGGCAGACTGTCAGCTCGGAAATAGTCCCAGAGGAGACATGCTGCTTTCGCCGCTCTTTACTTTTGTCCAGATCGCTCTAGACTTCCGATAATTTAGGTGCCTGCTGCCAGCCACTTCACTAGCAAACCCGCACGTCGTTGCTATGCGCCTCTTCCTCGTCCCCATCTCGACGCGACGAGCCTTGATATACAGCCAGCCCCTCAGCAAGCAGCTGTCAAAAAACCTGTCCTACATTGATCGCATTACGAAGAAGGCAGCGGAGACCTGGGCCAAATGGGAAGAAGCACAATCGGGCTGGAAGAAGTGGCTCGTTAAATACGGGAATCGCGTTCAACAGCGCATCCCGTTCGAGGAATGGGGCCTCAAGAGCATACCCCCGTTGAGCACTCAACGGGAGATTGACGAGGCGCGCCAAGAGAAGAAAGTGGAAGTGCTGTACCCGGGGAATGCGATCAAACCGGACAATATCCTTGGAGAGCTGAGGAAGATTGCGACAGAGAGGCAGGATCTCCATCGCAGGAGGATGTGGTGGAGCTTCATTATCGCCCCTCTGACCGCTCCAATCGCGTTGATTCCATTGTAAGGATTTTGATAATATCTCAAATCGCGTGAGACACTAGGAGAGTAACTTTGTTCCTCTCAAGGATACCAAATATACCCTTCTTCTATTTGGCATACCGAGGCTGGTCGCACTGGCGAGGTTAGACCTGCCCCTTTCAAATCTGCTTCAGAGCACTGACATTGTAAAGCTTTGAGTGGCTCGAGGCATTTGGAGTTCCTGCTCAACAAGGGGCTCTTGAATCCAATATCTATGCCGGAACTTGAGCGGTTCTACTCGACACGTCTTGTCCCCAGCGACGGGAGGACGAAAGTTGGGGAGACCTCTTCCGGCACCGTGCACTACATTGAGAAGAAAGACGAGAAGATGCTATTGAGGGAACCCGACGGCAAGGAGTTGGGGAAGATCCTGAATGCCCCAGAGCTCGCCGTGGAAGTCGAACGGGCAGTGGTACAGGTCAGGGAGAAGCTCGAGTCCGAGGGCCAGTTGGTCGAGGAGATAAAAGAGCTCGATGTATGGAGAGAGAAAGAGAAAGAGAAAGCGAGAAAGGAGGTATCAAAATAAGGACTGGGCTCACCTGACACTGATTCGCTGTCAGCAACCTAGGTGCCTTCAATCTTGTCCCATGGTGATCAATGTTCACAGGATCTGGATTCCCCGCACACGGTGATGTTCTGTGAGAATACTGTAGTATATGCTCCCCCTTCTGGTTCATTTCTGGGATATTAGACAACCTCCTCACTCACTGTGTGTTATGGACCTTGCCATACAAAGGCCGGATAATTATAGGACTGAGGGAGGGAACTGATCGGCACGTGACTGACCATGATTACCGCGATCACCAAGACCCAGGGAAACAGCATGTATATAAAGACGCTCCTTTCAGACAGATTCCGACCCTCGTGGTCGAC
>ENA-UOWK01000331-UOWK01000331.1-bioreactor-metagenome-genome-assembly--contig:-NODE-331-length-35583-cov-25.558911_pt1 | contig 35583 bp, 35 predicted proteins | sample MGYA00238157_ERZ761612 | MGnify/ENA primary metagenome ERZ761612 (study PRJEB28901, sample SAMN06268035) | bioreactor metagenome | isolation source: Joint BioEnergy Institute, California, USA... | reverse complement strand
AAAAAAAAAAAAAAAAAAAAAAAAAAAAAAAAAAAAAAAAAAAAAAAAAAAACCACTAGCAGATGCTGCCCAGCACAGGCCCCTTCCCACAGATCTGCAGTAAACGTATCTACTGCCTTACAGGCCATTCTGAACTAGTCTTCCAGTTACCTAGGCAGATATGAATTATTTCCATGCCGTATCCATCACATGGACCCACTACAGACCTATATTCCAGCTACTCAAGGTCAGAAAAACCGCCCAGGACTAATCGGACTCTGCTGCGACGCAGGAACCGGCTGACCACCAGCACCTCAGACTGTTCCCAAAGCATCTACCGCTTCTTGAGCCTGCCTACTATCTTGTATGTACCTCTCATCGCGTAGAAGACTGACCAGATTGGATATCCAGAACCTACAGCCCTGACCGGTAGACGTGAACTGGTACCTGTCGTAGCCTTTCTCCACGAGAAGAGCCACGAATCTTCCGAAAGTCAGGTCCAGATTTGGTGTAATATCAAGTCGAACTGTCTTCACGACGTCGTTGTCAGGGGAGTATGTGAATGCTGTTCTTCTCGTGACGATCGGCACAATGGAGAGATTCGGACCGGAGGGGGAAGGGTCGAGTTCGAGAGACTGGTGGTCCTGACTGATGGCGCAGTGGAGGGCCCAGTGGTTTGTCATTGTCGTCTCTTGATCTTGACTTTGGACTGATCCAACTTCTGCGGCGAGAGAAGAGGGGATGTATCTGATGGTCGACACGGTCAAGTATGGATGTATGTACTAAATGGAGGGGGAGATATTCAGCTGAGGAAGATATGAAAAGGTTTAGAAACCGAGGAGAGCGACCTTCAGTGACGAAGGATGGAATATGTATGCGACTTCCCGGGATCCTCACCAGGTGAAACGAGGGCACACTTATATTTTTTAGGGTGCTCAACAGAAGTAGGCAAACGCCCAAGTATATGCATCCTGACGTACGTGCATTCGATTTCTGTGACGCCAAAAGAGCACGAGTCGAAACATAATATAGGAAAGAGGAACATTGTGTGCTTAGATAGCTAAGCTCAACGTTGGAGGACCAGTCGAATGTACGGAGCATGGACGGCCAAGTGGTAGAAGCACCAATCCATCAAATCAAGCGACGTTGAAACATAGCCTGTAGTACGAACAACCATTTATTCGTCGCTATAAAAAAAGGGCAAACTCATGTGAGGCTAGAGCAGAAAGAGAGTCAGACAGGCAAATAGAGAGTTATAATAGTACTAAAATAATGCCCAAGGCATAATAATAGCACCTAATTAAGCGCCAGTTCGTAGACTGAAAGTCTTCGGCGCTGAGGTATACAAAAGCACACGGCATGTACACTACAAAAACAGACCCCAAAATTCAATCCACACTACTACTCACCATAATCTACGATTGTTTTCATCAACTGAGAAATTCTAACCGGTCCAGTCAATACCGCTACCTACCTACATAAAGCCCTTGAAAACCCGACCAAGAGGTGTCTGCCAAGCGCTAGGTAGGAAACATGACTTGGTTGCATTGCGCTCTTGCTCCACACAGGAGTAGAACCTAGACAACTTAGGTTGTACTCACCTAGGCACCTAATTCCAGTAATAGGCCTGGTTTAGCACAGTTCCCAAGAACATCTGTCACGATTCACAATTGAAAAAGGTCTCAGCACATCTGCGCCGCATTAGTATATCGGATATATGGGAGTACTCCATTCCATTATCACGAGAGGAATAAGAAAAAAAATATTAAATTACGAGAGTAAGTAGCAAGAAAAGAAACCTATTCCACTATAGGAATATAATATAGGACAATACTGTTTCTTTTATTCATTTCCTCTATCTAACGATCTTCCTTCGTGATGTATCTGCTCGAATAGAACAGGTACTTAACTAGATCTATCTTACGGACATTCATGGTTCAGCCATGTCATGACGTATGTAGCTGTCTATTATAACCCAGACGCCAGGACTCGCGCAGGATCCGAGCAGGTCCTGCCTGCTGTCAACAGGTTTTCTTTCCCCCCAGCGGCATTGATGCCTTATGACGGATAACGCCGCACTATAAGTTCAGGGTTCAGAATACTGTCCATTTTCCATCCTTGGAAATTTTGGCGATTACCCATGGAGGCCACAGAGTGCAGGAGCGAGCAGACAGGCAGGCAAGGCTAGACTATGGTTTACGATGAGGTTGAAAATGAACGTGAAAATACTGCAATAGATTCTTTGCCTGCCTTGGTAGTATGTATCTATGCATATCACAATTTGCATGGAGTAGAGATCAAAAAATTACAGTACCGCAGGCCCCTGCATAGACGGACAATACGTCCATATCACATTTCAATTTCAACGCGGCTGTTAGCTCGGAAAGGAATCTTTCACCCAATCATGGACTCGAATAGTAAGAATAAGTACATTCTTCCGAACAAACAAGGAATCACGAAAGCTCGTTGACTTCGACGTCCTTGTCGCCCTCTTTCCTCTCGCGCTTCAACACCTCCGGCCGGTCCAGGCCCGCCAGAGGCGCGCGATTGCGCGGATCGAGGACCCGCCGGTAGACGTCCTCCTCGCCCTCCTTGAGCCCCGCGCCGGAGGGGTCCCTGCGTATGAGGAACTGCTGCACGCGGGCCTCGGACGAGCTCAGCTGGCTGGTGGTCTGCTCGCGCCGCCCGGTCAGGAAGCGGACGGTCTTTTCGTTCATGTCCTGGATCCTCTGCTCGTAGGCGCCGCGGTACTGGCCCAGCCAGGAGACCTGGAGCGCGGTGCCGAAGAGGCTCAGCAGGAGCAGGAAGGTCACGAAGGTGCGGTGGTCGACGATGGCCCGCTGCTGCGGCGGGCTGTCGTGGCGGGTGTAGTAGTACCGCTCCCAGTCCTCCCACGTCGCGTTCGCGTAGACCGGGTCGTGCCTCGGCCTGGGGGACCGCGGCGGAGCGTATCTTCCGGCGAAGCCACTGCTGCTACTGCCACTGCCGCTATTATCCGGATGACACTGCCATCCAATCCCCCACTTGTCGTATGCTTCACGCTTGACCGGGTCGGAGAGGATCTCGTGGGCGGCCACGACCAGCCGGTAGCGCTGGAGCCGCACCTCGCGGGAGAGGCCCTTGCACAACGGGTGCCCGTTGCAGGGCATGTCCGGGTGGTAGATCTTGACCAGGGCGTAGAAGCGGGCCTTGCAGTACGGAGCGTTGCGCTCCTGCTTGAAGATGTCGTAGGGAGTGAACGTCGGAGTGGTCGGCCATGAGAGGTCAACATCCGCCGGCTCCTCCCGGGCTGTAGCATAGAATCTCAGTCGGCATGGCTGAACGAGCGGCGGTGGTTGAAGTCGAGGACGTCCCCGCGCTGCTGCCGGGCGAGGCGATGGTGGCGCTCGTGACGACGTCGGAGGGGTCGAGTTCAGGAGCTGGAGCCCGGCGCAGCAGAGGACATTCGATTTCCTGAGCATTGCCACATATCCTTAGGGAGAGAACGTCGCATTGTGCAAGGAACCTCCCGCGACGAGGAGAAACGGGGGCAGCGACGGCATCGAGCGGAGGCGCTGAGTAAAAACCCGCGCAACCAGAAGGTCCCCGACGTCGCGATCCCCGGCGTCACGTGTGCTCCGTCGCGACACCGCTCGGCGATCAACAACAACCTGGAACCTGAGACCATTTACCGGTACAATCCACATCCACCATGGCCAGACCAGAGGACGACGACCGTCCGAGCCGGGCGCGCAGTCCCGACTCGCCAGACGTCGACCGTGACCGACGACGGCGGGACCGAGACGAGGAATACGACGACAGACGCCGCAGGGCCGAGCATCGGAGCTCCAAGGACGACGACAGGAGACGCCACTCCCGGAGCCCTTCAGACAGGGACAGTCGCTATCGGAGAGACGATGACCGGCATCGCGAGCGCAGGGAGCGCTCGCTGAGCTCGGACGGAGGCAGAAGACGGCGGAGGAGCACGTCTCGAGACGACGACCGGTACCGCAGGCGACACCGGGACCGCGACCGCGACGAGCTTGACGACAGAGATAGGGACAGAGACAGAGATAGAGACAGGGCCTACTCCAGGAGACACCGCAGCATCTCAGGATCCCGCTCTCCAGCACGCAGACGCTCTCGGTCCCCTGCCACAGACTCCCGCGGCGGCGTCCGATCAAGAGGTCCCCTCCCCTCGCAGAAAGACGCATTCTCCAGAGAGATCACCAAGAAATCCACCCCCGCACCACCAGACAAGGACAAGGGCAAACCCAAAGAGAAAGACAAACCCAACTTCAACCCGACGGGCCGCCTCGCCGCCGAATCCAACACCGTCTCCGTCAACGGCACCGCCGTGGTGCTCAAATACCACGAACCGCCCGAGGCGCGCAAACCGCCCCCCAAGGAGCCCTGGCGGCTGTACGTCTTCAAGGGGCCCGACCTGCTCGAGGTGGTGGAGCTCTCCGAGCGCAGCTGCTGGCTGATCGGGCGCGAGCGGCTGGTCGTCGACTTCCCCGTCGACCACCCCAGCTGCTCGAAGCAGCACGCGGCGATCCAGTTCCGGTACGTCGAGAGGCGCAACGAGTTCGGCGACCGCGTGGGAAAGGTGCGGCCGTACCTGATCGATCTGGAGAGCGCCAACGGGTCCACGGTCAACGGGGACCTGGTGCCGCCGGGCAGGTACGTCGAGCTGCGGGATAAGGATGTACTCAAGTTCGGGCTGAGCTCGCGCGAGTACGTGCTCATGCTGCCGCCGCCGGATTGATTGAGCGGGAGTCATCAGAATATAATAATAATGATACAGCGCTTTTTCCCCTGATGTATGTACAGTACTATATGCGGGTTGAAGAAAAGAAAAGAAAAGATACTAATCAGCTCCGTCCGCTGAGCTGAGATGATACCGAACACGATCCACTTCTTTTTTTTTTCACTTCCTATATATCCTATACACATATACACATACACACGCAGCCGGACAAGTCCACCACCGATTCCATCCTAATAATCACACAAGGAACCAAACCAGCCAGTTCCTTCCGCAATCCAGCCCTTGGCTCGCTTACCAACTATCTCCGAGAAACTACCTCCTATACCAGACCAGACTTAAACCTTCTCCTGCGCCTGCGCAGCAGACGGCTGTGCCGACGCCGCCTGACCCTGGCTCTGTCCCTTCGCCTGGGCTTGCACCTGTCCCTGCTGCTGACCCTCGTCCTGGCCCTGACTCGTACCGACCGTGTCGCGGATCTTATCCCGTGCTTGTTCTGGATACAATATCAGCTTTGGTTCCCTTTCACGAAAATGTCTTCGACGATATCCACCCCCACCCCCCATAAAACGGGGCCAGCACAGAGAATTTGACTGTTGAGGGGAAGGGGAAACAAACGTACCGCCCTTCTCGAACCCCTTGAGCGCGACGTTGGACACGGCGCGGTCGACGCGCTTCAGCGCGTCCTTGCCCAGCTCGACGGGGCCCCTCTGCTGCTGTTGCTGCTGCTGCTGCTGCTGTTGGGTGTTGGGGATGGTGGTGGAAAAGGGCCTCGCGAAAGCAGCCAGGGCGGGCCCGGCGGATGATGATGATGGTATCCGCGCCGCAGCAGCAGCGGCGGAGGAAGAAGAAGAAGAGGCAGCGGTAGAGGCAGCGGCGGCTGTAGAAGGGGGAGCGAAGAAGCTGCGGCGTGCGATGAAGGACATTGCGTTTTGTGTGTGTATTATGTATTTGCTCGAGGTATATGTCCTCGGAACTCGGAACTGAAGTGGAAGAAAATGGGGATGGAAGCCGGGAGGGACCATATAGATAGATGGATATATTGTATTTCTGTAATGTATGTATGGTACGTAGGTATATATATGTGTACTGTACCTAAATCTCTCTCTCAAGGCAGGCAAGCAGGAAAGACCAAAGATAATACTAAGAAGATAGAAACAAGAGAAGTTAGTTCCTCCAGTATGTACTGTTACTCTGCGTCGCACGGCGGCAGCAGCACACGATATGACTAATTTGATGAATTAATAGTGATATAAATGGCGACAGCAAAGATCGCCGCCTCCAATCCAAGATGATAAGGAAATACAGATATAGCCCCTTCCTTACTTACCTAACGCTCTTGCCCCCCCTCCTTCCCCCCTCCCTTTCCCAAGGACCAGATTCTGCTGTTGGCCCACACAGAGACTGCGGCGTCCAGTTCAGGACCGACGTCATTGCCCCCGTCGTGGGGCAGCCTCTCCCTCTTACGTCGATGTGCGGTCACTACGTCCGACAGATAGCCGCCGAACCGGGCAATCGGTGGCTGAGCTTGCCAAGCGTCGTCTCATCTCACCACTTGCAGAACGCAACACGAGAACAATTATAATTATAAGGGACGGGAGGATGGCTGCTAGATAAATAATCAGATCAGGTAGGCAGGTAGGTACCCTTTTCAAGAAAAGGAATAAAGGATTTTATTCCATTTCATTTTAATGATATATCCGACTTGAGAACAAAAGATAAAAGACAAAAACAAACGCCAGCAACCTCGACACCGCACCCGGAATCAAACCCCTATATAGATAGACACAGAGACTGAACTCTTTTTTATTCCTTTTCCGGTTACCTGTCCGGTCCTCATCCATTTCATCCGTATGTATCATTAAATATTCATCATAATGCACTCGAGTTCCCCGAGGGAAAAAAAAAGAAACCTTTGAAAAGCCACATCAACCAGCGCCAGGACCATACTGTACCACGCTAATTGATCCGTCCTCAAACCCGGAGAAAACAGATAAAAAAGAACACAGAAACATAACTCACGCAAGACGCCCGAAAAATGCAGTTGCAGACAGATATGGCACAACACCGCAGAATCAGATGGATGGGTATCGAACAGGCTTTTCAACTCCACTCCACTGTATCGAATTCCAACCCGGTCATCTAATGTAGACGGAAGACCCTCATTTTAACTTCGTTCATGCGCCAGGTAAAACACAAACTCCGGAAAGAAAGCAAACAAACAACTCCGATAGCAGCCGAACCCGTCACAGCCGCAACCCAAGTCCGACATCCCGGGAAGGAGAGCTGCCGCGCCGGTTGGGGTCCTGGTCCTGCAGTGTGCCTTGGCGGGCTCCCACCTGGGGACTCGCAGGATCCGGACCATACGGCGGAACGTGTCGCGGGGCCGCAGCTTGAAGTTGATGCTGGCGTTCCCAGTCGCGCACTCTCTGGCGCGCGTCGCGCACGTTGATGGTATAATCGCCCAGCGTGAGCAACTGCGGCTCGCCGCCGCACTCGATTCTTGCCAACTGGTGGTCGGCCGCCACAGCTCCGGGCCTGGACATGCCGCCAGCCACGTAAGGAGCAGCATCAGGCTGATGGGGAAGGGCAGTGTTCTCGTCGAAGGGTCCGGCCGCCCAACCTCCAGCTCCAGACACAATGTGCTGCTGCGGAACGGTTGTCAAGCCATCCGGAGGCGTGGTTTCGATAGTGGGAGGCCCCATGGGGGACATTGGAGAGTACCTCGGCGGAAATCGAACCGGTTCTGTCTGCAGGGACTGGTACGACTGTGCAGAAGCATCTCGGGAGAGTGGCTCGGACGAGTAACCGGCCACCGGGGGCGAGGTCCCTGGCATGATTGCAGAGGGATGAGCAACTGGCTTGGGGCTGTGCCCCGTTGGACCTGGGGCCACATTGGACGGCCTGGAAGCGGAGTGCACCCGGTGAGAAGGAATCATTGCAAGGTCCCGCTCGTATGGAGGAGGAGGAACATTTGGTTCCACCGGAGGACTGGTCAGGATGTCACTATGCCTCGCGGAGGGGTGACGAGAGTGGAAACGCGAGCCCGGCGCAGATTTCGGATCCAGAGCGCTTGAGGGCGGCAGGGGAAATCCCAGAGCTGCTGGTTCGCTGTGAGTCGACTGAGTCAACTTGTCAAACCTGAATTCGGATAGCGGCGACAATTGGACATTGCTTGACCGACTCCTAAGCGACTCCCGAGAGGAATTGGTCTCCAGGCCTCGCGCAAAAGGAGGTATTATTCCTGGCCCAGGAGACGGCGAGCTTCTTCCCGACGGTATGGTTGCCGGCCGTGGGCTCTTCGCTGCCACCGTGGCATAGGTCTGATCGTTTTCCTTCTGCAGCGCTGAGCGCCCGACGGCCTTGATGCCGGCACGCGACGGAGGCGGGCTGGAGTGATGAAAAGCTGCGAGGAGTGTTTCCGCTTCGGAGCCCAACGGCGACGGCATGTGCCCAGCACTGCCCGGCATACGGCTGGACGAACCCTTGGCTTGCACGGAAGACAGCCTGGCCAGCGGCTGCATTGGTCTGTATTCGCCCAGATTGCGGGAGATTCTGCCCCTGTGCCGTCGGCGCCGCTCTGGAGGAGAGAATTTTGAATTTCGCCTCACGATCTCCCAACCTTCCTCCTCCGGCGGAGCCTGCTGGCGGAGAGCCGGCGAAGGCTGCGGCTTGGTCACTTGGGTCGTCTGGGCGAGAGCTTCACCATCGGTCTCATACCCGTCGTCATTCTCCCTGTAGATGTGCAGGGGTGCCTCCCTGTAGATATGTGGGGGGAAAAGACCCAAGTTGACACGATGCTGCGGAATGAGGCGCTGAGGGGATTCCACTCGAACCACCCCGGTCTCCGGGTCCTGGTCCCAGGTCGACCGACGGGAGGGCCCCTCGTCCAGCGAAGACGACTCGGGGACGGAGGAAGAGCTGCTGCTCGAACGGTCAAAGACGGATTTTTGGCGGAACGAGTCCTGAGACGAGTTGGGCCACATCTCAATCTCCGCGTTGATGCTCTCGATCGCCATCTGCAGATTCCCACGTGCTTCCCGGACAATATAGGGGGCCTTGTCCAGCGTCTTCGGGAAGTGCTCCACGAGTCGTTCGGCATGAGTCCCATACTCCCGGTAGTCCTTGACCGTTCCGGGGTCTCCTTTCATCCGGCCGTGCGCGTTCTCATACGACTTGCAGAAGACTCCGACTGCGACGACCAGCCAGGAATCATAGTAACCCGCATATTGGAGGCCTCCCTCGACGCCCCTGCCGCGAGGGGTCTCTGTGATCTGCCGTTCGCGGTCCATGATTTTGAGCTCATCTCGGCAGAAGCCCTGCACGACACTGTGGACCTTGATCACGTCGAGGGAACTCTGATGTACCGATGAAAAGGCCGTCTCTGGGCCGCCCTCTTTCTGAGGAGACTCGGACAGCTCCGGCGTTGTGTGGCTCGAGCCGTAGGGGTGGTAGACCCTCTCGATGAGCCCGTAGCGGATGAGGATGCCCAGAGTGGTGTCGATATCGCGGCGGTCCCCCGATCGGCTGCTGGCCAAGATCTCGACGTTCCAGGCCTCCAAGGCAGCTCTCCCCAGCTTGATGAGGCCAACCGGCACGCGGTGACCGAAGAAGGACAGCAGGTTGATCAGGCTCAGGGCTTCAAAGTGCCCTTCGCGATAGAGATCATGCATGATGCCCAGGATCGGTTCGGCCAGCCGCCCGTCGGTCAGGTGAGAGTGGATGTGATACTTCTCGATCGGCTTGGCTGTCGCGCTGAGTCGATGGCCGATGGCATGGATGGCCAGAGGCAGGCATTGATAGTGCTCCACCAGCTCGGTCGCCTTCTGCATCTGCTTCGGCGTCGGCTTCTTGATCCCCAGATCCTTGAAGAGGAGTTTACAGGCATCGTCCACTCCGAGCGGCCGGACATGGAGGCAGTACGGCTCGAAGAGCCGTTGCTTCTTGCGCAACGTCTGGTCCTTGGACGTGTAGATGATGCTGCAGTTCTTCCGGAAGGGCAGGAACTGCTTGAAATACGTGATCTCTTCGTCCTTGTCGAAGCTGAGCCCGTCGAAGACGAGGAGCCACTCCTCCCTCGACTCGAACCACTTGCGAACCGCGTCGACGTGCGTCCCGGAGGCCGTCCACTCCGAGGCTGGGAAATCCTTGCCGTCCGCGAGAGCCGCCGCTTCGGCAATCTCCAGGAAGCACTTGGCCGTCGATTGGCGGGATTTGGCATCGACCCAGAAGATGCCTCCGGGGTAGTCCGCGCGATGGGTGTAGACATACTGCCGCGCCAGATGCGACTTGCCGCATCCCGGCGGGCCGCAGATGAGAACCGCCACGAGACGTTGCGCGCGCTTCTTCGCCTTGAAGAGCCTGGTGTGCAACTCGGTGAGTTCCTTCTCCATTCCGACAAAGGCCGCATTCGGATGAAAGCCCGCCGGAGCTACGAACAACGGCTCCCGCTGGATCAGACGAGACCCTTCAAGCTCCGAGCTGCGGGCCAACGGGGACGCGGGGGAGCTCTTTCCGCCCGAATGGGGGGATGAGAAATATGCGATGGCTCCGCCTACGTAGAAGGGAGGGTCAGCCTGGTCTGACTGCGAAAAAAAAAGACTATGCTTTTAAAAACAATCATATTGCAAATGTTATCCCAGGTCTGCTCATCGCAAAAAAAAAAAAAAAGAAATTCTCAGCGCCGAGTTACAACAGGAGTTTTCCCATAGGAATCCACGCCCTCAACATCATCATCGCTCAGCGTGGCTACACTGCCAGGAGCAGGAAGGAAATGTCGTGTCCTACCCGTCGGAACCAAATTTTCAGACATGACTCCCTCGACGGAGCTACCTGTGTGTGCTGCGCCGGTCAGCAACGTGGCTAGAAAACACAGACGGACAATGCAGGGAGCTTACAGCTAAGGATCTCGTGCGCCTTGGCTTCCTTCTCCAGCCGCCGCGTCTGTTTCTCCTCGAGCCACCGGCCTGCAACCGTCGCGGGAGCATGGTCGGAGTAGCGGAAAAGCGCCTCGGCGACCGCCTCGAACCCCGGAGCGTTCTCGTCGTCGAACTTGCACATGTGGCTGTGGTCCGCCTCGATGCCCATGCGCTCGACGCCCTCCAGGACGGGCGCCGCGGAGGTCTCGTCGACGATGATCTCGCGGGTGCCCTTGATGTCCATGGGTTTGGTCTCGTGGAAGAAGTAGATGTGGAAGCGGGGGACGATGTCGACGAAGAGGAGGTTGATGTTCTGCAGGAGCTCGTTGTTCGCCTTGAGCGCCTTGATGAGCTGGGGCGACGAGTCCATGAACTTCTTGGGCAGCACCGCGCTGCAGATGTTCTGCAGCAGGTGGCCCCATTTGGCCACGTCGGAGCCGTTGTGCGGCGTGCCCAGGAACAGGATGCCGTAGGTCGAGACGTAGATGGACCGGAGGTTCTCGAGCTTCTCGCTGGTCACGCTGCGGCAGTACAGGAGCGCGCGCTTGACGACGAGGCCGCCGAGGGAGTGGCAGACAAAGACGATGGGCCGCTCCAGGCACTGTTGAAGCTGCGGAGAGAGGTCAGCATCATCGCCCGCGCGGGGAGCAGGGGATCTCACGTTTCGGTTGGCGGCGAGCTGGGCGGCCAGGGTCTCGGCATGGTTGTGGAGGTGGTCCTTGGAGGCGCCGTCGGTGAACGCGGTGACGTTGGCGTTGTAGCCGTAGGTGAGGATGCGCACGCGTTTGCGGGCGAGGATGCCCGGGAGCAGGTCGGCGGGCCAGAAGACGCCGGACGGGCTGGTCCAGGTGTTCCTGGGATGGCCGTTGAGCCCGTGCACGAAGACGATGCTGTGAGGTCCTGTTAGCTCGACGGACGGATCTGGGGGACAGCGGACGGGTGGGGGAGCAGCGTACTCGACCAGCGGCTCCTCGACGGACTGGTAGAGCTTGGTGAGGCCAAACTGCTTGACCTTTGTCGCGTCCGACATGGCTCGGGGTGGAGGTGGTGTTCAGGACGGACGCCGCCCTCGAGGCCCCAGATATATATAGACGAGCGTCTGGGACAAAGGAGCAGCTGACTGGGCGGATCAGGCTGCCTGGCGGGCCCCGTGAGCACCTGGCTGGGCGTCGTGATCCCCTGCCTGCAGCGCCCCGGGCGGCCCCCGGACGGCCCCCGGACGGCAGGCGGCCAGAGGTGCGATGCGCGTCGCCCGCGGACGCGGCCGATCTCCGGACGCGGATGCACATCAGCCGTCTGCGCCAGGGCCCTGAGCCGCCCGGCGAGAGGGCCTGTTCCTCGCACGCTGACCTGAAGTCGTACAGGGAGCGCTGCGATCTGCCAGGGCGGACCGCCCGCGCATGCAGGTCCGGGGTCGGCCCGCCCTGGCCGATCGCGGAGTGGATCTCCGATCGTGCCCCGCATCGCCCGATGACGCCATGGCCCGCGGGCAGCGCCTTCCACGGTCCTCGCACCACGGGACATCGGCAAGCGGGCGGCAGGGCGTGTCACGCTACCTCGAGAGCAAACGCACTTTTGAGCGCATTTGCGACAGATCATGTCTGCAGCCTACGCAAGTTTCAGTTCGCGCGGTGGGATGGTACCGACGGTGTTGGACTCGGTTCCTGCCTGGGCAGGACGGCAGGCGTGACCGCACGGCCCCGGTCTCGGTTACACGGCTCGTCATCCGGAGGTTCACATATGGTAACATTGTCTATTCGTGCAGCTTCCTGTTTGCCATCGGTTCCATACTGTACGTGGACACAGATCATCCGCTGGTAGTGTGGACACGAACATCACTCCCAAGCATCCCCTTCCCCAGTAACACTCTGTAGATCGCATGTTTGCTGGACCCAATCCTCGTGAGAGCCTTCTCCGCCCCATTCCCCATTCCACTTCGACCACGACGAACAAAGTAAGAAGTAGTATTTGCCCCGAGCCGGGCTGGGGCAACGGCACCCCATGATGACCGTCCCATATAGAACAGCACCCCGAAAAAAAAAAAAAAAAGGGATCACCGCCCCTTGAAGACCGGCTTCCGCTTCTCCGCGAACGCCCGGAGCGCCTCGAGCCGGTCCTCCGTCTCCATCACCCCCGCGTACGCCTCGTTCTCCGCCTCCTCGCCGCGCTCGAACTCGGCCACGGCCCTCAGCGCCTGCTTGATGGCGATCGGCCCGCCCTCGCAGATGTCCAGCGCCAGCTTGATGCTCTCCTGCAGGACCTTGCCCCGCGCCGCCCCTTCCTTGCCTTCCTCCTCCGGCGTCACCTCCACCAGCCGGTCGCACAGCCCGATAAAGTACGCCTCCGCGCCCGACACCCGGCGCCCCGTGAGGATCAGGTCCCGCGCGCGTGTCGCCCCGATCAGTCGGGGGAGGCGGTAGGTGCCCCCGGCCCCGGGGATGATGGCCAGCCGGGTCTCGGGCAGGCCGACGATCGCGGAGGAGCCAAAGACGCGCAGGTGCGTGCACAGCGCGAGCTCGAGGCCGCCGCCCAGCGCCAGCGACGAGACGGAGGCGATGGTGGGGATGGGCAGGGCGGCCAGGTTGCTGAACGTTCCCCGGAGCTTGGTCAGAAACTGGTTCGTTCTGTTTGTGGTCAGCACATAGCCTCAATCGGGACGGGGGGGCAAAGACGCACTCCTCCTTACTCATCCCCTTGCGCTCCTTCAGGTCCGCCCCCGCGCAGAACGCCGCGTCCACGTTGCTCGCGACGACCAGCGCCCGCGTCGGTCCGTCCCCTCTCTCTGCCGCGATCGCGTCCACCTGCCGCGCCAGGCTGTCCAGCAGCTGCCGCGACAGCGCGTTGCGCGCCGCCGGTCGGTTTAAGAGAAGCACGCGGACGTGGCCCGACCCCGGTGCGGGCACCTGCTGGACTTTGATCACTTCCTCTTCGGTGGTGGTTGTTGTGCTGAAGGTTGCCGCGTTTAAGCGCGGTTGCAGTCGAGGAACAAGAACAGCAGGACGGAGGGAGAAGAAAGGTGAGGGACGGAGCACCCGGGCGGCCATGGTGGTTGCGCCTGGCTGGTTGTGGGATGCAGTGGTTTGTGGGATGGAATTGGTGAGGTTGATCTGTGAGAGATCGATGGATGGATGAGCAGAGAGGAGTTGTGATGATGTCGGGCCTCGGCGGGTGCGGGAAGCCGTCGGGAACCGCGACTGTGGGGAAGCTCGGCCGGCTGCGGGGGGAAACGGGCAAAGAGTCCATTCCGGCGCTCGCCGGATAGCTACGATAATGTACAGTAATAATACACCGAATCGTCGGAAGCCAGCATGGGTATCAAAGTAGGATATCATTCATAGACGTAGTATACACATCTATGTACATTGAATCGTCTCTATATACATTTCATCTACAAGGATTCTGTCTCGAGAGAATCCCATGTCATACAGACGAGTCCCAGTGGATGTACTCGCGAACCTCATCGTCCGTCGGCCACGGACCCCAGAGTTCCGTCGACTCGATGATGTCGTAAGCCTCTTGAAGGTAAGAGTCGGCGAACATAGCGCCGTCATCCTGATCAGGAGACGGAGTCTTTCCCGCGCCGCCCGTCGTGGACGATTCGTTCTCAGCCAGACGGGGCGAGCTCCGTTTGACGCGTCTCAGCGACCCAGTCGCCCAGAGACCCTCGAGGAAGACCCGCACGGCGACCAGCGTACGCCGCATCATCCTCTCGCCGTTCATCAGCTCGTCGGCCGCCTCCTTCAAGGCCGGGGCCGCTCGACTCATCCAGCGGAGTAGCTTCAGCAGGCCATCATAGTCCCCTGCCGTCCCGAGAGCCCGGACGAAGACGTGCAGGACCGCCGGATAGGGGGTTTGAAGCATGGGAGGGATGGCCGACCGAGAGCCATCGGGGTCCCAGTGAGTGCCGCCGCCCTCGATTTTCAGAGATGCTGTCCTTGAGCCCGGGTGAACAAGCCGATCGAATTGGCTCTTGAGGATCCCAAGCCCGCTGTGAACCATTTCCTCGAACGTGCGACAGGCTGACGTGGGAGGTTCCTGTCCCCTGCGCAGGAACGCTTGCCTGATGAGAAGCAGCCCCTCCTCTGCCGCGTGTGGATCCCTGAGACCAGCCATGACGGCTCTTGTAAAAGCCGTGCAGAGGACATGGAACCCAGACATGCCAGGATCAACGTCGATCTCGGTCATCCAATCCAGTACCTCCGTAACCTCGTGCCAGGCGAGAATTCTCTGCACGTTTCGGGACATCCTATACCCAGGGACCTTGATCCGCTCGACGCTGAGAGCCGACAGGAGCTTGATCCACGGTGGAGCATATCTTGGTTTCCGCTTTTTCATCAGCTGGACCGCATGCGCCAGTGCCTTGGGGTGATGGCCGAGATCATCGCTGCGAAATACCCCACTGTAGGAGAACAACGTCGTGTGGTGGTTCGAAACTTGGGTGTCGCACATGACAATGGGGAAGAGATCTGCGGCGCGGATGTCATGCCTGGTGACGTACACTTGGTCAAAGTTCGAAAACTTGCAGAGGAATCCGATGAACGCCGCGAAAATATAATCAGGTAGGCGATCCAGAGCCTCTGCAAATTCATGATCATCCTCTCGAGACCGGACAGTGCATAGAGCCTTAATTTGCTTGGTCCACAAGTCGCTGCAACAGAGGTAGTCCAGGCCGGAGCTGAAACTCGTCGCAGACTCGAGGAGAAAAGCCAAAAACCGGCCCGATGGTCGGATGCCCTGCGACAGCATCTGCTTCAGGAGATCATCTACAGTCGGAGGCTCGGTGCGCACATATATCACATCTCGGGCAGAGGGCGGTTCCGGAAAGACTTCCCGCGCGTCACCTGGCAGGGCAAGACTCTTTTCATCAAAATTGCTCTCAATCGCTTTCCTCCGGTAAACCAACTTCTGTGCCATCGCAAAGTAGATCATGCCTTGCGGAGGGAGACCCCGGTCCTGATACGCCAAAAAGCACGCCCAGGCTTCGCGCACAGTCCTGGTAGCACGGATGCGAGCTGCCCAGATCGCGGGATTATTGGGATCACTTCCGGCAGCTCCAGACAAAGACTGCGGAGGGGGCATCAGCGCCCGTGTCTGAATCGTTGGGCTTTGGTCGGTGTCCCATCCGGCCAAAATGGCAGCAACCTCTTCCCAACGGGTATGGGAGTAACCTGCCTCTCTCATTTGGGATATCACTTGCATCGCGCGACTTTTCAACCCCTCGTTGCCTCTTTCCGAGTCGATTCCAAGCTTCTCTTCCTTCCAAGGCGGCCAAGACAAGGCTTTGTACTCTGCGGATTGCCTTTCAGCTAGGGTCTTCTTGTGAGCCAATTGGACCGCAATGATCCCTTGATAACCTCGCCGGGTGACAGGCAGAACAGGCCGATGCGCTGCCATTGCCTTGAGAAGCTCAAACTGTGCGCGTTGCTGGATCGAGGCCGAAGCAAACGGGGCAGGCTTGGACGGCAAAGCCAGCAGCCAGAGGCATGTGTTGAACTTGTGGGTTCGAAATCGGTCCATTCGCCATGATTTCTTCTGTGAGCCACTTTCCCCGACACGCATGTTAGTCAAGAACGAAGCGAACGCGCGTGCAATGGTGAGCTGTGCCTGCGGCCACACGTTACGAGCATGTCTGAGGAGACGGACAACAAAAGTCATGCACATAGTGGGATCGATAAGCGGTTTTATATCCTGCGATTCTGGCTCCGTATCGATGTCCGGGTCATCTGCAACCGATTTAATGGCAGAATGGACAGTCGGAAGCGGCCGGCCAGTCATCAGATGCAGGGAATAAAGTAAGAGTAGACGAAAAGTTTTAGCATCCAGGTATTTTCGACGCAGAAGGTAGAGTGGGATGAAAGGGGGCACTCGGTTGGTGGCGAATCCCTTCCGCATCCCATATTCTTCTTCTAGCATCAGCAGTCTCAAGGTTGCCTGATAAGCGCGCTCACTCTTGAGTATCCATGCCCATGACACCACATCCTCCACAGAATAGCCTCTTGCAGTCAGATATTTGAGGTCATCTTCACCGAAGGCCAGTTTCAAAGCTTTGTCCGAACGGGACTGAACTGCGAAGGAATCATCGACTCCTGTCTTAGCTGTCTGCGATAAAATGGAGTCGACATTATATATGTAATTAGCAAGGATCGTCTGTAGAGAGATTCTAGATGGTTTCGTTCGTGCCCACTTAGAACGGTACTTGTACTTCTGAAGTGTAGGCCCAGAAATCGCCTGGTAAGGGGACACCCAGGACAGATCGACTCTTGATTCCCGAGACGCGGGGAAATCGACATTGTAACCAGATTCCCGAAGAGCTGATGTCAGATACTCAGTAGGGGTCTGCTCGAGACGCCTGGTGATACCATCTTTGCTTCCAGCTGTTGCAATTGCTCTTGGTATTGCACCAAGGTCCTCCTCATTACTGCGGCCACGCCGCGTTGCCGCAGAATGATGGAGCTTTGAGGGTGCTCCCCGCTTCCTTGACTGGTACTGTCCAACAGGAAACCCCGGCTTCGCTTGAGAATCCACATCTCTCCGGGGTCCATATTTTTCTTGGCAATGTTTCTCGTTGCTTGGACTTGACGGCTGCGAGAAGCACTGACTCAATGGTGACTGTCTCCGTTGCCAGCGCCACCAAGAGATAGAATCAATCTTAGCATCAGAACCACTGTGCACATCGCTGCGCAGCCGGTTTTCATCCGAGCTAGCTGTCGACAGCGCCTGCCTGAAAACGAAAGAGTGGACCCCAGCTTTGTGCGCGTAAGGTGTTCCTGATAAATAATCAAAGCCCTAGAGACAAGACGATCAGCTAGAGGAACGACAAAGGGGTCTCTGGATGAAGAGAGACACAATGCGCTTACCTTCTGCCGGCGACCGCTGCTGGAGCGCAGGCACGCCGTCCTCAGAGCTGGTACACCGAAGTGGCACGGTACATGATTAAGGACCGATGACATCCATGAAGATAAACATGGGTGGATTCTGCAGCTGGACTAGGATGCCGCTGCAGAGAAATCCACCATGCGCCCCGCAAACCTCTGGTGCTGTGTTCATGAGAGATCCCGCTGGCGCACCGAGGGCCGTAACAGGCGTCGGACACGAACAGGTGGGTCACGTGACCGGTGACCTTCACGGCCTGCGTTTCTGCCACAGCGCGCAAGCGTAGAACGACCTCCCTCCCTCTTGGCCCGCCGGAGCAACCTGCCTCTGCCACAGGCCTTCTCCAAATCTATCTGTCCCTGTTCTTTTCCATTACCTCCCCGGGTGCCTGTCCGTTGTACAGTCGTTCCGTGCTTGCCGCGGCTGTGGCGTTGGGCGTGGAGGTTCATGCTGTAGCTCCAGTCCCTCGTCGCGAACCTCGCATCGCCGCATTGGCTCGCAGATTCGAGGCGCCTCGACAGCATTGCCGCACCTGAAAACAAGACTGCGGGGCGCACAAGACCCATCTTTCGAGACACTCGGCGACTCCTTCTCCTCTCACCTTTCGTGGGCGCCGGGCTGTGGCGGGGGTTCAGCTTCCGTCTGTTCTCGAGGCGTGTATTGCGCTCTCCGCGTCCACCATCCGCGTCAAAGTGTCTTCCAGAACGGCGCGACTCGCGAACTATGAGCAGTGACGAAGGAGGGGAAACGGCCACGATGCCCGCTGCAAACGGGGAACTCCACGCCTCATCTGTCGACGCATCTGCGCTCTCGACGCCAGGAAAGCGAAAGCGCATGTCGAGTCCTGATGATAAATCCGCCCAAGATAAAGCTTCCACCTCCCTCGCGTCGCAAGAAAAGAACAAGGTTGATGAGACACTGCGTTACCTTGTAAAGATATTGTCCAAGTTAGCACCTCCCCTTTGTGCTTCTACCAAATTTCCCTTTCGCTGTTAACAATTTCTAGGGACGATACGGATCTCCAGCTTCTCAAGTTCCCTTTACCCACGCCATCTCCTGCCAAACCACGTTCAAAACGCGCGAAACTTTCAGACGAAAGCCATGAACATACAACCATAGAATCGCGGGTCGCCTCTGGTCATTACAAGAGTGTCCAGGAATTTTTAGAAGATGTTGAAAAGGCTTCCACTGGCCTCATAGAGAGACATCAATCTCGAGGAGCTAACGGCGTTCGGGATCATACTGGCGCAACACCCGTCACGGAGTTGGTCAATCGTATAGCAGCGTTCAAGAGGCACATGAACAACCTCCTCCGCCAGACATCCTATCTGACCAAGCCAATCGTCAAAACAGAGCCGTCTGAAGAAGATGCGGAATCATCAACCGAGCCGCATGCTCCAAACACGGGAGGCCGAGAAGATAAGACGGTTCTGACATTGTTCGGGAATCCTTCGAATCCAAAGCAGCTTTTCTCGAGCCTTCAGCAGTCTACGAAGGTGCCTCTTGCTTCCTCGGAAGGAGGAGTGCAGCGATATGTGGAGGTACAAGCACCGCTGCGCGAGAACGCATTGCCAAATGGAATCTCCATCACAAAAGTCGTTCCATACAATCTCGCAACCGGTGGCCAGTCCAAGCCGACCAAGACTATAGGCGAGGTGTTTGCGCCTCGCCCGGGGCTACCCCAGCTAGAGCCTCCCCGCAGAGCCAGGTCCTGGGCTAGGGACTCTTCGAGCATGTGGATCGACCCGTTTGAAGCGGTAACAAATATCAAATCCTTTCCGGGTGAACGAAATAACTATTGCTTTGCATCCCTTCCATCCGGCTATTGGCTGCAGTATGGTGGTATTACCTCTTCCCCCTCCTTCTGGGACCGCAAACAGAAGCCATCTGCAGCCTACAACGGCGAGGGTGATCCTGCTCAGAGACAACAAGAAGAACTCCTGCCCCTCGAGGATGATCCGTCTGTTCTTCAAGGCGTCTACTCGTCTTTTGCTCCATCGTTTGACAGCTCAGGGGCCATCGTGCAGGCCGATTCTAAGGATCTGGTGTGGTGGGCCAAGCGGGGAGCGAAGCGCTTCAGACAATTACTGTCATTAGCGTACACTGATGCTGTAAGCGAAGAGCCTGTCGCGGAGCTTGACGAGGACTCCCTCGAGGAGACGGTCAAAACATTCAAGCCCGAGGAGATTTCTGAAGAGGTGGTCGAGAAACCCGTGGATGAAAAGGAGTCCAAAGAATTGGATGAAATTCTGCGCGAAATCTCGGAACTTCTGGAGACTCTCAATTCCTACCAGCAAATCCGCAATCTCGACTTCCCCCCTGCCGAATCCCAAGATGCGTTGAAGGACGTGGGTACTCCTAGTACCCCATCCGCAGCAGAAAGGAGTGTCTACGAGACGTTGAAGTCCAGCCTAGCTGCTCTCATTGCTAATCTGCCTCCGTATGCAGTCGCAAAACTGAACGGTGAGCAATTAGCGGACCTGAATATCAGCCAGAAGATAGTGGTCGAGAACCCGGACTATCCCGGGACTATGGAGAAAGACGATTTCACATTACAACAGGAACGGATTGCAGCAGCGGCTGCTGCAAATCGGGCTCCAACACCAAACATGGCTTCAGCCTCCCGCCCTGGAGGTTACCAAGGACCCCAGACTCCCGCTGGCGGGTATAATCAGAGGGCGTATCCCCCTAATGCTAGAGTGCAGCAACCGCCAGGGGGCTACCAGCCACCACAGCCGTACTATGGTGGCCGACAACCCCCTACCTCGAGCCCCTACGCTCCAGCGTCCGCTCCGAACTACGCCGGGTCCCGCCCACAGGCGCCTCCATCCGCACAGCGTCCTGGCTACATACCGCCGTATTCACAGCCTGGTGCCCCGTATAATCAGGCAAGCACTCTGCAGCAATACCAACGGCCAGCGCAGAATGGTTACAGTCCATATCCTGCGCAACAAGGGCCGCCATCGGCTCAAGGCTCCCCGCAGCCGTATGCACAACGGCCCGCGCAACCAGGGCCATATAATGCGCCCTACGCTCCACCACGAAGTGCCTCTCCCCAGAAGCAGCCTCCATATGGCACGCCTCAGCCACGGACGCCTTATATGAATCCCGGCCCCGGCAACCCGCAACAGCGATACTATCCCCCGCAGCAGCAACCACCTCACTACGGGCCTTATCCTTCGTCGCAGCCTCCAGCGCCTGCGACAACCTACGCAAATTCTGCAGCTGCTGTGACCTATGCTCGAAGCGCAGCTGAGCAAGCTGCGTTAATGGAGCGCAATAAAGCACAGATAGCCGCGAATCAGAATCGGCAGAGCTCCGCGACACCACAACCGCCTGCTTCACAGCAGCAGCAGCAACAGCAGCAGCAGCAGCAGCAGAATAACGAACAGAGTGGCTCGCAGGAGAGGAGTGCAACACCAGGAAACAACCAAAGCAGTACACCTGTTCCAGCAGGTGCAAGCCAATGATGGGTGTCAAATGTGGAGGTCTCCGTCCGCTTAGAAAAGCCTTGGATACAGGACAAGGGATGGTAATCGGCCATTGTCTCAGATTTCCCATCCATCCCTTTTTTTTTCAGCCTTGCTGTACACTTTCTCTTCCGTAACTGTTTGTTTATTCAATGGTTTTTTTCTCTTTGCTACATTAGCGGTATGGCGCAAGAGTATCAAAGATTGGTTGGTTGGGTCAGGCTATTTGCTGGTGCGTGGCCGCGGGTAGGCGATGGTTTTAAGAAAAAGCCTTGATTATGTATGCTGTTCTTTACATCTTGCTATAAATGGGGTTTTCTTCTTCTCGCTGTTGAAATTACTTTATTCAAAGTCGTCATCAGATCACTGTGTGTGTGTCATATATCTGCCGAGCTGGAACTTGTGAGTTAGGGAGAAGAGACCTTTCGTTTATAGAAAGAGGAAGTGTGTCTGCTTCAATCGCTTCATCTGCAAGATGAGCTATGAAAACACTGCACCTATCTATCATTTCAGGTCACATACCGACCTACCGACCTAACTTCCATGCTTCTAGCTGTATGTCACTCTTCATCTGTACGCACGACATCCAACGAATCGAATTCCCCCCCCCCCCCCCCCCCCAATTGTTACACTCGCGGACAATTGATTCTGATCTGGCTTCTCTTAGTTGTATCTTTATCTTATCTTATCCACCTCTACTACCACGAGGACTAGAACCCCTTTGTACCGTACCGTACTTTGTCTCCGTCTTTCTCTCTACCTCTTACTGCACCTGGCCCACGATACAGTCAGGCAGGCAGTCAGGTCAGTCAGTTGCTCTGTCTGAACTGAGCTGGACACGTCACACTCGTCACACATGAGAGATTATGTTATTATTTTATCTATCTTAGATAGATAGATAGAGGTTGTGGGTAGGTGTTGGTTATTGGAACTGTTTATGTTTGTTATGTACAGTGCCCAAATAAAACCTTTTTAGGTAGGTGAAAAAAAAGACGACCTCAGTTTCCGAGAAGAAAAGTGAAGAAATCGAAGTAATTGATTGATTTATTTGCACATTATTGTTTGCTCTTGCTTTTATCTACGTACAAGACGATTCATTGACCGAGATTAACGAGTAACTCCAAGCTAGATCATGTACCATTGAGATAAATGCTATATGACGGTACCTGATGTGAAGTAAAAGACCAGATAACAACATATTCCCACCAAAGTACATTAACTAGCACATTTAAAAGTGCAAAATTAACGTAACTACCTAGGCAGATAGATGTACTGTAGATACAATAGACCCAAACAAAAACAAAAACTTGCGCCGTACTGTCTGTGTCCGGCCAAAGGAAAGATACGAGTCTGACCCTGTTCTGTTTCCAGTCCGTTCTGAATTGAATAGAAACCGTGCTAAGACTTACTGCAGACTCACTTGTTCCTTCTTTTCCAATTTCAACGTCTCGTACGCTTGCGTGTCTTCGTTCTCAGTGAAATGAAGTATATAAGATATTCGTGACGGAGAAAAAAAATAAAGACCGCGGTCCTTTCTAAGGATGATGAGATCTCGTTTAATAGACAGGCCCAAAAAAACGAAGAGCAGAGGCCGTTATGAAATTCATAACGTCGTTAAGAGTCGTCAAAGGTCGTCAAAGTCATCATGTCGTCGTGGTCGAGTTCGTTTACCGAATAAATATCGCAGCTATGGTCATGAAACTAAAGTATCTGTAGGGATCTGGTTAGTCTAGTTGTCTGCATTGACAGGCCTACGGCCTGTATATTCAGTTAATAGATGGAAAAGGAGGACAAACATTGCAGCACATCTCCATCCATCCCGCGGGTCGATCAGACGTTCTGCACCGGCATTGGCAGCGAATATGGTCGTCGCGCCCCCGATGATCATCACCACGACCATGCGTCCGAGAAACTCAGAAATCGTGCCAAATGCCAGCAGCGGAACCATGATCGCGGCGGACGTGATGGCGACGGTGGAGTAGATGGCGGTGGTCAAAACGGGACGCGGGGAGAGGGAGATAAGGTCGAGGTTGTGCTCGAGGAAGCGCGTCTCGGGCTTCGCGATGGGACCGTTCTCTTTCATCCAAGCACGGTAAGTCTCGATATCCCTCTCAGACGCATGAGGCAATGTCTGGACCACTTTGCTGTAGGCGCAGAGTGCGTTGTCTTTTCCCAGCCACGCCGCAGAAACATGTCCCGAGTGAGTGTCCAACCAGACCAAATACTTTTCTTCTTGTTTTACAAGTTCACAATAGAAAAAGGAATAAAATGATGAAAAATGATTGCTTACTGTATTGTTCTGTCTTGAGGATGAGTTTTCCTAGCAAGTCCATTCTCCTCTGGTGAAGTGACGAAAACGATTGAGCCTGCGCATCCATACGTCTCGAAGCAGGCATAGGCTGTATCCCTTCGTGCTGGGCCGCAGCGACTCGGTGCATCTCCTCGTATTCATCGAGGACCTGAAGGTCCTCTTCCATCTGGGCTATCTCATCCTGCAGATGAAGCAGGACGCGGTGGTTCAAAGATTCGAATTTCCTATAGAGAGGGGGCAGAGGCTTTTCACCATCCTTCGACGGGGTCAGTTTCGATGCAAGATATTCATATCCAGCTCTGACACTGTATTTCTTTTCAATCTTTTTCTCCTTTTTGCTATCGGAACTGGGAGTTGTTCGTCCACTCTCGGGTATCGGCGGCGATGAAGACTGTTCCTGTTGAGGGTCTCTCTCGCGCGAAGAGATATAGTAGTTCTCAGGCACAGAAAGGTCGAAGTTTTGCTCCTCTGTCGCAGCCGGACTCTCGACCGGACTCTCTACCGGGCTATATGCTCCTGCCAGACGTAGTCTCTGGGTTCCAATTTGGTCTCCGGCTAATTTCAGCGGAACGGTGGCAGGGGAGACGTCAGGTGGAGTAGCAGGTTGAAAATCCGTCGACTCCTTCGACGTCACTGACGATGTCCGATCCGGGCTCTTTTTCCTGGTAGGTGTCCCTGGATCGAAGGAAAATCTAGCAGGAGAATTGGCATTCTGACGCGGTCCAGCACTTGAACCCGTGATTTGAACAGTGGATGTCCTTGGATGAACTGCTTCAGGGAAGCCGCCCTCCTCTTCCGACGAAGAGTCATCTGACGATCCATCCTTTTCGAGAAACTCGAAGACATTTGGTGGCACTCTCGCGGTCTGGTTTTGCTTTGCTGTTGCTGTTGACTTTTCAGATGACGTCTCTAAAGCACCGGGTGTCCATAGGAACAAGGGACGAGTAACTCCATTGCTTCTAGGACGAAGCCGAACTGTGGAGCCACCAGCATTGGAACCTTCGGAGGAGCTTCCAACTGATGCTCTGGAGCGGGGAGCAGCAGAAGGTATCGATGTCTGCTTTACCGCATCTCTCCTTCTGTGCTTGCTGTGACCAGATATAGAACTGTGCGGCATTGTGGGTGGAAGAGGGGGGCTGAGATGAACACTTCCGGGCTCGTGTAATACAGTGAACAGTCCCTGTGGATACTCTAAATATGGGGAACGCAGTATGAAGGCCTGATGTTCTTTATGATGGCTCTACCAAGGGAGTACGGGTATCGTTGAGACGAATCCGGTGGAGAACAAAAGATACCCGGCTATCTAATCCGGTGGGTAGGTGCGGGGTCCGAAACAAACTTGCGACGATCAATGGGGCCCAAAAGAGATCTGTTCTGTATCAATTTGATACCCCCAAGACTGTCCGATGGACTATGGGATCCTTTATCAGTTGGGCTGGCCGCAATCCTCGGGCCAAAGAAGCAGTGTCGTCCTGCTGGGTTGGTGAGCTGGGCGTATCCGGCCCCAAATAAATGAGACAATCTCAAGGAGACCCAAAGGACGAGAGCGTCAGTGTGCTCAACACATACGTCGTGGCTCTGGTCCAGCTCGTCGCGCAAAGCAAGGGGCGTCGAGGCACTCTTTCGTATGGCTAACCGCCCAACCCCAGCGAAGACGTTTCAACGACAAGGAGCTTCCCTGCAGCGCTGCATTATCGTCCCTCTGCCAGAGCGTCCGGCGTCTCTGCTTCTTCAACAGTGGTTCGAAGCACTTGTGCTCGAGGTTGCTCAGCAGTCGAATCGGCACACTGCTCGGGACACATGGAAGCCCGCCGTGGGACTCTAGATGCATCATCCCGCAGAGATGGCCCGAGCAGGCACATGAAGCCTGCTGTGCTGGCCAGCGTTGACTCGTCTGGCAAGGAATCCCTTGCGTCGAGCTGCCCAGCGGGGAATCCGAGTTCTAGTCCAGCAGACGAAAAGTTGAGAACTGCACTGGTGCACGGTGAGTTGCGAAGACATCGCTGCGCCCTATCTGGAAGATGAGTGGGATAGTCGGAGGATTTATCTGGCAGTGCAGCCCAGGTCCATGGACAACAGCCCCCAGCATCAGTCAATGATAGTCCCGGGATAGCCAGGATCACTACGGACTACTATAATAGGTACTTGGTACCTAACTGTGCCTCTACATCATCGCTGTCATGGCGCGAACAGCGCCGCTTTCTGTGGCTGCGAACTCGTGGGACATCGTGCTGCAAGGAATAGAACACACACATCTGCATCATCCCGCAGCCATCCTCAAAGAAAGGATCAGACAGTCCAGCATGGAGAGTTGACCCCAGGCTGGTCGATTGTCCTGCTCTACAGTCGTGGTCGTAGACTACACGCCCAACTAGCTCCTATGACGGACCTTGCGCACAGAAGATGTCGCCGTTGTTGCCAACAACTCACGCCCTTCTTCTTTCTAGTCTTCAGTTCTTTTTTCTTGCCTCTTATTCCTTCTCCGTGTAGGAGATGCTTTGTTGTCATGTCCATCCCGAGTTTCGACCGACCACCAATACACTTTGTGGTTGCGAGGACTGTAAATACGTTACCGACGGAAGTCCTTCGCCAAGCCCGCTGATATGGCGAGGTCGGGAATGGACAACTGCGTCGACAACCACGGCGGAACAGCAGAAACCCCGGAAGATTTGCTTCCTCTCCCTCCTTTTCACGGCCTCCCTCCGCTCGGCGTCGGATAGTGTCTACACATGCTGCGGCCATGGCTCCTCCGGAGCACTGGAGCCGTGCGCTATCGCCGCTGCTCACGGTGTCTCCCGCTCGGTGACCAACAGCTCAGAACCTCCGCTCTGAGCGCTGCCCAAACCTCGTCGCGCCACTCCATTCGATGTCTCCAGACTTCTGCTGCCGCTGCCGCTGACTCACAGAGTCCCGTGCCGCTGCGGAAACAGCTCAAGGAGGAGGCCAAGGCCCTCAAGGCCCGGAAGAGGGAGAAGAAAGAAACCGAAGAAGCTTGGAGGCGGGGTTGGGAGTTGACGGTGGGAATAGAGATACATGCGCAGCTGAATACCCAGTCGAAGCTGTTTTCAAGTATGATCGCCTCCATCTGTCCTGGAAGGAAAAAGAAAAGTTTTTCTGACCATTGATAAGGAGCTGCAACCTCAACCAACGACATACCCAACACCAACGTTGCTCTGTTTGACCTGGCATTCCCAGGTAGCCAGCCGGTCCGTGACTCAGTGAGCACATCACTTGATGCGACACCAAGCTAATTGGGATCAGGAATTTCAAGCAGAGACCTTACTACCTGCGTTGCGCGCAGCTCTCGCCCTCAATTGTGAGATACAACCGGTGAGTCGGTTCGACCGGAAGCATTACTTCTATCAGGATCAACCGGCGGGGTACCAGATCACACAATACTACGGTTCGTCTGTCCAGATATCCCTTGTCGGTTTGAAGCGAGACTGACTGTCATGTAGAGCCCTTCGCAAAGAATGGATTCGTGTACCTCTACGACTATGATGGAATTGCGCCCGAAGACGGGAAGAGCGTCCGCATCGACATCAAGCAGATCCAACTGGAACAGGACACCGCCAAGTCGCAGGAGTATTCTCCATCGACGCATCTCCTCGACTTCAACCGCGTGTCCCATCCGCTCATCGAGATCATCACCCTGCCACAGATCCATTCGCCTGCCACCGCAGCAGCATGCGTCAGGAAGATACAGGCCATCCTGCAATCCGCTTGCGCTGTAACAACGGGTATGGAACTGGGAGGTCTACGAGCTGACGTCAACGTCTCCGTTCGGAGACGAGGCGAGGGCCCAGGCTCACACCAGTACCACGGGATCGGTGGACTCGGCCAGCGCACCGAGATCAAGAATCTCAGCAGCTTCAAGGCGGTGGAAGATGCGATCACCGCGGAGATGAACCGTCAAATCGCCGTTCTGGAGAGCGGCGGTGTCATAGAGGGTGAAACGCGAGGGTGGACCATCGGCACCACAGAAACCCGCAAACTCAGAGGCAAGGAGGGCGAAGTGGACTATCGCTACATGCCAGATCCAGATCTGGGGCCTCTCATCATCAATGAGGAGCTTGTCAGGTCGCTCAAGGAGAGCCTCCCCAGCTTGCCTGATGAACTCGTGTCCATGCTCACTGGGCCAACCTACGGACTCTCAATCGAGGACGCCAAACCACTGATCGAGCTCGATGACGGAGCGCGGCTGGAATACTACCAGGACGTGGTCGATTCCCTGACCGATCTACAGAAGGACCAGGACCAGAAGGCCCTCGAATCTCTCGGAAGAACGGCCGGAAACTGGGTCCTGCACGAGCTCGGGGCGCTCCTGACCAAGGCCGATCTCCCTTGGGACTCGGAGCGTGTCCCATCGCAGACCCTAGCGGAGCTCATCGACCAGCTGCTGCGGAAACGCATCACCCGCGCGAGCGCAAAGCTCGTCCTGGAGATGATCTTCGCGGGGGACAAGCGCCCCGTGAGGCAGATCCTCGAGGAGGAGAGCCTGATCCTCCGCCCGTACTCCCGGGAGGAGTACATCGCCCTGGCGGAAGCGGCGATCAGCAAGAACCCGCAGATGGTGGCGCAGATCCGCGAGAAGAACCAGCTGGGGAAGCTGGGCTGGTTCGTCGGGCAGATGATGCGCGAAGGCGAGAAGGGGCGCGTGGAGGCGCAGAAGGCGGAGGAGGTCTTGAGGGAGCTGATCCTGGGGAAGCAGCAGTAGGGCCCGCAGACCACGTAACGATGTACAGTACCATAGAGACGTGTAATGATACCCTCGTAGAGTCTTCAGGCTGCACCGCAGTTCTTCGCAGTTCCGCGTGACCTCTAGTGTTGTTGCTTAGACTCGCGCGTCGTCTAATCTTGCTCTTAGGGTTCAGGTCCTCCTCCGCCCTGCTTGGGATCGGCGCTGAAATTGCTCCGATTCAGGCTCTCCGCAGCCGTCTACTTCAGTGGGTCCGACGTTAACCGCCTGTCAAAGCTCTTTGACGAAGACATCTATCTGCTAGTCTCGCTAAGTGTCACTGATTGATTAGATTCTATCCCATTCCCTCAGATCTATCCCCTGGACTATTGAACCTGAAAAGGCTTCCGTCCGCAATTCGACAGCATCATCGGGACGAGATCTTCTGAGATCCTGGGAAATAAGAGCTCCTTCTTTCCCTCTTTCATGCATTTCCTTTTTTTTCCAGACGTAGGAGAATTTCTGTATTGTTAGGCTGCTACATGCATGCTTGACGTTCGTCTCAAATGCCACTTCCGCGGCACTCCGTAGATTAGATCTAATGAAAAGCTTTTATGTTCCTGCGGCCTGCGTGCTCGGAAGACCTCCGCTGAAGACGCTAATTATGGAACCGCATGGCAGCTGCAGGTCCATAAGACTTTTCTCTCTATAGATGCTTGACTTGTATGCGTACACAGTAAACACTGTTTCTATGTAGTACGGAGTACATACTAGGTTATGCCCGCGGAGCAAACAGTCTCTCGCATCGCAGCTTGGCATGACCTAATGATGCCATCATCACGGATCGTCCATCCTGCACTTCGTACTCGATGCTGTCCCGAACGTGGGATATCACGGCCGGACGCGCGTGGACGGTGGGACCGCCAGCCGCGGCCTTTTAAGCCCACATCCCCTAAGAGCATCTGCACCCGACCTCTTTGTCACCGCAACCCCTCCAGAACCACGGACGCCCCACGGCGCTCCTGCGCGGGCTGCCCTGCCCTCCAGAGGGCGTCTGGTGCCCTTCTTCTTGCGTTGTTTGCGGTCTCAGATTAATATATTAATTCTTCTTCTCCCGGAAGTTGCGGGCTTTTCCTTTGTGCAACTTCGACTGTGTTGATTTCGGTGTTTTTCCTGCGTTTCCTTTGCTGCTTGTTGTGTCTGGTGTACCTGTGGTACACGGTACTAACCTCTCCGCTCCTATCTCTGACTTTTGCCACTGCGAGGAACAAGGCTTTACGTCTCTTTCACTGAAGTCCTCAGCAACCAGAGGAGGCCACGATGACGCAGCCGTCGACTATCAAGCAGAGGTTCCTTGAGAGGCCCAACGAGTTGGGCGTCATAGCAGTTGGCTTTTCCGGTGGCCAGGTATAACCCCAATCCCTCTTTCTCTCTGTGTTGTCCATGCCCACATGGCGGAATCTTTCCCCGAGAAATGAATGGCCCTCTCGTTGCTGACCCGGTCTGTCGTCCCCCAGTGCAAACCGGGAGTCGAAGCTGCCCCCGCGGCCCTGATCGAAGCCGGCCTCCTGGATCAACTCCGCGACGATCTAGGCTACGAGATCCACCATGACAACAAAGTCCACTCGTACGAGGATATCATCCCGGCCTCGGATCCGGACTACAGAGGCATGAAGAAGCCGCGCTCCGTGAGCGCGGTCACGGAGCGCCTGAGCCAGCAGGTCTACGAGCAGGCCAAGCTGGGCAGGTTCGTGCTCACGCTCGGCGGGGACCACTCCATCGCCATTGGCTCCATCTCGGGCACCGCTAAAGCCATCCGCGAGAGGATGGGCGGGCGCGAGATGGCCGTCATCTGGGTGGACGCGCACGCGGACATCAACACCCCCGAGACCAGCCCCAGCGGCAACATCCACGGCATGCCCATGGCGTTCCTGACGGGGCTCGCCAAGGAGGACAAGCCGGAGATCTTTGGCTGGCTGAAGAAGGAGCACCTGGTCAGCGTGAACAAGCTGGTGTATATCGCGCTGCGGGATGTCGATCGCGGTGAGAAGAAGCTTCTCCGCGAGCACGGGATCAAGGCGTTCAGCATGCACGACATTGACAAGTATGCTGCATAAGTCTCTCTCCATCAGTGGCCACTGCTAACGTGTGACAGGCATGGCATTGGACGAGTGGTCGAGATGGCGCTGGCGCACATCGGTAACGACACTCCCATCCATCTGTCCTTCGACGTGGACGCTCTGGATCCGCAGTGGGCGCCTAGCACCGGCACTCCGGTCAGGGGAGGCCTGACCCTCAGAGAAGGTGACTTCATCGCCGAGTGCGTCCACGAGACGGGCAACCTGGTCGCGATGGACCTGGTGGAAGTGAACCCGAAACTGGAGACTATGGGGGCCGCTGAGACGATCCGCACGGGATGCTCGTTGATCCGCAGCGCGCTGGGTGACACGCTTCTGTGAGTCGCGATTGGACCAGGTTGTTGTGTATGAGTACTATGCTATATTGTGATCTTTCAGATGAGATATTTTACATACAGATATGCATCGCTGGGTGTGAAGGACGAGTGAGATCGCACCAGCTATGGCTAGAGGTTCGAAGACTGTGGTCCAATGGAATTAGACATGGAAGCCTGCCACATGGCCCTTACTGAGAGTACTCTGTTGACACTGCAACATCCCGTTATGCATTGACGAACTGTAGGTACCTATATAGTTTCAACCAATCGAGTACATTGAGAGTCTGTGATGCGGAGTACCTCAAACAACACGCTAAGTTACCCGTCGACACGAACATCCTGGTACGGTACCTTTGCCCTAATTGACTACAGAAAATGGACGTTGATACCTCTAGAAGTACATCATGCTCCGTAAGTCGATATTAAAACCCTTGGCGGCCATCTGGAGGGGCCTATGGAGGGCGTGGAGAAGCATTATTGAACGGGAAGCCCTGCCACCGCATTTTTCCACCATCACCAGCCTCCCGCCTTTCAGGAACCGCCTAGCGATCAGAACCACTAATACGGGCTCCCTACTGCGAACTGCTGTTCATCATCCTTTTTTTTTCTTATTTCAGCTCTATTTTCATCCTTCCAGTTCCATCTCTGCAGAACTTCTGGAACATTCCTCTTTCATATCCTCGAATTTTCCTGTCTTTACCGTTGATTCTTCATTATCCTTCAGCCCTGTGTACTGTCCTGCCCCGCTATCAGTTATCGCGCCCCTCGAGCAGTCGAACTAGCTAGCTTAGCTGTCTACAGCTTATGTAAAGAAAGACAACAGTGCCAGTAGCTACTTCACTTGCAGCAAGCGTCGTGGTCGACTCCAATCCGTCCGTCCGTTTCGTCGTGAACTTTCCACGGCTGCGATCGACCAGCAGTGCTTCTTACGCACGCTGTCGTGTCCTGCTCATATTGGCATTTGGATCGCTGCATACTAGCAATTAACACAGAACTAACATACTGTACTCCGTACTAATTGCATCAGCAAGCATCTACCTGCAGTGCGGCCCGAGTTCAATCAAGAAACTCAACCCCCCGCGGGGTCGTTTGACGTCAGACGACTCAACTTTGTTCTCAGTACGGAGTACTAGTTAGTCGCCGTTGATGATTGCAGCAGCTTGTTGAATGAATGAAAGCTTAAGCTCGGTTTTTGTTTGAATTCTAAAGAGGCAGTGATTTCAATACCGTGCTGCTGCTGCTCCTGCTGCTCCTGCTGCTGCCAGTCTTGTGAATCGAACGAATGTTCTGGCTCCAATCTCTGCGGATCGCGATTACCGCCGGTTGAATCGAATTGATGTGTTGAACTCTGTCGTTGACTGTGTTTGCGAAGACTGCTTTCGATCTTCTCCTCGACCACTACCACTGCCCGCGCCGTTGAACTCCCAACCTGGATACTTCTAGGTACAGTACCTAGGCAACCGAGCAAGATGGCAGCCGGACGGAGATACTACTGGCCCGAACTGCAGCTGAACATATGGATCCTCGTCGTGCTCGTCGGGTCTGCGACATGCATGGGCATCTTCGCGTGGTTCCTGACGGTGCAGGCGCAATTGGAGCTGGGGACGCCGTGGTATGCTGATGCCAAAATTCTCCATACACATACCTACCTAACCTTGACCTGAGGGGTCACCCATCACTCCTAACTACATAGGTAGATAGCTAACTGCTAACTGCTACCAGGCTATTCCCCTACATGGTCACCGTCGGCGCCCTGGGCGTCGTCTTCGTGATCGTGATCCTCATCCTCGCCGCGCAGCGCTTCCTCCTCCCGCCCATCATCATCGTCGGCAGCTTCATCCTCTGGGTGCTCTGGCTGACGGGGCTGATCGAGACGGCACTGCAGATGTTCGGCGGCGCGGCCGACGTCAACTCCAACTGCCAGAACTACGTGACGAACATGGAGTTCAAGGGGAACAGTGTGGACACGTTGGCGTGGTTGACGCAGAATAATATCTGTACGTACAGTAGACACCTGCGGAGCAGACTAGCCTATATATAGGCTGGCAAGGCTAACGTTGAATGTTTGATCTGGTACAGGCAACTGCTGGAAAACAGCCTTCGCGTTCGAGGTGGTCAACACCGTCTTCTTCGTCTGGATGATCGTCATGTCGTGGCAGGTCAACCGCGACGTGTATTGACTGATGTGTCATGACAATGTCTTTTTACGTCCGCGCATGAAGCTCTATGCTATGTTTACGTCTCTCTCGACTGATACGGACTACGGATTGAAAACGTCTCATGTTTATGTCTTAACGATTTGGGAAATGAGCTACGATCTATACTGGTATGGAAGAAATCGCGTCATATATGATACGATTGGTGTTCGATCTACTGTCACGATGACTTGGTAACAATGTATGTATGTACATGTATATCATCACTTTGGTCCAGTGGCCCAAAGTTTCGAAACACGGATCCTGTATAGTATATTTTATTATTATGTGAGAGATTAAATTTACAATTACAAGGTGCACACGCTACATGATAACAGTCAGAACTTGTCTGTCTCCTTAGACAGAGACACACGGAATCTCTTTTGGGGCATTGTTGCTTGTTGCTCGTTGCTCGGTTGATTGATTATCGGATTTCAGATAACAGATAAACAGATCAGAGCAGTACTTCCCCCACGAAAACATTAATGAATCAATCGAAATTAACGCAAGACGGAAGTATAGGAGAGAAAAAAGACACCAAGGTGTAAAACTACTTAGAGAAGACGAGGCGCCGCCCTCTTCATTACGTATATATCTACACCTCTTACTCAACGGTCTCAACACATTATTTGTAGGATCTGATCATATTGCACACCCTTCTGCCCGTCTGCATTCACAACCATTGTCTCCTGCAATTTTGTATGTGAATCAGAATTAAATGTTCCTTGCAATAGATTGTTATACAGTTGATAAGATTTCCCACCAAGGGCAGTAAGTCATGTGATGTGGCGCAGCAGTGTGGCGAAATGTCATGTGGGACACATCACGTGACTTGTATCCTTGATTCTGAGGTCACGTTACTCCGCATGTTGTTCCGGAACAGCGAAAAAGTTAACAGTTCGAATGTGATGCAATCCAACACCTTTTACCTCCAAGATAGCCATTCTAATAAACCATCCGCCATAGTCTAAGGCACCGCGGACCTCACCCTCTCTTTCCTTTAACTCTCCCCTCCTTTATACAGACTTATTCTTGGTTTCCTTGACACAATGGATCACTCCCGCGATCCCTGTCCCTGGTAATGATTTTCCTCAAGCTGTAGTATCTCCCATCTCTGAAATTAATTACTGACTCGATTTGATGACAAGGGTCGCGTTGTCCGACTTTGGAGGAGCTTTTTGCATGGGTGTATGTAACATTTCCTTACTCTATAATCGGATTTTTTTTGTCGCTGACTTGTATAAGGCTATCGGTGGTGCAGTCTGGCACGGCGTCAAAGGCTTCAGAAACAGCCCCTACGGCGAGCGACGGATAGGCGCCATCACGGCCATCAAGGCGCGCGCGCCCGTGCTCGGCGGCAACTTCGGCGTGTGGGGTGGCATGTTCTCGACGTTTGACTGCGCGATCAAGGGGATCAGGAAGAAGGAGGACCCGTACAATGCCAGTATGTCGTGTCACGTCTACTCTTGATCAGTGTCATATACTGAAGGACCTTCTCTCTTAGTTATGGCCGGTTTCTTCACCGGTGGCTGTCTCGCGATCCGAGGAGGATTCAAGGCCGCCCGGAATTCGGCGATCATGTGCGCTCTGTTCCTGGCGGTGATCGAGGGCGTCGGGATCGGATTCCAGAGGATGATGGCGGAAAACACAAAGCTAGAGGTGAGATTCTTTTTCCCCCACTTGGATCCATGGTCTCCCTGCTTTTTGGAGGTCCTTGAGACTGACACCACGCGCATCCGAATCTAGGCTCCTCCTCCACCACCTCAAACAGACAAGGCAATTGCTTGACTTTTTTGCCTCCTATCCTCTACGATCGTCGCTTCGGGATTATCTCTTATTACCTTACACCAATGCTGTACAGCCTTGTATCATATCATTACCTACTCTTCTCTTTTTTCCTCTGGTGTTTGTTGGGTCTGTCTGGGTCATGAATCTAAAGAGGCATGGCGAGATGTCTTTTCTTTTTCTCGTTATATACACTTCTTTCTTGGTTTCAGAGTTGCTTAGAGATAGATATGCTTTCAAGTGTTCCTATTTCCACTCAAGATAGATAGCTATGGGCGGGAGCTCGTTGTAGAGGAACTGACTGATGCCAGTGCCGTTTTCATCACCATCTTCTTCTTCTACATGCTGTATTTATTATTTCTTTATCCTCCTTGCGGCCGAAATGGGGACGTGTTTTATTCTGATATTCTGGGAATAATAAGGAGGCTCGCTTAGATTCAGAAGCATTTAGTGGTAAGTAATGTTGCGGTTATCATTTAGCATCATTATCGTCGCCATCGCCTGGAAAAGCTACTGGACTGCGTACTACTACTGTACATCTTGGGGCCAGTCTTACCTGAATATTGGATAAGGCTTTGTTAGGGGCCTTCTTAACTGAACTAGACTTTAACTAAACTATTACAATACCGTGAGAGCCGTGTGTATAAATGGATCCCCATATCGGCTGCAAGGGGTTAAGGTCCATTGCAGGCTTCTACAACTACTGGTCCTATTTTTTGCCATTTCAACAGTCAGGAGTTGTCCACTCCTAGCAAAATTCCCAGTTTATTGTATGCCAGATGCTGTGGTTGCTCTTAAACGAGGATTAGAACGATATTAAAGAAGGTGAGCTGTACAGTACATATATGGTATAGTAGATCTAATCTGTAGTACTAAGTACATTCAGTGTAAACTGGTGCTCCACGATGTTGTTCCTTTCTCTCTACATCCTGCTCTCTCTTTTTCCATAACCACTCTCATCAAGCAATTCAGTCAGTCAGTCAGTCAGTCTCAAATACAAATCTGTGCGCTTACGGTGATACTCGATACAAACATCTTCAAGAAACGTTCTCATTCACGCAGCGTGTGAGTCCCTGATAATAATAATAATAATAATAATAATAAGAATAATAATAAGAATAATAAGAATAATAATAAGAATAATAAGAATAATAATAAGAATAATAAGAATA
>ENA-UOWK01000317-UOWK01000317.1-bioreactor-metagenome-genome-assembly--contig:-NODE-317-length-37882-cov-26.159489_pt1 | contig 37882 bp, 43 predicted proteins | sample MGYA00238157_ERZ761612 | MGnify/ENA primary metagenome ERZ761612 (study PRJEB28901, sample SAMN06268035) | bioreactor metagenome | isolation source: Joint BioEnergy Institute, California, USA... | reverse complement strand
GTTGGTATAGTGAATATCCTTCTGCCCAAGTGATAGGCACTGATTTGAGCCCTATCCAACCTCCCTGGTAACTATTTCTACAATCCCGCGTATTTTTTTAAAGCTGAGACAAAAATATAGGGTCCCTCCAAACTGCGTGTTTGAGATTGATGACTTTGAAAATGATTGGGTGTATCAAACCCCATTTGACTTTATCCATGGCCGTGAATTGGAGGGGTGTGTTGCAGATGAAGACCGGCTCTTTGCCCAAGCATTCAAACATCTAAAGTCTGGAGGATATTTTGAATATGATGGTGCCTACGCATTCTGGTTCTCTGATGACAATACCATTGAGAAGGCTGAGAATTGCCAGCTACTTGTGGAAAACCTACATGTAGCTGCCAACAAATTTGGCAAGCGCCTCGACACTGCACCCACATGGAAAGAAAAGATGGAAAAGGCAGGGTTTGTCAATGTACACCAGTCTGTCTATAAGGTTTGGACTACTTCCTCTTGCTCTTACTTTAATATATTTTGAATCTTAGAAACTAGCTAATGGCTATAACAGGTCCCGGTTGGTACATGGCCAAAGGATCCAAAGCTAAAGGAGATTGGAAGGTACCAGCAGGTTCAGCAGATCATGGCTGTTGAATCCTATACACCAGCACTTTTCTCCCGTGTCCTTGGCTGGAATCAATTGGAGATAGAGGTGTTGATGGCAAAAGTACGGAATGAGCTTAAGGATCGTTCGATACATCTGTATGTTCTTGTCTACTTTGTCTATGGGCAGAAGCCTTGACCAAAGTCTGCTATACCTGTCGAAATCTATACCTGTCAAAATCTGGGAACAAAGCGATCCTCCCACATGAAACATGCAGTTATTTGGACATATCATCTGCCTAGATTCTCTCATGATTCTGGTCTTCTTGAACCATCACCATTCAGTTTTGTCATGTCATCTAGGAGTCCTAGTTTGGTCCTCAAATTGATCATCTTCATTGTTTATGTTGACAATGACTTGTGCTTTCCATCTCCAGAAATATACAGGATTTTTTTTCCTTTATAATCCTTTTTTTGGAGTGTAACCCCTTCTCCCCAGGATGGCTGCTCTGAATTTCAGGTTACTTACATGCTTCTTCTCCTCTGGACAATATTTATTTGTCAATTTCGAATCCCTGATTTCAGACATCATGTAGCAAAATTGTCTTTTCCACCTTTATGCTATGAAGCATTTTATACCCCTTTCCAAAGCTGAATCTTCTGTATATATGATAATATTTCACTGCAGAGTATCATAGTCTTCCTCTTTTTTGTGCTACATCACGCGCCTTTACATGCAATAGATCCTGAATGTTTTAAGTCAATAGAATGTCTAGTATTGGACAAAGCAAGTTGAAACCATCTGGAGAACAATTTTAAATTGTTGCAAACTAGAAGTTGAACAGCACACATCTGAGAATACTGAGCACCAGCCAACTGCTTGATTCAATTACAATCTCTGATATGAGTTACCAAGTCAATTAGCAAAGCCAGACAGACGGAAGTGGCAGGGAAATCACTTACATTATACAGCAGAGATTACAAAGGGGTAAAGTGGCATCCAATCAAGTGAATTTTTCAGTCTCTATGGGACCAGCCTCCAGTACAGAGAACATATGCAAATGAGGCTAATGGCTTGAGTTTATCAACACCAGATCAGGGTTGCTGCCCTGCTGGGTGATCTGTGAACAGTGTATCTTTGTTGAGTGCCCAAACTAGCAGGGCAACATGGCAGCTGAGCCAGTGCAGATATTACTAGTGATTTATCAAGCTTTAGGCATCAAAGGCAAGACACTAGTTTACTCTGCATTCTGGACTGTATACCTCATCAGGCCAGGGTCTCATGCCTGAGAATGCTAGCAGACTTACAGTACCCCCTTGTGGGCAGAGTGGGTCTATCTTGCCAGTGACATGTCAGTCTTCCTGACAGCAGAGCTTGGTTTGTGTTTCTGAGACAACATCACCTTGTCTGTTGTGAGGTTGAGAGGCTTTCCATGATGCATGAACTCTATGGTCATCTTCAGCCACTGCAGCTGAGAGCAGACATTAGTGTGCAGGATTACTGTGACATCTGCCTGTTCCTGTTCAATAAGGTGTTCAAAAGTGGGGATGTGGATAGCAACAGGAGGTGCATAGTGTTGATGGTGAACCATCTAGACAAGAGACTCTGCCCCTTCCTGCAAAAACTGCATGATAATGTACTGGATAGCTGTGGCATTTATAATTTTCCCTGATGATATGTGCTCTGACTGGACACAGCTTGCAGATATTCAACTTGTCTGGATTTGGTGACAGTCTCCAACACCTGGGCTGTTTCCACAGTATTGCTACACTCTTTGGGATGCAAATCTGGCCAGTATTAAGGATGTTGCACTGACACTGGAATGTTCTGTATACCTTCAACAGGCGGAATACATTGATAGTAATGGGCAAGTCAATCTTCTAATCATTCATCCAACCTGGATTCTCCCAGACCAGATCCTGCTTGGGGATTTGAAAAATCTTGAATGGTTTTTACTCAACAAAGCATTTCGTCAATTTAGGCAATGGGAGGGATGTCTTATATCTGTTGATGGTGGATTGGAATCTGACTTGGCATTGATTCTGTGTGTTGTTTACAGTGGGGTAACAGATAAACCAGATCCCAGAAATGTCAAGTCAACTCAGGCTGATTGGGTGCAGAGAGCACACCTCCTTCTGATACAGATTGAGGAGACAGGTCTGCTGCCAGGGCCATTCCTACAATATGGTTACCCACTTCAAATAGGCAATGCTGCCATTGTTAGAGACAAAAGTGGAGAGAAGATGCTTGAACCAGAACAGCAGGAATACTTCAAACACCCTGCAATGATCAAAGAGGATGTTGATTTGTTGATCATAATTCCTACTAAGATGTTTTTTTTGTTGTGGAAACTGATAGTCCTGATTGCAACACCACTCACACAACAGAACAAATTGAAGACTTCATCCTTAGAATTGTGCAAAACTCAATGACCATGCATCATAACCCTGACCAGTGATAGGATCCCAAGGTAGTTGACTCCTATTTCTGTATGGATTGGAACATTGACATCAGGAAGGTAGCTGCAAGGACAACTCTTCAATGTGCTCATTGTTAAAGTCTGTCAAAGAGGTGACTGTAGAATGTTCTGCAGAGAAAAGTGAGCAGTAGAATATTAGATTTAATTGGTGTACCTACTTGTAGATGAATGTTTGACTGTAATTGATTCTTTCTTTCGAGATTGGCGCGGAGCTGGAGACAAGCAAGCTTCTAGCAGCTGGAACAGCTCATTCTTGATGTCAAAGCTATCTGTCAGTTAGTTAGCAAGATTTCAACCAATCAAAAGACAGGTCTTGATTTACCATCAGACAGAAGTGTCTCTAGTATCTCTTCCACCTCTTGATAAGATTGATGGGAAGAATGCACAAGTGAATAGAGCGCCTTGAAGAGTTGACTCAGTTCAGGTATCTCCAATTCTCCCCAATAAAGATAGGACAACAAGATTGACTTGTAGCTCTCAGTCATTTGGTAGTATTCATCACCTAGTGAGCTCTTTGTCTGGGTGATTGGTGAGCCCTTATGATCTTTTTGCATGTGCTCTATTGTCTTATCATCCCTAGCATAGCCCTTCAGACACACAGGACAGCAACTTTTAAGATTGTTCCTGTAAAGCATAGTCACCGCAATCAAGACTATATGCAACAGTTCCCGACACAGCTGTCTTTTCTTTGACGCCATCCTGTTTCTCACATGTGATATGCGACAGGTGTTGCTGACACCAGACAATCCTTGAGGAGTTGGCGTTGGCACATTGCCAATTGGGAATGTGTCAGACTAAGCGAACCTAGTAATCCGAAGGCCTGATGGTGAAGCTCTGGTTTTCTTGATCTACCTATCTGACTAGCTATTTATTTCATGGATTAGGGGCCATAACAAATGAAAATGTGCGATTATAAGCGAATATAAACCGGGGTAGTATGATATTGCAAGGATTATGACCTATGGGAGTCTGGATCGGCGTGTGCTGACTAGGTTGATAGGACTCTTGGCATACCGATAGGTCATAGTGGTAATGTTCGGCTGACAACAGTCAATTGTCTTGCCATCCTTCCGGGGAGGGTTGACATGATATCTCAAAAAATGCCGGCTAAGAAAACCAGGTGTTTTATATGAACAGACCCGGTCATGGATCTTAAGCACTCAATTTCTCATACAGATGAAGCAGATGGTCAGTCTCTTATCTGTTCACACTGATGCAATGGCCTGACAGAGAGCCATCTCCTCCCTAGATTCATACATTTCTTTTGCTTTGACAGGTGTAACACAGGGAACATCCACTGAGGAAGATCCACAAACAGATCAGGCCACAAAGGCACATGCTCCTTCACTCCGCATTAGATGATGATAGCATGAATAGCAGCAATCCTTTGACTGTACTCTGCTTCAACTGTAGTAGCAGACAATGTCAGGATAGTCAATCAGGTGGAGTTGCTCAGTTGTTATGAAGTCTGACTGTTCCAGAGCACTTCTCACATTCTTATTCACTATCTGTTCTGAGAGTTGTTGCTCACTATCAACCACAAGCTGCTCCTTCTTATACTGCTCAGGGATACTTTGTACCAAAATATTGCGCTCTCACTGCTTCTCATTCTGCAGATCACAACAGACCCCTGATACTTGTGAGTGGCCTGTTTGTGCTTGTCCCTGCAGTGCATGTTGTGGGTCACCTAAAGATGCATCATCAGTCAAGATAAAGTGTGAATGCAAGAGAGGTTATTGACCAACCTCAACTGCTCTGGTGTCAATCTCCATGGAAGCCACAGATTGATCAACCGGCTCATTGTGCATGCAAACTGCATCAACACTTGCTGCAGCGCAATCCCACACTAGATGCTCTGCACATCAACATTGATATTACAGTCCAGGTAATGTTTGACAAAGATGTCAATCCAGGCATGCTGCAGGATCAGATTCCGGACCAAGTCACTCACATACACTGCCAGAGAGGAAGCTTGGTTAGCCATTATATCAACACCACAATGAAAACTTTAAAAGACTTATGGCTTGCATTGACAGCTTTAGCAGTCCTGTTCTGCAGAACATATGGCTTTGTGACCTTCTCAAAGCTGGTGATCTGACCGCTCTGCTTCACCTGGTATCTCACTGTTGCCGCTGAGAGTGGGAGCTCGCGGGCAATTTGAACACTATGGACCTCGCGGACAGCTTGACAGGAGACAAATCCATCCTGCATCTCATCCTTCAACAGCAGTTCAAGTTGATTTAACACCTTTGGGATGCTGGGAGCATAGAGATTCTCAGGAGAGTTCATGCTCAGTGACTTGAAGACGCCTGTCTTGAACAACATACCCAGGAGGAAGACAAGCAGGCTAAGAAGTGTTCAGTCAAAGATGATCTCTGGTATGGGAAAGTATTCCTGATCACCAGTCAGTCTGTTGTGAGGAAAGACAGCATGAGAAAAGAAAAGTAAGAGGAGAAGAGGAGAAACAGACACATTCTTCAGGCCCAGAAAGCCCTTGATGAATTAGTCTTTAGGTAAATGAACAGCTGAGAGAAGGGGGGCTTAGCGGTCCCAAATCAGTGTCAGCACCAAGTGCTGATAGTGAAGCTCCAACAGGGCCTGTGGACAGTTTCCAGTGATCCCAGCCAACTGGCAAAACAGAATCAGCTGGATCCAAAGCCAACCAATGACAAATGTCATCTCTGTCATTGCAAGAAGGACATGGGTGAAACAATCTACTCACCCCCAGTTGGTGTCTCTCATGTCCCAGAAAGAAAAGGTGGGGCTCACTCACCTCTTGTGTCTGAGAAATGATCAGATCATCAATCCAGCTCCTAATCTCTTGCTTGTAGACCTCATACCACTTCCAGAAGGTCTTCAGGGAGCTTGTATACTTGAACCCTGGACACCTCCACCCCTCTTTTCCATGGCACTGGTCGCAGACCCAGCTCAAAAATCCCTTGAGAAACCCTGATGAGATCTTCTCAAGCATCAGATTGGATCTTGTCCAATATACCAGCAGTATTTGGATGTGCAATTGATGATGTTAGCCCCATAAAAACCTTATCACCATGTGCATCTCATCGATCCCAGTCTCCCTTTACCCACTTCAGTCTCTCTCAGGTCTTCAGGCTATATCACTCTTGTGGAGTTGAGATGGGCCAAGGCCTCTGCCTCAGCAAGGTAGTATTCCAAAGGCTGCTGCTTCTTGTTGTTGAACCCCATGGCCTCTTTCTTTGCATCATCACTGTCAAGGTCTGATAAGCCATCCAAACTGTTGACGGCACTGTCTGAGAAGATATCAGCAGTGATGTTAATACTATTCTTGCTCTCATCATTGAAGAATGTGACAGCATCATTCTGTCAAGGATGAGACCTGATTCTTGCTGCTCTCCTGGCTAAAGCAGCAATGATCAGACAGAATGGACAGCACATAGGGCAAGCAAGCAGAGACAGCTAGTAGATAGTCAAGAACAACATGGAGACATGAAGAAATAATCCTGATCTCAGATTGCAAGAAAATAGAAACTTGGAGCTTGGGAGAGTAGAAGTCAGAAGGGCAGCACCCACTCCAGAGCAGGAGACAGCCCTTTGAATATAGCATAGCTGTTGACTGCAGAGGGGGAATGGGATGGGGATTAAGGATGGAGCCCACACACCAGCATGCATAGATTGGGCCAGAAATAGGTGTGCTGCTGTTGAGGGCCCAGTGAGAGACTCACAAACAGTGTCAAGAGCAGCCATTTTAGGCAGCACCTCACCAGATAATCATTAAATAGAGTATAATAATATAATGAGTACAAGAAGCATTAGACTATGTGTAACACACACTGCCACTCCCCAGTTGAGGCTGTGGACTTTCAAGAATACAACTTGAGATCAGTTAAGGCGGCAGTAAAAGAGGCTGTGCTCAACAGGATTGTGGTCTGCAAATCAATGAGAGAAAGGCTTGAGCCTCACTGTGGCTTGTCTAGATAACTTTCAAGACCCTCATACAGATCATCAATGAACATTCAAGATTATGGCCATGTGTGGACATTATGAAAATACTCTGCAGCTGAGACACTGAGGGTGAGCCGGCGCCACACTAATCACTCAAGTCGCGCGACGGTCACCCAACAATCACCCTCCTCACCCGCCACTCACCCCGATCGCGCAACTTCAGGGTGGCGTTGCTCACCTACTAGAACGAGAAGGGCAGTCGACCAGGTGCCCGTAGCTTTTTGCTCAGTAGGTAGCCATGTGGGCCTCGCGGATAGGTATGGATACCGAGGTCGGATTTTGTGACACGCCATGTTTTGTGTTGGTTTTGGTGTTGGGATCTCAGGGATCGATGGATAGAGATACATAAAGATGTTCGTGTCTATCTGTCTGTCTATCTTCTGTCCTGTTGTTAGGATTGGAGATCGGTAGCGGACAAGTATCTGAGAAGAAGAGATATGATATTCTCTTTGTTTTTGGTTCAATACCGATGTGCTCCGGTGCATGTACTGTATGTACATGCATATGCATATACTTTGGGTATTTATACTCTACTCTCTTCAGGCAAGCTGCCCACTTCACCTCTCAAGTTGTTTGTCACATTGGTACGTGGTATGTATGTATGTATGTATGTATGTATTTGCTGCGATAGATTTGAATTGGACTGGATTGGATCACAGCACAGTGACGCGGTCGTACTGCTTGCTTTACGGAGGGCGGCTGGACACGAGGAGAGATAGACGGTATTCAAGATTCACCTGCAGGGCCAGGGACACACCCAAGCAAGCCCACCTGCAGCCACCTCGGGCTGCGGCCAGCCAGCCACTCGGAATAAGATACCTCTTCCGTACGTATGGCGGTACTGTACCTAGCAAGTACTCCGTACTGTAGTACTCCCAGTCTCCGAGTGAGGTTCTGTAGAACAAACTCCCCAGCCGGATATGTACATACATACACTTTGAAAGTGATAACGATATTATCAATATAACACGCTGGACGCGACCTTGCCCAACAGCCAAGTCCCAACTCCTGCACGAGGAGAGAGTACTGTACTGTACCTAACCTTACTTTGTCTGTCACGTCGCCTGGCGCCCGGCCAGGGCCCAGGCTAGGGCCAGACCCCTGGCAGGGCAGGGCAGAGAGGGCAGATGTAACCCCCGCATTGTACAGTATGCACTCCGGACTTGTAACTTTACTTGGGCTATCATGAGAGGAGAGGCGAGGCCCGCGCCCTTATCTCCTGAGTAGATCCCCGCGGGGTACAGGGCAGAATGGGCTGGGGACCGTGGGGGTGCGGGGCTCGCATGTGCTTCATGATTCCTTTTTTTCTTTTCTCGACAGGGCACACCTCCCGGGTATACCTAGGTAGGTAGGTACTGTACTGTGCCTAGGGGGTTTCTTCAACTGCCCCTGCCTGTTGTGTCCAGGGTTCCATCTTCCAATATATATATAATCAATAAATAGATGGACTGAGAGAGGGGTAGAGAGATGCGACCTCAGGCGGCCTCCCTCGGATACTGTGACATTCACATCTGAAGGGTATCACATCACGTCGGTATATCATCCATCCTAAGGTATTCATCCATCCACCCATCTATCTATCTAGTCTAGTCTAGAGAGGTACATTTCGGGTCAATGAGGGACCTTGTTGTCGAATTTTCTTTTTTTTTTTTTTTTTTTTTTCCCCCCCCCCCCCCGACTGGCCGACCGTTTTTGTTGAGTTGCTATCTTGGCGGTTGTACTGTACAGTAGGTTATATGTATATGTGGTCGTGGAGAACCCCTGACTATCCGTATCTTTCTTTTGGCAGATAGATGTACAGTACAGTACCCGTAGACTGTTACTAATAGTTGTGCTATACTATGTACAGTCCCGAAAGTAGACCTCTCCACCCCTCCCTTCTCCAGAACAAATAGGGTAGAAAAAAATCCCCTAATGAAAATTAATGAAACCAAGTGCAACAAGTACCCAGGAATCGATGTATGTACATACATACAAGACCCGAACTCACCCGAAATGTTTCTTTTAGAAAAGGTGCCGTGCACTGTAGGTATTATTTACTTATTTACGTAAAATTCCCGAAAATTCTGCTTACTTACTCCCTATGCAGTCATCATCGTAGGTCATATCTCATTACCGCCATGATACTCATTATACCGCAGCGTCCGGGCCGACTGCGACGGCGACGTCGCCGGCCGGAGCCCCCTCTTCCCCGTCCCGATCCCGGCGTCCTCGGTCGTCACGACCCGCGGCATCGCGTCGCGCTTCAGGTCGTCCTGCGACTGCGACAGGGCCGCCTCGACGCCGTAGTCGCGGCGCAGGACGGGCCGGCGCCCGCCGCCGGAGGACGAGCGGTTGTAGGTGTCAAGGTGGTGGGCCTCGTCGAGGCGGACGCGCTTCTCGAGCCAGTACTGGCGCATGCGGTCGAGCGCGGTCTTGAAGTCGTCGAGGATGACGCTGTCGCAGAGGCATTTGAAGATGAATGATAACTGTGCTTTCGTTATTTTATCACTTCATTTTGGTAGGGTCAAGGTAGGTGGGCGGCTTACCTTCCAGAACGGCTCCACGCCCGTCGGGAGCGGCAGGTGGAAGGCGTTGAGCACGGTGCAGGTGTCGACGACGATGAACGCGATCGACAGACACATGGAGATGAGCATGATGCCGAAGCGGGGGCTGACGCGGACGAGCTCCAGGATGCTGAAGTTGTACTCGCGCTTGATGGTGTAGAAGAGGGAGCAGGTCGTGAAGATCCACCAGGGGTCGCTTCGCACGTATCTGTCAGTTGTATGGCTCTACGGTGGAACGTGTAAACGTCCAGATGAGGTCGGGAAGGACGCTACCGGAACAGCGGCTCCATCGGCCGCGTCTTGAGGAAGACCTTGTTGATGTTGTTGAAGTAGGTGAAGTTGGCGTAGATCTCGACGACCCAGTATGGCTGCACCAGCAGCACCGTCGCGATGTAGAAGATGGACACGCGCCGCGACAGGAACGGCCGGTTCTTGAGCCACGCGATCACGTTGTGCAGGCTCCACGAGATGTTCAGCCCGATCGCCGTCACGGAGAGGTACCAGCCGTAGGCGGGCCCGTGGAGGAAGATGAACGTGCCGTGGCCGATTGCGAGGAGGAGCTATTGTTCATTATTCACAACAGGTGAGTATGGCATGCGCATAGATTGTATATGGCAAGAGTATCGAGGACACGCACTTCGGCTAGGATCAGCTTGTGAAGCATGATGTGCTTGCGCATGTTGGAGATGGTGATGGCGGCCATGACGACGAGCGAGCCGACCATCAGGCCCTGGCCCCAGGCCTCGATGACCAGGCCGTCCGGGTCGGTGGGCCGGGTCACTCGCTCTGAGGACGACATCTAGTTGACGCCAGCAGCGTGATGAGAGAGTGTGGAGTACACTGTTAGAGAGAGAGAGAGAGAGGGAGGGAGGAAGAAACGAGAGAAGAGCTGACAAGCAGCCCGACGAAAAGGAAGCAAACAATTACGACAGAGAACAGCTCTGGGCGCTTGTAATTAAGTAACAGCAAGTAGCTAGGCTAGGTACAGTATCCTAAGAACGGAGTTAAACCCCACGAGATCGTATTCGATCCACACCCCTCCGCAATCCCGTCCGTTGTGTCGGGAACCCCGAGGAGATGATAGGATGGATAGCGAACGCGCAAAGTCCATTGACCTTTAAACTCTCGGGGAAAAAAGTCTGACGGACGAAGTGAAGCAGCCGTTGTCCACAGAAAAGAAAAGTGATTTTTCTTCTGGCCTTCACGGCTCATCTGTGCCCTAATTGTATTCACCATGGAAGCGCCACAGTGACCCGGTTTTTTGCTGCTCCACCCATCCAGGAACGTGGTACTCGCCCGTGCTAGACCTGGAAGCAATGATAGTGCGATGTCTTAGAGAGGCCTGACGTGATTGAAGCGCAAAAAGTCCAGACCATACCACTGGAGCCGGAGTCAGGACCCTCCACGGGGAGCGGAGGATCGGGACGCACTTCCCCAGGCCCCGGTCCCGGTCCAGCCCAGGGTCTACCAGTGCCCCCCATTTAGGGTTCAGGGGTCCTTAACCCGGTCAGACCCTCAGCGCCGCGTGTGTGCATCAAACGTTGCATTGTGTCAAAGCGGCCCTTGTTGTACAGGATGTCTATGTGCCGAGGAGGTTGTATGTACGGGGTACATGCATAGCCGAAAGGAAGCATTTCCTGTTTCGCAAGGTTTGCATCATCGATTAGGCACCCCCATGGGAAACAGATATTTGCGCTAGAAACCTGTCAAAGACTCGAAGCAGTTAGTGAATTGGTAGTGTCCCGTCGCGCCACAGCTCGCTTAGTCTATCCGTATTTGCCATTCTGCTTCGGTGCGGGAGAAAATAAATAGGGCAACTTGGCAAGCCATTGGAAGCTTGGCATGCAAAAATAAAATCATAAAAAAATGGTAAAAAGACTAGCGCCTCAGGAACCGGGACCGGGACTGAGCCGCACTCTGTCAGGTCATGTCGGAAACAGGATCCAGTCGCAGAGAAAGCCAGATGCCGGAGGCCGTCAAATTGGCCGTGGCTGTCGATGGAAGATCAGGGTTCACATGCTAACATGCTACATACATGTGGAGTACTCCGCAGTAGTAGTATGGACAGACCAAGGGCAACGCATGCATGCAGGTGTCTGGGCGTCTGGGGTAATTGCTCCGTATGGAGTAGCATGTCCATTGTCCCATCCTCCAGACCGGTATCGGTATCCGAGCCGCCAGCGCGTACAGTGGCTCCGGTTCACGACAGGGATCGGATCTATCTCGGGCCCACGGAGCAGCCCGGACTCAGCAGCCAGTCACCTAGGCAGGGATCCCATCTCACCAGAGGTCAGATCAGCATAATATCATTGTTATAATGGCATGGGACTGCCACAATCAAGGTCTGTGCGTCCTCTGTCCACTGCCAGCCGACTCAGCCCTAAGTTGCTACCTAGGAGCAGAGCAGTGAGTGACAGCCAGAGTCGCAAAAGGATCCCATCCAAGTCTGACGCTGTATACCGTTTTGTGTGTGTGTGTGTGTGTGTGTGTGTGTGCGTGTGTGTGTGAATCCGATACAAGCAACAAAATAATAAATGCCCTTAGTCCATGATTCCAGGCAAACGGGTGATATGGCTCATTGACTTGATGTGGGTTGTCTGTGCTCAGCTGCTCGGGTACTACTGTACCAAACTCTGTATGGAGTAAGTTGAAAGAGGTTCTCCCAGGAAATCATCAAAAGGACCAAATATTCTGATTCAATGATATCACTATTTCCTATGATGGAGGGAGAGAAGGAATCTTCAATGACGAAGATGCAAGGGAGAGAAATAGCAGGGTAGGTGGTGAATGGGGGGTTAATAGATCAATAATGATGAGGCAGTTACAAGTCATTCCATCTCAACACCTTCCGGAGAGGAAAGGCATTGTCGCACCTAACAGTACCCCCGAGTCCGCTCAGGTGCACTTGAGATGCACGGATGCGAGTTTCCTTCGGTTACTACTGTGCGCCTGGTGCACTGCAGATTATCCGCACAGTGATCAGAGAATAATCTGATCCGCATGCACACAGACATCTCCACAGGCCCCGCTGCGCTAAATACCCATCTTCCTACATCCGGAGTGCTCCATATGTACTGTACAGTACATAACACTGCGGGGCTGGATGGAGAGCATTCAGTGTCCGGTCCTCTGCAGGATTCCTCTAATTCTATGTATAGCCTCTATGTATAGTCGTATCTCGACGTCTATCCTGCGTCAGGTACGCAGCATGAAAGAAGCCCTGTCAGAATACATCGTCCAACGCGCCCGGAGAAAAACAAAACGCTTGCTTTCACAGTCCGATGCAGGAGTCCCTGAAACTTCGGAAATATGTACACCAACCAAACAGAGAGGTATCGGAGACATCCAAGGTCGTCAAAACAAAGTCCAAAACGCATGCACTGGGTAGAGTATCAGGAAGATGCGACTCTGCAATGTTCGCTGTCGCTCAAGCTCCATTTCCCTATTGAACTCGTTAAGGGTCAAAGAGCTTGTTCATGAATTTGTGCGCCAACTCAACACCAAGGCTAGTTTCCGCGGTTAGTGGCCTGATCGTGAACTTCCGGCAAGCACAGGGGCTCAACATACAAAGTAGCCGCATTCGCCGGCACCGCTCTTGCGAGAGCCGGGCCGAACCCCGGGAAGAACGCCTTGAACCCGCCGTTGGCGTAGATGGAGCTGATGGTCCCGCCGATGGTCGGCCGTCCGGTGGCGCTCTGCATCCGAGACTTGACTGTGTCGACGGGGAAGACAGGAATCCACATGGCAACGCCGGCCGCACCACCGGCCGTCAGGACAGCAGGCAGCGAGAGCTCGCCGGTCGGATTGCCGTTGGCATCCTTCGGGGTCAAGCGGCGCTTGATGTACTCGTACGCGGCGAAGTAGGCTGCCGAACCCGGACCGTCTCGCGCGAGCGTCATGGCACTGCCACGGAACACGCTGCGGATTCCGCCCTCCTTGTACAGCTGCCGGACGACGTCAATGCCTCCGGAATACTTGGGCTTCTGGCCCGGTGGCGGAGGGTTCTGGCCCTGGATCTGCAGGAGGACCTTGACCCGCTCGAAGGGAGCGGTGATCAAAGTCATGGGGATGGCGGAGAAGAAACCGGCGGCAGAGATCTGGCCGATGGTGTACTGGGGGGTGTCATTCTTGACGGGGACGGTGGAGAGGCTGCTGACTATCGTCTTGCCCAAGTCGTAACCCTAGGCAGGTCAGATGGCGAAGCTCGAAGCAGAAGTCAGCGACATACCCAGAAGCTCACGGCAACTGGATCTTGGTCAGTCGATTGCTCTTGAAGCGCTCTGACTGCTACTTTTATGGTGTAGACTTACACATTGGCGTGACTCCGACCAAGGGCGCCGACACACCCGCATACAGACCCTACTGCTGTCAACCAATGGATCCCAGGCCGTCCGGAGAGGAGCTACACACCCGGGCGATGCCTTCTCTGGCCAGCGTCTTCTTCACGACATCAATTGCACCCGTGTAGACGCCTTTCTCGGCGGTCTGCAACCGCACCTTGACCAGGTCGAAGGGGTGGCCGACGACGACCGCGCAGACACCACCGACACCGCCAGCGACAAACGAACGGATCTGGGCAAGGGTCTGGTTCACCGGCTTCGCATCGGTGGTTTTGATCTCGTCTGCGACCTCCTGCGGGTTGGTCGGGGCCGTGGACGACATGGCGGCTGCGGGGGGCGGGGAAGAGTGCAGGAGAGGCGCGAGGAGACGGAGAGAAGACAGGGACTCCCAGGAGAGACGAGACGCAGGAAGAGGCAGCCGTCGACACAGGATCACAACCCTCGAAGGAAGAATAAGAAAGAATAATGCTGGCAGACGGGGAGGAAAGACATACCACGAGGCCAGCGTTGCTCCGCGGCGCGTGGACCTCGGCTCGGCGAGGGAGATGGGCCGACCGTGCCCCGTGATCCGTCCGTCGGGCGAGCGCGCCAAGCTTGGTCGAAGGGAAGATGAAAGTCCCCATGATTCATGCACGATGCTGTGTAGAGGCAAAGATCGCCGCCGTTCTCTGGGATCGCATGGGGATCTGTACGCAGACTCCGGACGAACGGGCGGGTACTGACGTCGTTGCGTTCCCCCAGGTCCTCCAGACTCCCGCTCGGAGAGGTTGGCCCTACCCCAGACTCCCCGACCTGCAGCTGGCGTGGGCGTCCTGGAGAGGGATATTCGAAAACGCAGAGCCAAGACAGGGCGCCTGCGGTACGCTCATGGATGGCCTCGCGATCCCTTCCAAGTGTATGTCGAGAGACACTCAGAGTGTGAAGTGCAATGCTCGGTCCAGCGCACGTGAATGCTCAGGTCTTACACGGGACGGTCGGCGTGCGACTCGGTGGAAGAACGCTTAATGTAGGCGTCCGATATCATGGACCCAACGCCCTTCAATGTCCATAGACAAGCGTGCGATGGCCAGGGCAGTGCTGCCTGCAGGCAAGCGGAGAGATCTAGCAATCTGCATGTACGTGCAGTAAACATCGGAGGAGGGCTGTGTCTGCTTGATGAAGTACCTCTGTTCGGCTTATGCAGCCTGCCTCGTGCTTCATACAAAACTCGCCCGTTATGAGCAGAACAGCAGTAGCGTCTTGAGACCATACCGGTTTGTCGGCTATTTTTATTTTTTTAAATATTTATTTTGTCTTATTTTTTTGGTATCAATACGGTGCTTCAACAAACAGTTGGTGATAATGTGTACAGAGCATCTGGAAACTACCGTTTGACATGGTGCAATCACCATTGACCTGTAAGAGCTCTTCAAAAGAGATAATCACAACAGTCCTATTTCAGTCCTATTTGTAGCATTCAAAGCGCTGACGTCCTCTGCCTCCAAGCTGCGCAAGTGGTGGAGCAGACAGGGCGAGATGATCGGAGGAAGCAGGGGTCAAAAAGACCGATCGAAAAGGAGGCGCGGAGGCATCAGGCTGCGACGCCAACGAGTGGATGAGAACGGCCCTGAGGGGTCGAGATGTAGGACAATGATTTCATGCTGGACCACGATGTTCTTATCCTCTTCACTCCGGAAGAATTGATACAGAGCAGAGTCCTAGCATACAAGCATGGTGCGGAGTATATACGAGCACTACTCCTTGGATCATGCGGGGCACCTGTGTGGAAGAGCAACTTGGAGAGAAGGGAAGCAATAATAATATCCTCTGACGCGTAAGAATCGCTAATCGCACGGATCTCAGATCTAAGAATATCACCTCGTCGGATGCGGCGGCACCGGTGCTGACGTCTGGCGCGGAGGCTGCGACGGGCCCTGCTGCCTGCTGCGCTGCTCGTCTTAATAAACCTCCGCGCCCTCGCCGTCGTCAGCGCCAACCTCGTCCCTCGTTTGCTGGTCCCTCCTTTCTTCATTCCCTTTCCATCTCCATTTGTCATCTCTCTTTTCACTTACGACTCTTGGTTTCACCAAAAGCTCCGACCGTCGAGAGTGCGCAGCTTCATCATGCGGACGCCCGCCTTCGCTTCCGGCCTCTTGCGGCGAGGCATGGAGGTCGCCAACGCGCCAGACGCGCCCAAGCCCTTCAAGGACCTCCAGCTATCGCCATGGGGCGTCTTCGTTTGTGCCAGCACCGTCTTTGTCTTCGTCCTCTTGGCTGCTTCCGTAAGTGGCCGCTGCTCCTGCGTCCTACCCGGATCTTCTGAGCCGTAAACTGACCATCGATGGCTGCAGTTCCAATATACCTACGGCCTGCTCGTGCCCACTCTGGCTGCCGTCGAGGACCCGAACCCAGATGTCTACGTCCGTATCGACTCGGACCAGAATGATTCCAAAGGCGCAGCAGACGAGGCCGCCGCACCCCTGACCCCGCGCAAACCCATTACCAGCAAGCTGTGCACCACCATCCGCCACCTCCGTGCCCGCGCCGGCCGTTGGTCTCGGTTCCGTGGCCTGAAGATGTACATTGTCTGGCAGATCGCCAGCTCCATGGTTATGACGCTGTTGGAAATCCCCCTGGGCGGCGCGACCTACCTGGGTCGTGTCATCGTCACCAGGGTTATCGCTGAGGTCCTCCTGGCCAACCTGGAGATGGCCTGGATCCACATCGTCATCTCGGAGTCCTCCCCGAAGCCCTTCTACCAGCGCATCCCCGGTCGCAGGAGCTGGGCGAAGATCGCACCAGCCGCGGCCCTCCGCGCGGTAGCCTCCCAGATCGCTCTGTACCTGCCCCTGGCATTGGGTGTGTCCCTGCGCGTTGGCGAGTCTGCTCAGCCTCTCTGCAAGACCATCGGAGGCATTGTTGCTACTGCCGGTGCGGGCCTGGCGCTTGCTGTGCTGGTCGAGGTACCGGCCAACGTGACCTTCATCCGCGTTGCGGCATCGATGCTTCCGGAGGAAGACGAGGCCATTGTGCCGTTCGACCGCACCTTCGGCGGCAGGGTCGTCCCGACTATCCTGGGCGGTAGCGGCAAGATCGGCCTCCTTGACGCGTGGAGGAGCTTCAATTGGGCCTCGCGTGCGCGCTTCATGAAGGTCCTCGTCAAGGCCTTCATGATTCAGCTGGCGCTGGGCGTCCTGTTTGGGCTGATCCTGGTCGGCGAGGTGAGTCTGTTCGCCCAGGAGCGCGTGGGCAAGGCCGTCCGTATGTTGATCTGAGCATCTATCGGAGTTCCGAGTGTTCTGGCGGGCACTCTGATTGTAGACGGCATTGGAGTGTTGAAGGGATAATCCTCTTTGCTGCTACATTCTATTAGACTGTGCAATACCTGCCTACAGTGTGAATACTCTTTGGTTCTATGCTAGCGGAGGGCACCCCGATTGATCGATGGATGCCAGTGGTTTGACTTGATATCTGTGCTTAAGAATTTTCACTACCCCGTCCGGACGTACTTTTCTTGATAGCTACCGTATCTAGAGACATAGGGACGGTCAGAATGAACATCTTGACACAGGAAATCTCCCCAAGATGTAGTGTCCTCCGCGCTTTATCGGCGGGCCGATAAGCGTGGCGGTGGAGGGGCTCTCGAAGGCTCTGTGGCGGCGAACGCAGTATCACGTATCGCTTCCGAGCAGACCCCGCGGCAGCAAACCTGCCTCTTCTCTTCCTCCTGCAAACTCCCCTCGACATGAGCTTGTAGACCTGTCTGCGACGCAGCCGCACTCCTCCTGCTTGTCCTCTGGCCTCTGTGCTCTGCGAGCCTGATTCTCCAAGGTCCTCCACCGCCCACCGCCACCGCACGCTTCCGGACACCGCCTTTGCTCGAGTTTCCCCCACTCCACGAGCCACACCAACTGCCTACCTACCTACCTACCTACCTACCTACATCTCTCCGAGAGCACAGCTCTGGAACAGCCGGACAGATAAAAAGACAAACAGAAAGACACCATGGCGAGCACACCAGCAGGCCGGATGCTCGCGCGCCAGCTGCAGCAGATGCAGACGGACAAGGACATCCCGGGCATCAGCTGCGGGCTCGTGGACAACAACATCTTCGAGTGGGAGGTGATGCTGATGATTTCGGATGATGTCAAGTGGTACGGAGGTGCGTATCCCCCCTCTTTCTACGGGACTTGGATATGAGTATAGGGAACCATGCTAATAAGATGATTGTGTAGGAGGCTTCTTCCGCGCCCGCCTCTCCTTCCCCCCGGAGTACCCGCACATGCCGCCCAAGATGAAGTTCGAGACGCCCATCTTCCACCCCAACAGTACGTTCCCTTCCCCTTCTTGCACATCTATGCCTCCGGCATCACTAACAAGACGACCAGTCTACCCCAACGGCGAGGTCTGCATCTCCATCCTGCACCCCCCCGAGGAGGACAAGTACGGCTACGAGTCCGCCGCCGAGCGCTGGTCGCCCGTCCAGACGCCCGAGACCATCCTGCTCTCCGTCATCTCCATGCTGTCGTCGCCCAACGACGAGAGCCCCGCCAACGTCGAGGCCGCGCGCCTGTGGCGCGAGGATCCCGCCGAGTTCAAGCGCCGCGTGCGCAAGTGCGTGCGGGAGAGTCTGGGGGAGGATTAACCGTGAAACGAGAGAGCTTAGGGGTGAGCGAGTTTGGATGGATGGAAGGAAGGAAGGAAAGATGGATGGATGGTTGGTTGGTTTAGGGCTGGCTGGCTGGCTAGCTAGCTAGCTAGTTAGATATGATGTGATGGGGGATATGCTGTGCCATGCCATGCCATGCCATGGCGAAGCAAGTATGGTGTGGGGGCATATACGCGGTGCATCTGTCTTGGTTATTTTATTTTCCTTTTGCTTATCCGATTTGGTTCGACTCGATTCGACTCGACTGTCGGTGGTTCCTGTCTGTGGACTCTCTGCATTTTGTGTGCGTGTGCCTCGGTCATTTTCTTGCTGTTTTCTCTTTTGGCTGTTTGGTTCAGTCTCTTTTGTTTTCGTCTGGGCGCATGGCGTCTCAATACATATTACCTAAGGTATATATGTATGTGCCTAGGTAGGTATATGTGAGTATGAGTAGAAGCATGGGCGTGAGCATGAGCATGAGCAATGGAGACTATTTGTCTTCATCTTTGTCTTCGGAGGATGTACGTACCTAATGTAAGTGACTGGCCGTAGTCGTCGGGGTTCGGTCAGATCGCAGACAGATCTGGCTGGGATTAGTACAGATGACCCGAGTATATTATCGAGCTTGAAGTTCACTGTGCTTACCGACGAATTCAAGAACAGAGGGATAGATCTTATAGGCACGCAAAGATTATCTGATATCACTTGCGAATCGTGACTAAGAGAAACAATTTCCATTTTTTCCTATCGAGGATCGCGTTTCTGTCTGTCCCACCTATCCTGCTGTCCACCCCACCCCTCTACCCTGCCCGATCTACCTATCTACCTACCTACCTACTTACCTACTTACTTACCTAGGTAGGTAGGTAGAGAGACGGGAACCACCTCAGGTAGGTACCAAGGCACTGTACTAGAAACCAATCCACCCGTCGATATACTGCTATATTACTCTACTGTAACTGTACTGTACCTAAGTGAGCTAACTGTGCAAGAGGCCGCCGCTCCACTCCGTGAACATGAATCACATGGCAATAATAAGAATATCAATCAGATGGTGGGGTGAGAAGGTGAGAGCTGGTGATGCGAACGAAGATTGATAATGATATGATATGATATAATACGGGTTCCCGCCCTTGCATAAAAAAAATACCACAATACCACATTTTGCATTCACGGAACGGACCGCTGGACCGGTAGACTGGACTGGACTGGACTGGACTGACAAGAGGCAAAAAAGTCGGCTGGCCTGGAACGGAGTATCATATCAAACTTGACGTCTTGTCAGTCCAGTCTAAGAAAGAAAGGTGGTCGAGCTTTCCTTCATCAAGTCTGCTTTCAAACGGGTAGGTAGAGAGGCGGAAGAAACGCTCACAGGGTGCAATGATCCGATCAATGGCAAATATCTGTCGGGATCGGGATGATTCGATCCCATCAGGAATAAGCTACGACGGTCATAAAATCAACTGCATTGGTCTATAGTCCAGTATAGATTAGGTAGACATAGAGACAAGCGTCTCTCGTTGGGTTTGCCAGCTTGGCAGACGATGATGGTACAGTGCATGCAGTAGGGAAATCTGCTGTACAAGGAAGACACATTAGAAGAGCGATGGCAACCCCGAAATCAAAAGGTAGACGTCTCCGAAACATAACTCCCGAAACATATCACATCAGACGGCACCCCCAAAATGCTCCTCATCCCAGATATGCAAGATGCAAGCGTCGATATTAGGTTTAATGTATTGTACATCCCTGCAACTATTCCAAATTAAGAGTTCTTGTTCCCGCCACCGCACCAGCAGCGGCTGTCACCCTCCCGCTCAACCTGAACGAGGATGTCCATATTCTTTTCTCGGAGGTAGTTTATGGTCCGGTGGCGCACGTCATCGAGATCCGCCCCGCGAGATGCGATGACGTGGATCACGCCGAGGACTTTCTGATGCTGGCCATCGCGATCATGGTGGTGCCCGTGATCGTGATTGCAGTGATCGAAGTCGTGCGAATGACCATGCGAATGGCTATGGTGATGGTGGTGGTGGTGATCGTGGTGGTGATCGTGCCCCGAGGCAGAGCTGGTGTCGTCGAGCCAGAACTTCGGAACGGTATACCCGACGACTCCCCGCAGCGTGCTCACGCCAGCCAATGTGTCGCGCAGGTTGTATTCCACATCGGCCGGCAGCGTAAGGAGTAGTGTCTTGGCGGTGTTGCTAACAAGGGGCACTGCCGACGCAAAGATCAAGATCGCAATGAGGCAGGAGGCGATAGGATCAAACCCTGGCCAGCCATACATATGGACAAGAATCGTCGATATGACTACCGCAACAGAGCCAAGCGTATCCGCGAGAATATGTAGAAAGATCCCGTGCATGTTTTCATTTCCGTGGGAGTGCGAGTGCCCGTGATCGTGGCCGTGACCTCCATGAGAATGGCCATGATCAAACGCCATTATGCCGACAAGGTTCACTGCAAGCCCTACGGCGCTGACAACCAGCAGCTCCCCTATCCGATGCATCTGGCTGCCTGATAGCAACCTCTCGATAGCTTCGTAAACAATCTCCACGCTTATGATCCTGAGAATAAATGAGCATCGATGACCGTCAGATATTCGGCACCGGCAAAACATACATGAGAAAAATGCCATTGGCGAAGCCAGAAAGAGTGTCCACTTTGCCATATCCATAAGGGAACCTGGGGCTAGGCGGCCATTTGCTCATGACTGCCGCGCACAGGCCGACCACAAGCGCAAGACAGTCAAAAAACATGTGAATACTATCGCTGAGCAGCCCAAGCGACCCTGTGATGAAGCCATACGACATTTGAACAAGCATAAAGGCGAAATTGAGACTGTGCTGTCAGTTTTGGCTAACACACGGAAGTACATACAACTTCATACCTCATAAAATAGAATATCCGACGAGAGTCCCTCTCCTTCAGGATGCTATACAGCAGTGGGTAAGGCTCGCAATATCTAAGCAGAAACTTTGAAAATTTCGAAGGCTCCGCCTCTGAGTGGCCGTGTGAGTGGTGGTGATGGTGGTGGTGGTCATGGGAACCCTGAGAGTTATCATCGAAGCGAGCGGCAACATATGAAAACGCAGTTAGAAAAAGCCAAGAAACAACAGCCATTAGACTGCGCTCAGAGTGAGGAAGTGCACCGAGGAGAACGGCAAAAAGGGAACCGGCCGCATGACCAAGCTTTTGGGGGGTGCGCAGATTGGCGGGTGATGAAGTTAGGGATACTGCAAAAGAAGAAGCAGTAGCTAGCATTGATACTATTTCCAAGATCCCTAAAGAGAAACTCCCGCGGAAAATGGAGGCTAATGCTGTAAAAAACGCCAGAAGTCCTCCAGAGACGAGAGTCAACATGGTATCTTCCGGAGAAGAAACCAAAGGGGAAATAGGAACAGTCGGTCCCTGCTGACTGCCGGACACCGCGCTATCGATCATATCCGGGGGAGAGTCCAGACTGGATTCAGATGCGTGCTGGGACATCCCTCGGTGAGTCGGAAACGGCGGCCGAACTACAAGGATCGAGAGAAAGAGAGCCGCGTATCCCCTGAGCGGCGCTCGATCAGCGGTAGCATCCAGACCAAGGAGGCTAAAGATGACAAAAATCAAAAGTGACGTGAGTGTCAGCTTCTTCTTCTTCAAGAACCCTTGCGTGCTGCGCCGCTTACTGCCATTCTCAACAGTCGTAGCAAGGCCTGACGCGAATGCCAGAAGTAGCACGAGGGCAACTACCACCCCACCAATCTTCATCGCGGCATAGATAGGCAATCCCAAAGAGATCATCCGCAAGACAGCAGTCCACACAACGGTCACATTGAGTGGAGGTAACCCTGTAGGTGATTTGCCGGGGAAAGCTCCACCTGCCTGTCCGCCTCGTAGTCTGTGCCAGACGCCCATCACAAGCATTGTGGTAGATATCAAGGAGCAGACTTTCTGTCCAACTCCCCCGATACCACCCTTGGGGCTTTCAGGACGCATGAAGTCTGATTCTGTGGCGGCCGCTTCTAGCCAGTCGTCACTGTTTAAAGAAATCGACTGCGTATACTGTTCCAAGTGCCAGGACAGTACGACCCACGGGAGGGCCATAAGAAGGCCGGCAACGATCTCGCGACTATATCCAGGTTAGACGTTGGGGTGGACGACCGCTTCGATACCGAATAACTCACATTTGCTGCGATTGAGGCCCCGACGACTCGGAGGAAGATCCAGGATGAGTCGAAACTCCAGATGCCACCTTTGTATGCGGAAGATGTCCACACTCATTCCCGCTCGAGGCAGCATTCCCCATGAGACCATCAAACGTCGAAGCGGAGTGAGCGACATAGCTATCGGTAGCGTGGTGCGAGTGGTGATGCACATGGCCATTGGCATGAATAGACGATGTAGCCGAGCCCTGAAAGTCTTGCTGGGATTGTTGGTCCGTGTAACCCAGCGATACGGAGCTAGGAACAGGTGCCCAGCGGTTGGATCGAGAGTGACCGTGCCCGCGACGGCCGTGGCCATGAGAGTGAGACGCGTGCGGACTGTGACTGACAGTCGACATCGTAGATGCTGTCGACATTGTGCTTTCCTGCTCCGCAAGCTTCAATGGCAGATGTAAATGAGTGGAAAAATCAACGACACGCATCGTAAAGTGAGGGATTCGGATGGAGAGATTGGGCGGTTCAAGGAGCTCCAGCAGCTAAATCAAGACCGACGGATATCGAATTCTGTATCAGGGACGGAACATGGCGACCGCATTCGCAAGCGCGCACAGAAGCAACTCCACGAACCGAGGCTAGGGAGGAGTGCTGGTGTGGGATGCGGATGCAGTCGTCCGTTGAAGCGGTTCGAGGTGCGGATGTCGCGACGTCGGGCGATGATAGATAAGGGTCCAGCACGTGCAAGGGGTCGGTCGGGGGCCTCCGGCGCCGCTTTTGCAGCCCGCGGGGGTTCGGCGCTCGTTTGGCGGCGTGCTCGCGTTGCCGCTTTTATTCTCCACACCTGGCCCCGTCTGATCGGCATTCCTCTGCAGGGGATGCCGGTGCAATCGCGATACACGACGATAATTATAATCCAACAGTCACCATGATGACAGAGACCACGACTCTGTCTTACCTCATTAGGTACCCCAGGGATCGTACGGATATTGTACAATCTAGGCACCGAGCAACATATCTCTGTGCCAACGGTCAGAATATCTATAATTCTCGCTAGGTATTTCATCATGTTCTGTACAATAAACATAAATCAAGCCAGGGAATATCAAATGACATAGAGTTCATGAGACCTCATCCAACATGGCTTAGCCGACCCATCATCTGACACACAGATTTTAAAGTATGACATCATGAGAAGTGTCAATTCCGAGGATATAAATCTATCGTCTTAACTTTTCGAGTTCTTCGACTTTCGCTATTACCCTCTATATTTCATCCACTTTTGTTCTTTCTAAGCCCATCTCTCCATCGCGCAGAATCGTTATCGATATAATCATTGAAATACATTTTTTTTCTTTCTTTTTCTTTTGGACCTCATGAACCATTGTCGTTGGATTAATTGCATCTTGGATCTTGAGAAGAAAGAAACGGAAGGCCAAGAAAGCTGGAAACCATGCACCCATCCAACAAGTACGTGAACGTGAACATCACTTCTTCTAATTACTACTCTTTGGAAACAAGGGAACGGTGCCAACGGGCCATCACTCTCGATATCGAGGGTCGCAAAATCGCGCAGTACGTGATTTACATTAAAGAGGAGATCCAAGCTCTGCAGAAAGCCGTTCAGCTTTCCTGCGCCACAGCAGAGAAACAAGCAGAGTTGGAAGCCTTGGGGCAAGAGTTGAAGGAGCTCGATAAGAAATATTGGCTACATGAGAGAGAGCTGTACAGTTTGAAGCTGTCAATGCGAAGGGGACCGCTAGCGATAGCATATAACGCGCACAGGGAAAACCCGTTGTGGCACATGTCATCCTGGCTGCGCTCGGACTGTGCCGGAGGGGGGGGGGGGGGGTTTGCTGTGGACGCGATTGCGGATGTTGTGAGAAAACCCGCAACACCCATCGAAAGTTACGCTTTGGGCATTTTGCGATCAATTGCGCTGCTGCATTTGGAATCGAAGATTCGATAAGGCCATGGTGACTAGAAAGGGGAAAGAAGAAGAATATGATGGCATCCCCTTCGACTGCGCTGACTTGTACCGGACTGGTTCAGCATTAAATATGGAGCGTGCTTACATCTGGGGGTCGATTGCATGAGCGCCAAGACACATTATCTGATATTATCAAATCTCCAACAACTTCTTGCTTTATAATCTGAAACACATTTATATGCACATCGAATTCGCTCGCCAAGTAAGTGCACCTGGAAACAGGCATGGGCAGATTTCCCTCGTGGTCCCTACTATCGGAACTCCTTGCTGCCGGATAGTACCTAAGTACCTATGTTGATATGCAAGAAGAAGAAATAAAGAAAGACCTCCTGTATGTAATGTACTAATGCTCTCAGCTTAGCCTGAAGAATTGGCAGCGGCGGAGGGTTCCAGGGGCGTAACAGGACGATCATACTGGAGGGGGGCCTCCGGTGGTGCACTGTGCTCGCCCGGTTCTTTCCAGGATTCAGGATTCATCTGGGGCCTCTCAAATTCTCTTCTCCAGGTCTTCTTGAAAGAAAATCCAGGTTCCGTCGCTATCTTTAGATGCCGCCGTTCCGGAGGCTTAATGTATCTAAAATTATCCTTCAATTAATGGATGTAAAATCCCCCCCCCCCAACTTCCATGGCTAGCTCTGAATTAGTGTATTGCGGGAGTACCCCGGATGCTTCTGCCATTTTAAGTTGGAGTTCGCATTGCTTTCCATCCATCAAAAAAATTAACCACTAGGCAGTTAAGTTCCTCGTACCAAACCAAAATTAATGAGCGTGCTGCCCACTTGGTGACTAAGCTGCTTGCCTTTCTGGCTTCCCCCGTCATCCTCCCATCATTGTCGGACGTTATTCCAACGGACCTCGTTTCCATTTACCTCTGCACACATATATATATCGAGCGCCGATGAGTTAAACGCACGAGAATAGTACTGTACTTACGATCCTTTATCTTGATGGACGTGAATAATGCCGTCAAAATGAGCCTGATAAATCCGCTCTCATTTCGTTGGGGCCCACGCAAAGGGAACGACAAGAAGAAATCGTGCAAAAACCTCACAACTCTACCGCCAGAAATTCTGCAGATGATCACAGAGCATCTTCCACCAGTTGACACGGCCATCTTGGCGCTGTGCAATCACGCGCTGCTCAGGGCAATCGGAACCAGACATTGGTCATTACTGCGCCCTGGTAAAGACAAAGAAAGTAATGAGGAATATCGAGAATTGTTCCTGACAACACTCGCACGCATCTCCCGGCCAATTCTTCTGCTACGATTGCTCCCGTCTCCATTCGCGTAACGACGTAGGTCCGCCTGGGCCAGAACGTAAAGCTAAGAATCGTTTACGCTGCATCATAAAGGAACCGGACCTCTGGCTATGCGTTCAAGCCCACCCATCAATGTTATCTTGGTACCGATTTACTTTCCCACATCTGCAGCTGGCTATGAAAAGGCACTACCATGGCCCCGGGCATGGCATCTCGACCGAGTCGTTGTCGTTCACTGAGGTTCAAGTGTCCGCTGACGAAGAGGAAGCAGAGCGTGTCACTACGCTGTTATCAGTGGAAGCGCTGATTTGCCCCGAGCCGGAGGCAAGCTTGTGTCTGCGAATGCAGCAGTGGGCATTAGTTAGCCCAGCGAAGCGCGATATGATCCATTCAAAGACCTAATTCATGATGATCTGTGATCATATGAGAACTTACTATTCGGATATATCTCAACTTATTGACTCCAAACTGGAGCACTACCGCCGCACAGGAATCGAGCCTGGAGAAGATGACGCATCTCCGGATGTCCGTAAATGTCGCTATTGCAACGTGGACTTCCAACTAGAGATCAAGGACTTTGGTGGCGAAGGATTGGCCTTGGTGGTCACTAAATGGCTTGATCTGGGATCGGGGTTGACGCCTATGGACACTCGGTGGAGAGTCCATATTGGCAGAGACAGGGACGCGGAAATAGGCGCGTTGGGCGAGGCAGGGGATGTTCGCATGCGCTTCGAACGTGAGCCTGGATTGTCGCTGGATTCTCTTTCTTCTCAGAATGCGCCATACTTAACTGCGAAAAGATTCATGAGGGCAATGGACCGCTGGAACGACAGGACTTGGATTGTGCAGGGCGGTAAACGTCTGCTATTCTTCTATTCGGACAAGGCATTCCTGTGTTCACATTTGTTCTTCAAGAAGTGTCGCTTGTACTGACCGTGTGGTGGCTATTCTTCAGGAGGTAAATTCGGGAACCACCGGTCAGGGTCACTCATGAGATTCTCATACAGGAAACCCGAGACTCGTAGAAAGTGATTCCTCTTGAGAGCTTCGGCTGGGCTGCTTCCTATGTTTGCTTTCCGCTTGTTTTGGGAGGACCATGGAGGGCATGAACGAAAATGGCAGGCGCGTGGAGGTCGGACTCTGCTTTTCATCCCCAGCACATCTGCCCAAGTCTTGTCTCTTTCTTTTCCTTTCTTCTTGACCTTTGGACCTACTTCTGCTCCTTTTCGATCTAGACCTTGACATCAACTGCCATGAAGATGAGACCCCCATCGAATTACAGATGGTGGAAAGGTGAATGTGGACCGGGCATGGACCGAGTTCGTATTTTAACGGCAGTTTGATTCGCCCTGCTGTCTGAAGTGGAGAAATCGAAAAGGGAGAGAATTACAGAGACAGAGCTCGCCAGTTGAGACCTAACATCTAGAAGATACCGAAGTAGGTAGGTATGGAGGTACGAGGTGGGCCCTGGCCTTAATGCTCTCTTGCCTTTTTCGGGATCTTATCTGATCAACCTACTAGGTACTTGAACCTTCCACCTTCCGCAGAGGATGCAAACGCTCCGTGTTGGTCTGAGCGCATAGACAAGCTTCTAGAAGACAGGGAGAGAAGAGACAATATTACAAGCGACGTGCGCTAGTAAAGTACAGTAAGGTGGGTAGTTTGTATAGCTGCTTGATCCAGATACCTATCTAGGTAGGTACAGTACAGTGTCCCGCTAGTCCAATCATAATGACACTGCGGATCTAACCTTGATAAGAACCATCTCCGACATCGGTCCTCGGTTCTAGCGTCTTGTCGCCTTTCCAATCTGGGTAATATGCCTGGAACGCCCGATTTAGATACTGACGTGCTGTTTCACATCCTTTTCAAGTTTATACCCTCTATTTTCACCTGTGTCATCTGTCTTTTCCCGCGTCATAGAATTATGTATCATGTGTGATCTATATTGGCTATCTATATACTGTACTGTACATGAAAAAATCGACAAGGCCCGCCCGTCTAACTGTGCTTATGCAATGTTAGTAAACAAGATATACTAACTATACATGTACTGCACCTATTTCCCGAACGCCCACAATCCAATGGCAACAATAACCCCAGCCGACGGCAGCGGGGGACTGCGACTCAACATAGTGGACCTTAGATCTTCGACTTACGGATGCTGAACCTTTCTCGTCCATCCGCGGAAATGCCTTCTCTCTGGCTCGAAGCATCCATCTTTCATAGGACCTAGCTGGTCTGCCGTGTTCAAAATCAACACCAACTCGTCTCTCATTCTCATCATTCGTTCAGCGTCCGGAGACCGCCATGGTTGACCTTGACGAAAACAGATGTAATTGTAACGTCCATTCGCATCACTGGTCGAGAACGCCAGGAACGCCCGGGCCCAAACGCACGGTCTCGACAGATGTAGCGTCAAAGTGACAACCAACTTGAAGATCCGCGCACGACTCCGGTTTCGGCCTGTCCAGGTCACAAGGCAGACCGCCCATCATATCCGATATTTGATTATATCCACACCTGTAAGAGCCATGTCTATGTAGAAACTCTCGCAAACAACTCAGCCCGTATTCATTCGCAGCCAGAACCCATGGCAAAAGGTTGACCTCTCTGGAACTTTCCCCTGACCATATCACATGCATCAGACCATGTGACTTGGGTCATCCGCCGCATTCCTGGGTCCGATTTCCCTTGGGTTCGTGTCCACGGAGATGTCGCCATCGGCCGATCCTTTCTTCTCCACCAATTCCTTGCCTTGATCTAGAACCATCGGCGAGTCGCGGCCGTAGAGGAACCAGAAGGGGATACCGGCAAGCACGACGCCTCCGATGATGTTGCCGATAGTGACGGGGATGATGCTCTGGTAGATAAACTTGCCCACGCCGAAGTTCGTGCCGTAGAACATGCCGATGGGGACGAGGTAGAAGTTGGCGATGCAGTGCTGGTAGCCCAGGATCACGAACGACCACACAGGGATCCAGAGGGAGCATATCTTGGAGACGTGGTCGTTGGATGACATGGCTAGGAATGAGGCCAGCCCGACAAACCAGTTGCACCCGATACCTCGGAGGAAGTTGGCCGACCACTGCACGTTCACCCGCTTTTCGGCCTGCACCACTGCATAGCTCTTGATCGTGTCGTCCTGAAGGCTGTTGGCCCACCAGCAAAGGAAGCCCGCGATGAACAGCGCTCCGGCGAAGTTAAAGATGTACCCGATTGCCCACACCTTGAGCGTTCCGAGGATGCTCGTCTTCCGCTGCAGGGTCGTGAAGGTCATGAAGAATAGGCTCGAGGTGAACAGTTCCGCGTTGGTCAGGATGATGAGCAAGAACCCCAGTGGGAAGGTGAACCCCGCGACCATGACCGCGAGCATCTCGTTGCTCTGCCGGAGGCCCGGGGAGCCTCCCAGGACGAGCAGGTAGACATGCGCTCCGAGACAGATGTAACAGCCTCCTAAGAAGGCTTTCAGAACCAGTTTTGATAGCGGAAGGGTTTCTCGTTCGCAACCCGCCCGGGTGAGCAAAGTGGCCGTCTCCTGCGGTGTATACCCGTTGACTCTTTGTACCGTCACCGACATCGTCGCCAGTGAGCCGGTCCGTAAACTCTCAGTCGTGGCCTGGCTGCTCTCTGAGGCAACGTCAATTTTCTCATCAAATTTCATGATTATAATTATTCCCGTCGAGAAGAGCAATCAAGGAAGGAGAATCAAGAGGGAAAAAAGGACTGACTGCCTACCTCTTTCAGCAAGAAAGGGTGGACGATGCCAGCACTTTATGTGCAGTACGTCCTGGCCGTTGACGCACAAGCAATGTCAACCTTCCGGGAGAGCGAGCTCATAATCCCCATTGTAGGCACGGAGCGTATATGTACAGTACAGTTGGTACTTTGCACCCCGAAGGCTGAAGCTAACAGGGGATAGGTCGTAGTAGGTGAGTTTGGGTAGCGGCGCGCACGGAAGCCATGGTCGGTGATATCTCGGTATACAATGTGTTGCGTAATATGTAAAAAAAACAGGTATGTCTGGGGTCTGTATACAATGATTACTTCGGCTGCTCGGGCCTTGAGGGTTCTCTACTCCGTATGATATAACCACTTTCGGATCGAAATGGAGAACGCGGATGGGGCCCGGATCCAGCGCTATGGCAGCTACTATAAGTCGGCAGGACACTTCGAGGTTAGTTTCCCGCCAATGAAGACAACCTTCCATTGACTTACTGAGTGAAATCTCTGAGTCTTACGTGGTATTCGGCAGGAGGAAAGCTCAGACAGCCTGGTGAGAGCTGAAGGCACATACTCATCGAATGCATCCCGGACACACTTTGTTCGGTTGATATGCGTCTTTCTCGGAGTTGCCCCAGGACAGGACGCACGAAGAGAGCGGATGTGACGGATACAGCGGTCAGCGCTGGTTGAGAGACATCTAGGCGCATTTGTACAGGTCGACAGATAAGGCAACGAACCCATCGGAGTGGGGCAGTCGGTAACATCGGCTGCAAGACAGTCCAACAAGAACGTATCATGGTATACTCCGTACGGAGTGATCTCTCCTGAAACAAGGTCATTGCCGCTGACTATTGATCCATCGCATTAAATCTTGCAGTGGCAGCCGACACTTTCACAAGAGCTTGGCCTCTGGTGGCCCCCACACTCAAAAGTCAAGGATCATTCGTCGATCGCGGTACTCAGTACTCCGTACTTCGCCGCAGCTGCTGCCTGAGGGTCCAAAGCTAATTTAATCACTCGGAGACTGATACAGTGAAAAAAAAATAGCTTCTGAGCTGTATCGAAAATTATTCTTCAGGAACACAGCAAGAGGCGGCATACCCGCTGCCTCTGAAGGGGGAGCCCTCTCCTGTCACTCCCTTCGTGCCTGTCGGAGAAACCTCGGTCGGCTGAACAGGCGGAAGCTCTGACGACGTCATGCTTACGTGATCTGTAGAAACGCTGGATAAAATGGCCTTCCCAAGAGACGAGAACAAAAGCACTGCATATCACACCCGCGCCGATGGAGATTAGAAGGTGATTAGATAGGCATGCCGCGTGAGATCTCGGGCCGCCAAGACACGCCGGCGCTTACGGCAGGCGCCAGAGCCGCGCGCCCCGGACGGCGCCGGAGAAACATGCGTTCCGGGAGTCTGGACCGCGCGCGGGATGCTTGTTGTGGACGGCCATTGTAGGAAGAACATGAGCAGCAGTTTGTGCAGCAGCGCTCTCGGTGCCATGGCCAGGTGTGCATAACTCTTCCGTTCCGGATTGCTCTGTTCAGGTCCTGAAGATCTTCTGGGTGGTCTCCGTAGAGGAGCTTCCCTTGGACGTTTGACACAATGATCGAGTCCCTCCTTACCGTCGCCTTCTGGCTCTCCTCCGCCCTCACGCTGATCATCTTGCTGCTTCCTTCGCAGTATGCCAGCGATAGCTCTCAGACGCGAGATGGCCCTTCTGCAGGACAGGAGGCTGCTGCGCGACCCAAAGTCTCGGTCCAGGTTCTCGTCCTGGGTGATATCGGTCGCAGCCCGCGGATGCAGTACCATGCCCTAAGCATTGCCAAGCGGGGTGGCCGTGTCGACCTCATTGGATATCAGGGTGAGTTTGGACGCTATCCTTGCTGCTGTTGCCGTCCATACTGAGTGCTTCATAAGAGTCCGATGTCCATCCTGACATCTCGTCCAACCCGCGAATATCGATCGTTCCGCTCCCTCTGCACCCGGCTTCTCTCCAGACAAGCAATAAGGCCTTGTTCTTGGTCTTTGGTCCCTTGAAGGTCCTGTTCCAGATCTTGAGTCTATGGGACTTCCTTGCGTACCGTACAGCTCCTGCCAAGTGGTTGCTTGTTCAGGTCAGTCCTTTCGTTCTCTCCTTGAAATGATGGCCGTGGCTGGATCATATACTCGTAGCCTCTTGCTTTCAAATAATTTGTATTAGGTTGTTCTGATACAATTTTCTGAACCGTCTTTTTTGGGCTGTTGCTGAGACCTGCCTGCTCTCAGAATCCTCCTTCAATTCCTACCCTTGCCGTCGCCTCTCTCGTCTGCTTTCTTAGGAACACCCGTCTGGTAATCGATTGGCACAACTTTGGCTACTCGATCCTTGCACTCAAGCTTGGCAACAGCCACCCTCTCGTGAAGCTCTCTAGCTGGTACGAGAGGACCCTCTGCCGGTATGCGACTGCGCATTTGTGTGTCACAAAGGCCATGGCCCGTGTATTGCAAAGAGAGTTTTCCATAAAATCTCCTATTTTGCCCCTGCATGACCGGCCAGCCAACCACTTGCAACCCATTTCGGACAGACAAGCACAGCTTGACTTTCTCGCCTCCCTAGAGGAAACTGCTGCTGTCAGGCCCTCTCTTGAATCCGGAGATCTAAAGATTCTCGTCAGCTCGACATCGTGGACGGCAGATGAGGACTTTTCTCTGCTGATAGCCGCCCTGTCTCGGTACTCAGAGCTGGCAAGCACAAGTAAACCTCATTTACCCGAGATTTTGGCCATCATTACAGGAAAAGGGCCCCAGAGAGACGCGTATCTGAAGGAGATCTCGGATCGGAAGAGCGCTGGGGAACTGCAAAAAGTGACCATCAAGTCCACATGGCTAAGCACAACCGACTACGCGAAGCTACTCGCTTCCGCGGACCTGGGAGTAAGTTTGCATACAAGCAGCAGTGGCGTCGACCTGCCAATGAAGGTGGTGGATATGTTCGGCGCAGGGCTTCCGGTCGTCGGGTGGAACCGCTTTGAGGCCTGGCCCGAACTAGTCACAGACGGTGTCAACGGACGAGGCTTCGGAAGCTCCGAAGAACTTGTAGAACATCTGGTCGATCTTTTCGAGAATGCCACTAAGCTCGAGGGCCTCCGCGCTGGCGCTCGCAAGGAAGGCTCCCGGCGGTGGGATGATGAGTGGGACCCCGTTGCTGGTAAACTGTTTGGCCTAGTAGACGCGTAGATCTGAATATTATATATAATGTCATTGAGATTTTTTTTATATGTGATCTAACATATCTTTAGCTGCAGCACTGATCGCCTTGGTGGATTTTAGCTAGATTGGTTTCCTCGCTGTTAATAGTAGCGCACAAAAGAATTGCATACTTAACGTGTTTCCTCCATTGGCAAAGTTAAGATCTTTTTAGGATCCGGATAAGATGCCACATAATGCTGCATCCTCTTGTTGTATCTCTTGTACAATGTCCGGCGTAAAGCGTCGTAAATGCGTCCGCGGTGCGAGTGCTTGAGAGTTGTCGTGCGGAAAAGTCCGCGCCAAGCCTGGAGATATCTTCATTCGAGCGGTTGCGCCGGCCGCCTCGACGACATGATCAGCGCAACTTTCCTGCCAACCATAACATAAGAATGCCCTGGACGGGCAACGACGGTTTTAGGCCGGTCCAAAAATGTTGGACCCCGTCGAGCTTCAGCTCTTTCCGTCGTGCTACAACTGTCTTTCGTGGTCCTCAGACGGCGAGCTCGCCGTCGCTGCCGGGGAGAATATCCACATCCTAGTCAGCATCCCCTAGACCAATGTCATCCGTTCAAAAATAGTAATAGACAGAATGATTGACCATGCAGACAGACTCCCAAGATATCCGGCCGCGATGTGGACGAGCAGCAGCCCACCACATCTCAAACTACCACTGCTGCTACAGCCAGAAGCCCCTGGTCGTTCACGCGGTTCCGCGCGAACATTTTCACCAACAAGGAGTGGCCGACAACCTACCCGCAGAACCGGGACAACTTCTCCATCGGCCCCGAGCAGTCCATCAGCACTGTGGCCGCCCTCGCGTGGTCACCGCCGGGCCTGGCCAAGCACAAGCGCTGCGTCCTAGCCGTGCTGACGACGAACCTGCTGCTCTCCTTCTTCGAGCCCACGGGGCCGCAGGGGAAGTGGGTCAGAGTCGCCGTTGTCAACCATGCCCTGAGGTCTCACTTCTCGTCCTCCCGCTTCCAGTCCCTGCAGGGACCCGACAAGGCCGGGCTCAGGGCGCGAAAGCGAGCGATCCGCGCGTTCGCGTGGAACCCGCCTCTCAAGGCGGCTGCTAAATCCGATTCTGGATCTGAGAGCCGTTGGGGTTTGCATCTCCTTACTGTGGCTAACGATGATAACGATGTGATTCTCCTTCGGATCAAGAGGCAACGGGGGGAGCTAGTTTCTGACATCCACTACTCTGTCGAGGTTCTATCCGTCTTTCCGTTCAATGATGGGAATAATGCGAACAATTACCCTATGGTGCAGTCTGGCACCCTGCTTGCTGCAGCTATTAGATCCAGAATTCGAGCGTCGTACATAGCGTGCGGACCCTGGGTTTGTCAGCAGGCAGACGATGAGAGTCGAGATCGAACCTCAGCAAAGGCCGCCGTGGCCATCGTCTACGGGACGAAGCTCAAGGTGATACGCCTGGATGTGAGTGTTGTACGCAGAGATCGTCAGGTCCACTCGGGTTCAGACTATGACTTGGAGGTGCAGTCTGCGGACCATACAGCTACCGCAGCTGATAGGAGACTGGGCAGCTACCACTTCACTGGGCCTGTCCAGTGGCTATTCGAGGTTTGTGCTGGCATACTACCATAGTTCCTGAGATTCTGCTTACAAAGAGTCTAGAGCGACCTTCACTCGATATGTCTTGCCGCTGGTATTTCTGCCGGGCTAGTGACTCTGCGTATGTCTCGTGAGACCTATGAAGGCAGGATCAAGGATCCAGAGGGAATCAAGCTCCAAGAAAGAGCGTTCTGGGAGGAGACCAGCTCTGGCAGCCCCGAGACAGATGGACAAGGTCAATCTCGTCACTGGGAGCCGATAAGTGGTACGTCTGCCGTTTGCCAATGTGTCTTTTCTGATGCTTTCTAATTCAAATAAGCAATTGCTGCCGTCTGCGATGAAACGACGGGGGAATCGACTCTCCACCTAGGCACAATGGCCGCATATACGGGGGGCTATACCTGTCCCACCGCACAAGAAGAAGGGCGTGTCTTCCAGCCAGACTGGAAGAAACAGCTCGAGGACTTCCGCGAGCGATTCGACATTGATCGCGACCTGGGTGGACTCGCAGTCGCGAGGATCTGGGGCTTGGCCTGCCATGGAGGTTTCATGGCGGTCGCTTTCACCATGCACCCGGGAGACATGATCGAGTACACCACTTCTGCCGAGGAGCGCACCACGATCATCTTCTCCCCTCCTTCGCCCGAGGCGCAAGTGGACTCGAGTCGGCCGTCTTTCCTGCAGACTGTCCCTAAGCTCACAGACGACGAGCTTCGAGAGAAGCGAAAAGCAGCTCTGGAATTTGTCCTCGGCCATGATCACGAGAACGAAGATCATTATAGCAACCCGTGGTCTCGGAAACTCATCTACGCAGCGGCCGCGTGCACCACCGTTGATACCCGGGATGAGCGGCTCCTTGAACTCTCTCGAAAGGCGCTGGAGCGTCTGGCCAAGGCCACTGGTGCGGATCTCAGCGACGAGATATCAAAATGCTCACTAGCGAGTCCAGACCCAAACACCCTTGCTGCAAAGTCCGCAGGCCAGCTCAATGGTCCCGGCGGCGACATGTTCGAACGATGCGGTATCTGCGATTCCGGAGTCGAGTGGTACTCGGCGCGGGAGGCGCAATGCATGGATGGGCATCCGTTTGGTTAGTATTTTTCTCTTTCTGTTCCTTTTTTTAAAAAAAAATCCTGTGATCCCGCCACGGAAACAGATCCATATTCCACCCGTAATATACAAGACAGGTACTGACCAAAAGTTCCAAAACAGTCCGCTGCGGCCTCACCTTCCTCGCGATCCCCGAACCCGACATCTCCAAATTCTGCTCCCTGTGCGGGACGGAATTCCTCAACGACGAGGTCTTCGGCCCGCCTCCTCCGCCTCCGCCAGAGGTGAAGCGCGAAGAGGAAGGAGCGCCATCGTCTTTGTTGTCGTCCGTCTCGGAAACCAAATCCAAGTATAACTTGCTCTTTGAGACTTTCGATACGTGTCTGTATTGCGGTGGGAAGTTTCGGGATTGATTGAGGCTTTGGGCCGAAACGTCTGTTGAGATTGAGTCCTGTACTATGGGTTCTTGGATTCTGTGCATCGCGCGCAGATAGGTATAGGGAAGTTGTGTGTCATTCATTTATATACTTTGTTACGCGTGATGCATTATGTGTAGATGGACGTGTGTACCGGTCAGGGAAAGGCAAAAAAGTGTCAGCGTTCTTTTTGTAACTTGATGTTTGAGACGAAATAGAAGTTGTACTACGCCAAGGCACCTGGAAAGATTCGCTAACGGATATGATCGTATCCCATCTAATCTAATCTGATAAGCCGAATGGCTTCCCGTCTAACGATGGTGAACCTATCTAATCAATAGCAATTTTATATGGCCAATTCCATCTTTAATTGTTGATCTTTTTGATTCCTGTTTAACTCCCGATTCTGGATAAATCTACGTCATCAGCAACTAGGCAATCTAGATAGACCCAGAGAGAGTCCAGATACAAATAAATATATGGTAAATCTGACTTGTGATTCAATTCACATAGCATAGGATCCAGATCCTGGTGCCCTGACTACGGCTAAGTTATAATATACATCTTTGATATCTAGGGTCAGAATGTCCTGTGGAAATATATAGATGTGCATGTGTGTGCGTGAACAGCTTCTACAGAGATCAGTCTCAAAATTCAGCTCAAGATTACAAAGGATGTCTGGGCAGCTTGCCAGCTCTAGGATATGAGGATGATAGACTTGGACAATAACAATCCATGGGACAAGATGATCTCTTCTGGATTTCATGTCTTTAAGTAAATGCTTCATTGACAGGGAAGATGAGGTGAGAATGTTTGTCACAAATTGAGGTGATTGGATTGCAGAGATAAGATGAGACAAGGTGCAAATTGCCTGGGCCTGTCGGTGACAGGTCAAAGAAAAAGGAGGAGGCACTGGAGGACCTCAAGTCCTCGTTTTGTTGAGATGGTCCCTGTGGTTTTCGGTAGCCATGCAGGAGTTCCCCCGGTGCTTCTGCCCGCTATATGGCCCAGCGCTCTTCCTGACCTGCAATACGGCTTGCACATACACATACATACCCTTCCGATGACTGTATATTTTTGACCTCGGTCTGCAGTCAATTCTTTACTATTATTTGCAGCTTTGAAGCCTTGACCTATCACTCATCACCCAAGTCGCATGACCTGAGCTAACTTCCTCCACGCACGGACAAGGACAACAAAGAAAATCAATTTCTCCTGAGATGCTGCTGCTGGAGTTCCCACTGACATGCTACTGTCTTTTGCGGACCACCTGGGAAACTGAGAGAGAATTGATGGCTCGAACGTGTCGCGGCTTATACGAGGTCCTCGATCCGTATCTCTATCGCCACAATGCGCGCCAGTCTCGCAGTTCGGCCCTCCTGTGGGCCGCTGATCATAGGCAGGAAGCCACTGCCCGGAAGGCACTGGAAGCAGGAGCCAGTCCCCAGGTCAGACGAGGCCACATACCGTTTTCAGCGGCGTTGATGTATGGTGTTGATATTGAGTTTCACGACAAATATGGCAATACGCCGCTGACCATGGCAGCCAGAATGGGCAGAGAGGAGATGGTGGAACTGCTCCTTGAGCATGGTGCCGATGTCAACTCCACCAGCGGAGATGAAAAACCACTGATAGAGGCTGCGAGTCGGGGACGTGAATCCATCGTGCGACTGCTCCTCGCCTAGGAAGGGGTGGATCCTGATGTCAGGAACGCCTCGAATGAGACCCCTCTCTTCCTCGCAGCTAGGCTGGCCGCCAGGATGGGAAAATCCCACCTGGATTTGTTAATTTCCTGCCAAGAAAATCCCATGAGTAATCCTTTAAAATTTTTAGACCTGGATGGGAAAATATTAGAGAAAATCCCACCCTGGATGAGAATTTCTATAAGGATGTTATAGCCGGAGTTGGCATAAAGGAGGGGTATGTCATGCAGGGAGCACGTG
>ENA-UOWK01000315-UOWK01000315.1-bioreactor-metagenome-genome-assembly--contig:-NODE-315-length-38100-cov-9.246287_pt1 | contig 38100 bp, 32 predicted proteins | sample MGYA00238157_ERZ761612 | MGnify/ENA primary metagenome ERZ761612 (study PRJEB28901, sample SAMN06268035) | bioreactor metagenome | isolation source: Joint BioEnergy Institute, California, USA | place... | reverse complement strand
ACGCATCTCCAGACTATGTTTTATAAAAAAAGAAGCTTGCTTTCATCCAACAAGAGGCTTCTAATTAGTCAACAAGAAGCTTCTTCTTGATAAAAAGGAAGCTTCCTTTTTACAACTAACTCAGAACTTACAACTCATAACTCGATAACACTCCTTTGTAGATTTTTATTGTCAGTCTTAAATCTTATGTCTTATAACTTATTACTCAAAACTTACAACTTAAAACCCGCGTTAGGGATAGCAGTGGAAATCCTTTTGTAGAAATTGTATTTCCTGTAATCACTTCTAATCTTCTTTTACAAAAGATTGCAACGGATAGCCCGACCGAGCGATTTGCATTAGCTGTGTTTGTATTATTTTGCTTATTCTATGAATAATATAAATGGAAGGCAAAGAGCGAGGGAACGCCCAAATTTATTATCTTTACTCAAAACCTATATATTATGGAAGAAAATCAGTATGATAATCAATTGTTACCAAAGGAAAGTTGGTTTAAACGTAATTGGAAATGGGTTGTGCCTGTTGGCTGTTTGTCGTTTGTGATTTTATTTTTTGGATTGTTAATTGGTGGTGCTTTTTGGGGTTTTAGTAAGATAACTTCGGATAGTGATGTAACGAAACATGCAATTAATATTATTAATCAAAATGTTGAAGTTCAGCAGAAATTGGGTACGGATGTTAAAACGAACGGAGTTTTTACTGGAAATATTTCTATTACAAATGATATTGGTGAAGCTAACATTTCTGTACCTATAAAAGGAACAAAAGGTTCTGGAACTGCAATTATTGTAGGAGAGAAAGAATTTGATAAATGGAATTATGAAAAGATTGCGGTTCAGGTTGATGAAACTGGAGAAGTGATCGAAATAAATAAAGTAAAAGAATAAGCTAACGAATGAGTTAGCTTTTTTTATTTAGCTATTATTGATAAAGATTTAATTGTTTATTCAAAATAATAATTTTACTTTTGATTAACATTTGGTGCGAACTTAACCGTTCGGTAACAGGGAATCAGGTGAAAATCCTGAACAGACCCGCTGCTGTAAGCTCCATATTTTTTAGATACATTATATCCACTGTTTTTAATGGGAAGGATTTCTAAAAAAGGAGTAAGTCAGAAGACCTACCAAAATGATAAATGTTGAATGCTTTCGGGGACTAAAGCGTGAAGTTCAAATTTTGGATAGGTTCGTCCTTTCAATACTTCTTCATATACTCTCGTTAGCAACAATTGATTATTGCTAAATGAGAAATCTAAAAACTATAATTATTTGTTGCAGCTTGATTTTGCTTTCATGTCGCATAGCCTCTGCGCAAATTATTCATGATAGTATTTTAGAGCTTCAGCAAGTTAATATTTTAAAAAATAATGTAAAAGCCGTTGTTCCTGTTCAGGAATTGAAAGGAGCGGAACTAGAGGCTTTAAATAGCCATTCTGTGGCAGATGCTGTTCGTTTTTTTGCAGGAGTGCAAATTAAAGATTACGGTGGAGTTGGAGGTTTAAAAACTATTGATGTTCGTGGGATGGGATCTCAACATGTTGCAGTTTTTTATGATGGAATTCAACTTGGAAATGCGCAGAATGGAATTGTCGATTTAGGAAAATTTTCTTTAGACGATATGGAAATGATTTCTTTATATAATGGTCAAAAAAGTAATATTTTTCAATCAGCGAAAGATTATGCTTCTGCTTCTGCTATTTATCTTCAAACCAAAAAACCTGTTTTTATTGGTGATAAAAAAACGAATGCTACACTTCGTTATAAGTTAGGCTCGATTCAATTAATCAATCCTTCTATTCGTATTGAACAGAAAATTACGGATAGATTATCAGCTGTTTTGAGTGCAGAATATGTTAAAACGAATGGTATATATAAATTCCGTTATCAACGCAAAAATTTGGATGGAACTACTGCATACGATACACTTTTGAAACGTAGAGATGGACAAGTTGATGCAAAACGTTTGGAATTAGGATTGATCGGAAAAGGAAATCAATCGAATTGGAATGTAAAAGGATATTTGTATGATTCGGATCGTGGAATTCCTGCTGCAATTGTGCGTGGTCGATTTGATGGACGTGGACAAACTTTGGTTGATAGAAATTATTTTGTTCAAGGTAAATATGAGAAACGATTCAGAAATTTTCAATCGAAGATAAACGCAAAGTTTGCTTACGATTTCACCCATTATACAGATACAGTTTCGACAGTAAAAATAGAAAATAAGTACACACAACGCGAGTTTTATGTGTCTTGGGCGAATCTTTATTCGATTACAGATAATTGGGATGTGAATGTTGCAACAGATTATCAGTTTAATAATATGGGAGCAGATTTAAAGAATTTTTCTTTTCCTACTCGTCATACAAATCTTGTTGCGTTCGCGTCTACTTATCGTCTTGGACGTTTGAGTTTACAAGGAAGTTTATTTGGAACTTTTGTAAAAGAATCAGTAGAAATGAACACAAGTGCGCCTGATAAAAATATATGGACGCCAACGATTATCGCCAATTATCAACCATTCAAATCTCACGATTTTAATATCAGAGCGTTTTATAAACGTATTTTTAGAATGCCAACGTTCAACGATTTGTACTACACAGACATTGGTTATGCGAATCTTCGACCAGAATATTCTACACAATATAATGTTGGTTTTACTTATTCTAAATCATCTCAAAATTTCTTCAAAAATATTACGATTCAAGCCGATGCTTTTTACAATGAAGTAACTGATAAAATTGTGGCTGCGCCTTCTGGAAGTTTGTTTCGTTTCACTATGCTCAATTTGGATGAAGTCAGAATAAAAGGGTTGGATGTTAAAATTCGATCAACATTTCAATTAGGAGAAATAGAGGTTTCGCCAATGCTTAACTACGGTTTTTTGCAAGCGTTAGATTATTCGAATCCTAAAAAAAGTTACTACAAAAATCAAATTCCATATACACCAAAACATAGTGGCTCTTTTGTTTTAGCGGCTTCTTATAAAACATGGAATTTTAATTACAGTTTTATTTATGTGGGAGAACGTTACAATGTTCATCAAGATAATATTAAAATAAATCGTCTTAATCCTTGGTTTACAAATGATTTAGGGATACATAAAGAGTTTAGGTTGAATCAAAGTCTATTCAAAGTTTCTTTTGAATTAAATAATATTTTGAATCAACAATATGATGTGGTTTTAAATTATCCAATGCCAGGAAGACAATTCAAGCTAATATTAAGCGCAAAATTATGAGAAATTTCAAACAATTATTCGTCTGTTTTTTAACAGCAATTACTTTTTATGCTTGTCAGCAAGATACTTATTTGATCGAGAAAGAGGAAGAAGGTGTAACCGATCCCGAAAAAACAGATGTCGTTGGTTTTTATTTACTAAACGAAGGAAAAATGGGAAGTAATATGGCTACGGTAGATTATATGGATTTTACAACAGGAACCTATAATAGAAATATATATGCAACCGTAAATCCTACTATGGTAAAGGAATTGGGAGATGTTGGGAATGATATCAAAATTTATGGAAATAAGTTATATGCGGTTATCAACGTATCAAATTTTATCGAAGTAATGGATGTAAGAACAGCCAAACATCTGGGAACAATTCCTTTAGAAAATGGTCGTTACATCACGTTTGCAAATGGGAAAGCGTATGCATCTTCGTATGCTGGTCCTGTTACAATCGATCCGAAAGCGCCTTTGGGAAAAGTGGTCGAAATAGATACGATTAATTTATCGGTTACGCGACAAGTGACCGTAGGTTATCAGCCAGAAGAATTAGAAGTTGTTGGGAATAATTTGTATGTAGCAAACTCAGGAGGATATCGAGTTCCTGAATATGATAAAACGATTTCTGTGATTGATTTATCAACGTTTAAAGAAACTAAAAAAATTGATGTTGAAGTAAACCTTCATCGTTTAAAAAAAGATGCAGATGGCGATTTATATGTGACTTCTCGTGGTGATTATTACAACGTTCCATCAAATTTATATGTGTTGGATAGTAAAACGCATCAAATCAAAAAGAAATTTGATATTCCTGTTTCTAACTTTACAATTGTTGATAACAAACTCTATTATTATTCAAACGAATTTAGTTACACAACTTTCGAATACACAAAAACTTATGGTGTAATTGATACCAAAACAGAACAAGTTATCAACAAAACATTGGTCAATGATCCTGTTATTAATGAAATCGAAACGCCTTACGGAATTGCTGTAAATCCTCAAACCAAAGATCTTTTTCTAACCGATGTCGGAAATTATGTTTCGATGGGTTACATCTATTGTTTTGATAAAAATGGTGCTTTTAAATGGAAAACTGCTGCTGGAAATATTCCTGCTCACTTTGCTTTTGTCTATAAATAAAATTTACATATGAAATATTCTAAAATCTTACTAACCGCACTAAGTTTTGCTTTAATACAAAGCTGTAGTGATGATGAAAACATTATCGAGACTAATCCTGATAATGCTACTTTACAAGTATCTTATGATGCAGCACGTTTAAAAATTGTTTCAATTGAACCAACTGTTTCTGGTTTCGAAAATGCAACATATACATGGAAACTTGGCAATGAAATTATTGGTAATGAGAAAACCTTAGGTTTTGTTTCTGATAAAGTTGGTGCTTACGATTTAACATTAGAAATTACTTCAGGAGTAACTTCTAAAACGATAAAAACAAAGGTTAATGTTACACAAGAATTATCTACTTACAGTAAATATATTTCTCAAGTCTTTGATTATTTGCCAGCAGTTGGACAATTCACAAATGCTTTACCATCTTATGTAACAGGAGAAACTCAAGCTGATATGACAGCCAAAGCTGCTAAGGCTTTAGTAGGAGAAAAATCTACAATGATTACACTTGGAGGTTACGGAGGATATGTGGTATTTGGTTTTGACCATACGATTATGAACCAACCAAACAAACGCGATTTTAAAGTTTTAGGAAATGGTTTTGCTGGATCTTCTGAACCTGGAATTGTGATGGTTGCATATGATAAAAATAAAAACGGAAAACCAGATGACGACGAATGGTACGAAATTGCAGGAAGTGAGTACACGAATCCAAATACAATAAAAAATTATAGTATTTCTTATCAAAAACCAACCGAAGAAGATAAAATACCTAATCCTGAATATGTAAAATGGACAGATAATCAAGGAAATTCAGGTTATAAAACTAAAAATTCTTATCATAAACAATCATATTATCCATTGTGGTTTGGTTCGGATCAGTTAAAATTCTCAGGTACACTTTTGGCAAGCAATTATACAGAGAAAAATGGTATTTGGACTGGTAAACAATTGGCTTATGGTTATGTAGACAATGCACCAAATAACAGCGAAGATTCAAATATTGATATTGATTGGGCTGTTGATAAAAATGGAAATCCTGTTAAATTATTAGGAATCGATTTTATCAAAGTTTACACAGCAACAAATCAAGAAGCGGGTTGGTTAGGCGAAATCTCAACAGAAGTTGCAGGTGCTTATGATTTGCATTTATAATATAACAAAACTAAATAAAATGAATTTTAATTTTACAAAGAAATTATTCTTTAATTTCTTATTTGCTACATCATCAATCTTTTTATTGACTTCTTGTAATAATGATGACGACACCTGTTAAATTATTAGGAATCGATTTTATCAAAGTTTACACAGCAACAAATCAAGAAGCGGGTTGGTTAGGCGAAATCTCAACAGAAGTTGCAGGTGCTTATGATTTGCATTTATAATATAACAAAACTAAATAAAATGAATTTTAATTTTACAAAGAAATTATTCTTTAATTTCTTATTTGCTACATCATCAATCTTTTTATTGACTTCTTGTAATAATGATGACGACAATACTGAATTAGTAGATCAACAAAAATATGAAACTTTAGATTTATCAAAGTTTGATTTAACAAAAGGAACTGCTACAGCCGGAGGAAAAATTTGGGAAGGTACTTATACAGAAGACGCTGAATTAACTTCAGGTATTTTCAAGTTTAAACATACAGCTTGGCCAGAGTATTTAACATGGATGGGATTCACGGTTTCTAATAGTAATGACAATTCTGATCAAATAGATAAAGAAGGCGGTTGGTTAGATAATCAATGGGGTACAATGGCAAAAGGTGGTGCAGATGGACAAGGAACACCATTTTTAGTCTCTTTCGCTGATCACAAACCATCTGAGAAAGTTTTGAAATATGGAGAAGAAGTTAAGATTGACAGATTTTCGAGTGTAGTAGAAATTACTGATACAGCTAATAAATACAAAGCAAAAAATGTAAAGTTAGCTATTAGTCCGTGGCCATATTATGGGATTTTGAATGGTGATGCATATGCAAGAAAGTTTGTAAAAGGAGATTATTTCGCGATTCATATTTATGGTGTTTCAGCAAATAAACAATTGACTACAGAAAAACCTGTAACTCATTATTTTGTTGATTTTAGAAATGGAATAAATAATATTTCAACAAATTGGCAAGATGTGGATCTTTCTGCTTTAGGAGAAGTTAAATATTTAATGTTCTTTTTAGAAACTACAGATGTAGGAAATTGGGGAGCAAACACAGCATTATACTTTACAATGGATAAATTAAAAGTAGAAAAAATACAATAATCTAACATTCTAAATATTTTTATCCGAGGCTGTCATTTTTGGATGATGGTTTCGGATTTCTAAAAAAACAATACATGAAGAAATTTTTACTTTCGATTTTTACAATAGCTGCAATTCAAACAAGTTTTGCACAAACAAAAGAATATACAAACGGCGTTTTTATTGTGAATGAAGACTGGTTTGGTAAAGCAAATGGGGCAATTAATTTTATCAATGCAAATGATTCGGTTGATTATAATGTTTATAAAACAGTTAATCCTGGAGAAAAATTAGGTGTAACTTCTCAATATGGAACGATATACGGTGATAATTTTTTCATTGTTTCGAAACAAGAAAATCGTTTAGTTGTAGCTGACTCGAAAACATTACAGAAAAAAGCCAGCTTCGAAACAATTGGTGGTGATGGAAGAAGTTTTGTAGGGGTTGATGCTAAAACAGGATATGTAGGAACTTCAAGTGGACTTTATTTGTTTGATATCGAAAATATGAAACTTGGTTCGATAATCGATGGAACTTCTAAAGTTGGTCAAGTAGGAAATATGATTCGTACATCTAAATTTGTTTTTGCTGTTTCAAGTACTGGAGGAATTTTAGTTACCGACCCAAAAACACATCAAATAAAACAAACGATTGCTGGAAGTTTTATTTCTGTAGTTCAATCTAAAGATGGAAATGTGTGGGGGGCTTTATCTAAAAAATTAGTCAAAATAAATCCTACTACTTTAGAAACTTCAGAAATTGCTATTCCTACGAAAACAGTTCCAGCTCCTTTTGCTTGGAATGCTGGTACTTTTTGTTCTTCAACACAAGATAATACTATTTATTTTTTATCAGGAATCAATGTTGTGAAATACGATGTAACAAATAATAAATTTGAAGAAAGTTTTATATAGATTCCTGGTCAAGATACAACACCAAAGGAAACATATTATGGAGCAGGTTTAAGAATTGATCCGTTGACAAACGAACTAGTATTAACTACTATTGGTTCAGGTTGGGGAACTAATTCTCAAATTAATTTTGTGCATAGATTTTTTGATAATGGAACTCTTAAAGAGTCGGTGAAATTAAGTGAGTATTATTGGTTTCCTTCAATGCCTGTTTTTCCAGATAATGCGGCACCAATTATCAATGATTTAGAGACAACTTATCAAATTAACACAGCAACAACAATTGATTTGAAAGATAAAGTTTCGGATGTTGATAATTTATCAGCAGCGATTGTAAAAGATTTAGAAATCATTGAAAATGATGATGTAGCTGAAATTTCGATTAATGATAAGGAAGAATTAGTGATTAATCCACTAAAAAATGGAACAGCTAAAATTAAACTTTCTTTCAATTCGAATGGAAAAGTTGTTTCACAAAACATCACAATTTCATCAGCCGTTTTAGGTACAAATGATTTAGCTAAATCTGTTGTAAATGTTTATCCAAATCCTGTTAATAATGTATTGTTTATTGAAACAAATGAAGCTTCAAAAGCCAAAATTTTCGCTATTACAGGAACTAAAATGACAGAGAAAACACTTCAAAAAGGGAAAAATCAATTAGATGTTTCCTCTTTACCAAAAGGTGTTTACATCATAAAAGTTAACAATTCTACTTTCAAGGTAATCAAAAAGTAGTGTGTTATTTATTTGTGGAAAAAAGGTTGAGCATTGCTCAACCTTTTGTTTTTTTTTTTAAATATTGATTCCGTACGTATTTTTTATTTCAGCCATCACAAAAGAGCTGTGCGTACTCCCGATGCTTTCTAAAGCGCCCAATTTATTGAAAACAAAATCTTGATATTGCTTCATATCCAAAACTTGTACTTTTAAGATAAAATCATATTCGCCCGAAATATTATAACATTCCACCACTTCATCAATCAACAAAATATCTTCCACAAGTTTATTCCCAATCGTGCGATCATGTTGTTTTAGCTTAATGCTGCAAAAAACCATAAAGCCTTTGTTCAGCTTTTCTGCATCCAAAACCGCTCTATAATTTTTGATATAACCTTGTTGTTCCAACCTTTTTATACGTTCAAAAACGGGTGAAGGAGATAAATTAACTAAAGCAGCAATTGCTTTTACTGTCAATTTCGAATCTTTTTGTAGAATTCTTAATAATTCTAAATCGGTTTGATCTAATGTTTCCATCCAAATAATATTCTTTTCAACACGATATTTTATCGTTGTTTAAGTGTTTTGTTTTGTAAAAATATTAATAATAAGTTGTATAATCTTATTTTTTCAAGTTTTACAATCGTTTATTTTGTCTTGTTACATTTGTAAAGAAATAAACAACAAATTATTGGGGAATCGTGTGAGAATCACGAGCTGTCGCGCAACTGTAAGTAATGCAAATTACAAGTCAGATTACCAATAGAAACAAAAGATGATACTTTCGCGATTTGAAGTCAGTCTGTCACAATAGGTTTACTATTTATCAACTCGCGTTTGTGTTTTTGAACATTAAAAAACAATCAAAATGCAAACACAAATTTTAGGTTATCCAAGAATTGGCGCTAACCGTGAACTAAAAAAAGCCTGCGAAAACTATTGGGCAGGTAAAATTGAACTACAAGCTTTATTGCAAACAAGCCGTACAATTACCAAACAAAATTGGGCATTGCAACAAGCTGCCGGAATTGATTTAATTCCGTGTAATGACTTTTCTTTTTATGATCAAGTTTTAGATTCTACGTTATCAGTTGGTGCAATTCCAGCGCGTTTCAATACGGTTGCGTTAAATAAAAAGAACACAGAATTAGACTTGTATTTTGCGATGGCAAGAGGTTATCAAAAAGATAATTTAGATATTACAGCGATGGAAATGACAAAATGGTTTGATACCAACTATCATTATATCGTTCCGGAATTTGTAAAAAATCAAGAATTTAAATATTTCTCAAACTCAATTGTAAACGAATTTATCGCTGCAAAAAAAGAAGGTTTTAATCCAAAAACTGTTTTAATTGGACCGATTACGTATTTATTATTAGGAAAAGAAAAAGAAGAGGGATTTGATCGAATTGATTTAATTCAGAATTTATTGCCAGTTTACTTTGAAATTATTCATGATTTAATCAATCATGGAGCAAATACAATTCAGTTCGACGAACCTTTTTTAGCTTTAGATTTAGACGAAAAATCGAAAACAGCTTATCAAGAAGTTTACAAAAAAATAAGAAAAGAATTTCCTCAACTTACAATTCAGGTCGCAACTTATTTTGATGGATTGAAAGATAATACAGCTTTAGCAATCAATTTACCAATTGATATTTTGCATCTTGATTTGGTTCGTGACGAAAATCAAATCGATGAAATATTGAATCTAATTCCTTCTCAATTAAAACTTTCTTTAGGTTTAGTTGATGGTCGAAATATTTGGAAAAATGATTTTCAAAAATCGCTTTCAACCATAGAAAAAGTTGTGAACAAAATTGGAGAAAAACGTGTTATTATTTCAACATCTTGTTCATTATTACATTCGCCTTGTGATTTAGATTTAGAAACAAACGAAAAAAATCTTCCGACAACAATCAAAGATTGGTTTGCATTTGCGAAGCAAAAATTAGAAGAAGTTGCTTTCTTAAAAAATTATTTTTCAAACCCGAATGACGAAAAATTGATTCAACAATATGAAGCGAATCAATTCTCTATTAATAATAGAAAAAATTCTCAATTAATTCATCAAACTCAAGTTAAAGAACGAGTAAATGCAATAAAAGATGAAGATTATAATCGTACAAATAGTTTTGGACAACGAAAAATTGTGCAACAAAATGTATTGAATCTTCCGCCTTTCCCAACGACAACAATCGGATCTTTTCCACAAACACAAGAGGTGAGAAGTTGGCGTGCGAAATATAAAAAAGGAGAATTATCTGCCGAAGAATATGATACTTTATTGAAACAAGAAACCAAGCGTACGATAGAGTGGCAAGAGGAAATTGGCATTGATGTTTTGGTGCATGGTGAATATGAGCGCAACGATATGGTGGAATATTTTGGTGAAAAATTAGCCGGATTTGTCTTCTCTAAAAATGGTTGGGTTCAGAGTTATGGAACGCGTTGTGTAAAACCGCCTATTATTTTTGGTGATGTTTATCGCCCAGTTCCAATGACGGTTTATTGGTCGAAATATGCGCAATCTATCACAGAACAAAAAGTAAAAGGAATGTTGACTGGTCCAGTTACGATTTTGCAATGGTCTTTTGTTCGCGATGATCAACCAAGATCTACGACGTGTAAACAAATTGCATTGGCGATTCGTGATGAAGTTTCAGATTTAGAAAAAGCTGGAATTAAAATTATTCAGATTGATGAACCTGCAATTCGAGAAGGTTTACCATTGAGAAAAGATGAATGGCAAAATTATTTGAAATGGACGGTTGATTCGTTCAAATTAGCTTCAAGTAATGTTGATGATTCTACTCAAATTCATACGCATATGTGTTATTCAGAATTCAACGATATTATTCAAAATATTGCTGATTTAGATGCGGATGTTATTACAATTGAATGTTCGAGAAGTCAAATGGAATTATTAAATGCTTTTTCAGATTTCAATTATCCAAATGATATCGGACCTGGAGTTTATGATATTCATTCGCCTCGAGTTCCGTCGAAAGAAGAAATGGTTGATTTGATAGAGAAAGCGGCAAAAGTTATTCCGGCAGATCAATTATGGGTGAATCCTGATTGTGGACTAAAAACGCGTCATTGGGAAGAAACCGAAAAAGCTTTGATTGAAATGGTTGCGGCGACAAAAGAATTAAGAAAAATATATACGCCAAAAGCGATTTAAGCTTAACATCCTACTTTTATGACTTAAGTAGTGTAGTGTTATTTATTTGTGAAGAAAGGTTGAGCAACGCTCAACCTTTTGTGTTTTAATAATAATTTATCGTTCGTTTTACAACATATTTCAATTCTCCATTAGTTGAAATAGAGGCTTTTATCCAATTATTTTTCGAATCATATTCATACGAAACTTGATAAGAAGTTAAAACTACTTGTCCATTTCGGAAGGATTGTTTTTTAAAGTTGACAATTTCATTTTTCGAATCGAAATCAGCTTGATAGGCTAACGTTTTATTGGCGTGAAATGATTGTAATTTAGAAATATTTCCATTCTCAAAAAACATTATTTTGCTCGAATTTCCAGCAATTTCTTCCTGAAAAATAGGCGTTTCTTTATCATAAATATAATACGATTTTCGTCCTTTTTTTCCATCAAAAGAAGTTATTTCATCCAAAACCAATAAACCATTTTTGTTATACGTCAAATTATTTTCACTAATCGTAGAACCTTCCACTTTTGTTGTGATTTTATCCAACTTATTCGAATAATTAAAAATCGTTTCATAATTAGATTTTGACGATTTCCCTTCGATTTTTTCTGTCAAGTTTATCAACTGATTTTTATTGTCATAAACGAAGTTTTTGTCCGAAGCAACTCGTTTTGGATCTTCACCATTGTTAATAACTGTATTCGTTTGTTTATCAATTAAATTTGAGTTATTGTAGTCGTAATTAACATAGTTATAAACAGCTAATTTTCCTTGATAATCCAAATAATTTGTTCGTTTTGTTAACAAACCTTTTGAATTAAATTCTAACGAAATTTGATTGTAAAATTCATTTTCTAAAAAAGGTAAAGTTGTGGTGTTTCCTTTTGCATTTGTTGCGTTTGAAGTCACTTTTTCAACCTTTCCTTTTAGATTAAAGTCAGCTAAAGTTGTTTTAACTTCATAATCATTCGTTGAAATTTTTTGTGCAAAATTAACTTGTGAGACAGCCAAACAAATTGTCGTTAAAATTATTTTTTTCATGTTTTGTTTAAAATTGATAACCGATTTTAAAGTTAAGATTTAAATTGAAATCTGTAGAAGAACCTTCTTTTTTATAATGATTTTCTAAACCGCTCATAAAATAATCAAAAATTCGAGTATCAACACTTTCTAAATTTGTAATATTCGAATATTTTACATTTCTATTTTTTACACCTAAACCAACTTTTGGCATTAGTATAAGACCTTTGTGCAACTGTATAAAAACATTATAATTAAGATTTATTCCATATTTTTCTCGCTTGTAATCGGCAGTATCATAAGAATATAAATAAGAAAAATTTTGATCATCTTTTCGATAAAATTCTCCATTTTCAAGATGATCAGTGTGATGAATATAGAAAAATTCAGAAGAAATAAGATGTTTTACTCGTTTGTTTTCGCTTAGATTGATAAAAAATTCTGGTCGAATCTCAAAAAGTTGATAATCTTCGTTGATTTTATATTTTGGTTTGTGACTAAGAGGAATGCTATGATAACTTCCGTAGCCGATTTCAGAGCCAATCCAATAACGTTCGTTGAGTTTATAAATGTATCCAAACGTCCATCTTGGAGGTGATAATGCTGCTGAAAGAACGCTAAAAGTGATGACATTTTTGCGCTCATCGCTTGATTTTTCTTGTGCTGAAATGAATTGTCCAAAACCAATAACGAACAAAAAAAGTAAAAAATTCTTTTTCATATAAATAGTATTTAAAAGAAAGAGAATCAATTGCTTAAAAGGTTGCGTGAACCAAGATTATTTTGAAGTTAATTATTTCTTCAATTCATACCAAAAGCAATCCAAATCCCACATGTCAAGATGAAAAGTTTCAGTGACTTCAAATCCCATTTTTTCTAACACATTTCGAGAAGCTTTATTATCAACATGCGTTATTGCGTTTAGTTTAATATGTGACATATTTTTTCTGTAAAAGTCCATGCAAGCTTCGGCAGCTTCAGTTGCATAACCTTTTCCCCAAGTTTCTTTTCTGTAACGATATCCGATATCAATAAAATCGAATTTATTATTCATCGATTCGCTTTCTATAATATATTTAAAACCAGTCCAACCAATCATTTTACCTGTTTCTTTTTCAACAACAGCAAGACGACCATGTCCAAGTTCTTCATATTGTTTTTGGATATCTTCAATAATTTCTTTTGTTTCTTCAATGGTTTGAATAGGTTCTGCTTTTAGAAATTCATGAACTTCTGGTTGTGAATCCATTTCAAAAAAATCTTGTAAATCATCAATCGTAATAGGTCTGATGATTAACCGTTCTGTTTCGAGTGTTGGTAAATATTTCATTGAGTTATAGTTTTGATTAAAGATAGTATAAAATATAAAATCCTCGCAATTGCGAGGATTTTATCTATATTCTCAATACTAAAATCTAGTATCTAAAATCTTTTTTTATCCAACGATATTAATGATTTTTCCAGGAACAATAATAATGTTTTTCGGAGTACGATCACCCAATTGTTTGATTGTACGTTCGTCGTTCATTACAATTTCTTGAATTTCTTCTTTCGATAACGACAAAGGTAATTCTAACAAAAATTTCATTTTACCATTGAATGAAACTGGATATTCTTTAGCATCTGCAATCAACCATTTTTCTTCGAAAACAGGGAAATCTGCATGTGCAATTGACGTTTCATGTCCTAATTTTGACCACAATTCTTCTGCAATATGCGGTGCATAAGGAGAAATAATAATAGCCAAAGGCTCTAAAATTGCACGTTTAGTTGTTTTTAATTTTCCTAATTCGTTTGCAGCAATCATAAAAGTAGAAACCGATGTATTAAAAGAGAAATTGTTTACATCTTCGTCCACTTTTTTGATGGTTTGATGCAACACTTTCATTTCTTCTTTTGTTGGTTCATCTTCCGAAACAAAAAATGTTTCTTCTGTTCCTGAATGATATAATCTCCAGAATTTTTTCAAGAATGAATAAGCTCCAGATAAACCTTGTGTATTCCATGGTTTAGACTGTTCAACAGGACCTAAAAACATTTCGTATAAACGTAAAGAATCTGCTCCATATTGATTACAAATATCATCAGGATTTAAGACATTGTAGTAAGATTTTGACATCTTTTCAACCTCACGTCCTGTGATGTATTTCCCATCTTCTAAGATAAATTCTGCATTAGCAAAATCTTCTCTCCAAGTTTTGAATTTTTCTGTATCTAATTCGTCGCCTCCATCTTTTAACAACTTAACATCAATACGGATTGGTGTTGTTTCATGTTGATCTTTCAAAGATTTAGAAACAAAAGTATTTGTTCCATTAATTCTATATGCATAAGCGGTCATTCCCAAAATCATTCCTTGGTTGATAAGTTTTTTTGCATACTCATCCGTTGGAACTAAACCTTTATCGAATAAGAATTTTTGCCAAAAACGAGAATATAATAAGTGACCAGTAGCATGCTCAGATCCACCCATGTATAAATCTACATTTTGCCAATAATCAACAGCCTCTTTAGATACAAAATCGTTGTCGTTTTTTGCATCCATATAACGTAACCAATACCAAGAAGAACCTGCCCAACCTGGCATTGTATTTAGTTCTATTGGGAAAATAGTTTCGTTATTGATTAAAGTATTATCTACAACTTGATTAGTTGTTGTATCAAAAGCCCATTTTGTTGCACGCCCTAATGGGGGCTCACCTTCAGATGTTGGTAAATATTCGTCCACTTCAGGTAAAATAATTGGTAAAGCTTCTGTAGGAATTGTGTAAGGCATCCCGTCCTTGAAGTAAACAGGAACCGGTTCTCCCCAATATCTTTGACGAGAGAAAACAGCTTCGCGTAAACGGAAGTTTGTTTTTCCTTGTCCAAAACTTTTTTCTTCTAAAGCTTCAATCGCTTTTGCAACCGCTTGTTTATAATCTAATCCGTTTAAGAAATCAGAATCTTGTAATTCGAATCCACCTTTTTCTGTAAAAGCAGCTTCAGAAATATCTTGATTTTTGAAAATATTAATAATTGGTAAATTGAAATGATTTGCAAAAGCAAAATCACGTTCATCACCAGCAGGAACAGCCATTACAGCTCCAGTTCCATAAGAAGCCAATACGTAATCACCAATCCAAATCGGAATTTGTTTTCCTGTAAATGGATGAATGGCGTAAGCCCCGGTAAATTCTCCTGTAATATTTTTAGCATCCGCTAAACGATCACGTTCAGAACGTTTTGAAGTATAATCGACATAAGCATCAACTTTTGCTTTGTTTTCTGCTGTTGTAATTTGAGAAACTAAAGGATGCTCTGGCGCTAATGTTACATAAGAAACACCAAAAACAGTATCAGGACGAGTAGTGAAAACTTCAATTTTTTCATCGTTTCCTACAACATCAAAAAAGATTGATGCACCTTGAGATTTACCAATCCAATTTTTTTGAGATTCTTTGATCGGATCTGGCCAATCTAATTTATCTAAACCAGTTAACAAACGATCAGCGTAAGCCGTGATACGCATCATCCATTGTGTCATTTTTTTGCGCACAACAGGGAATCCTCCACGTTCAGATAATCCGTTAATTACTTCGTCATTCGCTAAAACAGTTCCTAAATCTGGACACCAGTTTACTTCTGCTTCTGCTAAGAAAGTTAAACGATATTTTAATAAAATTGTTTGTTGTTCTTTTTCAGAATAGGCATTCCATTGATCTGCGGTAAAGATTTCGATATCATCATCTGCCACAGCATTTACACTTGCATTACCCTCAGTTTTGAATGTTTCAACTAATTTTGAAATGGATTCAGCTTTATCGGTTGAATTATCATAATATGAATCAAATAATTGATTGAAAATCCATTGTGTCCATTTATAATATTCAGGTTCTGAAGTTCTGATTTCACGATCCCAATCGTATCCCAAACCAATTTTTTTCATTTGGTTCTCGTAACCAGCAATCACATTTCCTTGTTTATCAACACCACCTTCGATATTCGTTGTTGTTGTAATCGCAGGATGTTGACCAGTTTGAATCGCATATTGTTCCGCAGGCAAACCAAAAGAATCGTAACCCATTGGGTGTAAAACGTTGAAACCCTTTAATTTTTTGTATCGAGAATAAATATCAGACGCAATGTATCCAAGTGGATGACCTACGTGTAATCCTGCTCCAGAAGGGTAAGGAAACATGTCTAATACGTAAAATTTAGGTTTTTCTGATTGATTTTCAGCTTTGAACGTCTTGTCTTCAATCCAAAATTTTTGCCATTTTGGTTCGATTTCATTCGGATTATATTGCATTATTGGAAGTTATATTAAAATTAAATTTATGCAAATTTACATTTTTTATGTATCTTTTAGAATAGAATGGCGATATTTGTACATTAACAATCAACAACTAAACCTAATCCATGAAAAAAGAATTGATATTATATTGGTATCCTTATTTTTTTTTACTGTCCTTATTTTTTCTGTTCGTCATATTGTAAATACGACACGTATTTTTGTGGGGTACGAAGATGGTTTTAATCCTATTAATATCAAATGGAATTTTGATAAAAAGGATTCAACACTTCGTGTCAAAGATCCTATTTATGTCAGAAGTGATTATTATTTGATTGATTATAAAGACAAAGCATTCTTAAAAAAAGATACTGTTCTTTATGCAGAACTTTTTGAGGATTCATTGGCTGTAAAAGGAAATGTATTGAATTTGAAACCTCCTTATTTTTTGTGGAAAGAGACTAAAAACGACACGTTGAAAGTTTTTAAACACAACATTACCTTGAAATTTACTAAGAAGCAAGAACAATATTAAGCCTTCTGTAAATAGAACGAAAAAGTAGAACCTTTTCCTATTTTACTTGTCACATAAATTTTCTGTTTATGGGCTTCTAAAATATGTTTTACAATTGCCAAACCTAATCCAGACCCGCCATTATTACGATTTCGAGATTTATCAATTCGGTAAAAACGCTCAAAAATTCGGTCAATGTCTTCCTGTTTTATCCCAACTCCTTGATCTTTTATTGAGATTTGAATTTTATCATCATATTCTTCAAAATCGATGTTAATTTCTGTATTTGGATTAGAATAATTGATGGCATTTACAATCAAATTGATTAAAACCTGTTGAATTTTCTGAATATCACCTACAACTTTTATCGGTTGATGAATAGGGTAATTTAGAGAAATTTTGATGTTATTTTTTTCAGCTTTAATTTCTAATAAATCAATCACATCTTGTACAAGTGCCGTCAAGTTGAAAATTGAAAATTCGATATTGATTCGTCCACGTTCAAGTTCTGCAATCATGTCCAAATCTTTGACTAAATAAATCAATCGATCAACCGATTTATTGATTCGGTTTAAGTATTTATCGCGAATAGATTCATCTTCAACTCCACCTTCTATCAGCGTTAACAAATAACCTTGTACCGAAAAAAGGGGCGTTTTTAATTCATGCGAAATATTTCCAAGAAAATCTCTTCTGTAATTTTCTCTCTCATTCAAAACATCAATTTCTTTGGATTGATCTTCTGTAATTGTAGAAATTTTTTGAGAAAGTTCTTCAAAATCCATTGTGCTGGATTGAAATTGTGGAATATTTTTCGAGATTTCAGTAAAATCTTTTCTTCGTTGATTTTTTAAAGAAAACCAATAAAATATTGATAATCCAATCAATAAAAGAAGCATTAAACTAATGAAAAATAGTTTTTCTTGGAGAATAAAATCAATATTTCCAAACCATAAAAAAGAGAACAAAACAAATCCTAAAGCCAAGAATAATGTACTGAGAAAGGCAAATAGAAAGATGTTTTGAACTTTGAAAGTTGAAGCCATTACGAGCTTTTAGTCATTTATTTTGTATCCAATTCCTTTGATTGTAGAGAAACGATCGTTCCCAAATTTTTCGCGTAATTTGCGCATATGTACGTCAATTGTACGTCCGCCAACTACAACTTCATTTCCCCAAACTTTCTCCAAAATTTCTTCACGTTTGAAAACACGTTCTGGATTTGAAGCTAATAAAGCAATCAATTCAAATTCTTTTCGAGGTAACAAAAAGTCTTGTCCTTGGTAATTTACTTTATAGGTTTCGCGGTTAATCTCGAAATTATTCAATTTGATGAATTCGTCTTTTGCCGCTTCGTTAGGTTGTTTTAATTTCAATAAAGCATTTAGTTTACTAATTAAAACTTTTGGTTTGATAGGCTTTAAGATGTAATCATTTGCACCAGCATCATAGCCAGCTAATTGAGAAAAGTCTTCAGCTCGAGCAGAAAGAAAAACAACTAAAGTATCCTTGAAAGAATCTAACTTTCTTAATTCGGCACACATTTCCATTCCATCCATTTGCGGCATCATAACATCTAGTAGAATTAAATCTGGACGAAAAATTTTAGCTTGTTTCAAACCTTCTAGTCCGTTTTGAGCTGTTTCTACTTCAAAACCTTCTTTTTTTAAGTTGTAACCAATAAATTCTAAGATATCTGGTTCGTCGTCAACTAATAAAATTTTAATGTTCTTCATAATTGTTTGTAATAACTAAATAAAATTAGTCGATGTAAAATTAAGCTTAAATTTTAGGAGAAATTAGGTAAAAACATTTCTTAACATTCATTTAAAGTTACGATAATTTCATAACAATTACCTAACAAAACCTTTACAATTTCTAAAAATGTTTTTCATTGGATTGAAGCAACTTTGCCATCAAACAAACACGAATTATACAATCGCAATGAAACGCAATTTAACTTTACTTTTATTATTAGGTTCGGCAGCACTTTTTGCACAGACTAATATTAAATTAGAAGGAACTTTATTTGATCAAAAAACAAACCAACCACTTTCTGAAAAAACTTTTGTGGTTGAAGGGTTAAATATTCAAGCAAAAACAGACGATAAAGGTCACTACGAAATTTCTGTTCCAGATGATACATATCAATTAGATATTAGAGTAGACGGTTATCAATCTGTTTCTCAAAATTTATCAGATTCGAATACATTAAACATGTATTTGAAACCAGAAGATTTTAAAGATGGTAAAATTGATTTATCTACAGCTGTTGTAACAGGTAGAAAAGATAAATCTGGAGAAGCTTCTTTACTTAATATACAGAAAAAATCTGTAAAAATGGTAGAGAATATTGGTGCAGCAGAATTGGATCGTAAAGGTGTAAGTGATGCGGCTTCGGCAGTTGCGAAAATGGCTGGTGTTACAAAACAAGAAGGTACAGGAGATGTTTTTGTACGTGGATTGGGAGATCGTTATAACTATACTTCGTTGAATGGTTTACCAGTTCCGTCAGAAAATCCTAGTAACAAGAATATTAAATTGGATTTATTTCCAACAGACGTTATTGATTACATTTCGTTGAGCAAAACATTCAATGTAAGAATGATGGCTGATTTTGGAGGAGCAAATATCGATATTGCATCAAAATTATACGAAGGAAATGGTTTATTAGAAATTGGAACAGGATTAAATTTAAATTCTAATGCGATTACCAATAAAAACTTCAATTTGCAAGATGGACCAAATTGGTTTGGTTTTCAAAAAACAAAAATTCCAGCAAACGCAACAACTGGATATCATTTTACAAATAGTTTCAATCCACAATCTAAATCTGCTGTAGCAGGAGGTTTCAATATAAAAGGAGGAAAAAGTTACAAGTTTGAAAATGGAGCAAAATTCGGATTCTTTGCAACAGCTGCTTTTGATAACTCAGCTCAAAGTATCGAGAAAGGTTTAGCACGTTCTGTTGATGCTCAAGGAAATAATTTGAAAGGTTTCAACGATTATACAAAAGATAGTTATAATACGAATACAACAGGAATGGTTAATTTGTATTATGATTTTAATCCAAATAATAGATTAAGAGCAAATAGTATTTTTATTAATAACACTTCTCAAAGTTTACAAGAATACAAAGGATTTATTAGAGATTTAGCGGAAGATAATAATGGATTTATTCGTCGTGGAACTTATGAAAGAAACCAAGTTTTTGTCAATCAATTATTAGGAGATCACAGATTAGATGATAAATCTGAGTTTCATTGGGGCGTTTCTTACAATACAGTGAAACAAGATATGCCAGACCGTTTACAAAATACCATGCGTTTGGATAAGCAATCTGGACAATATGTGTTAGCTTCTCAAGATGCTTCGTTAAGTAACCGTTATTATCAAAATCTTAATGAGAACGAGGTTTCTGCGAACTTGGAATATAATCGCGTTTTTGGTGGAGATTTGAAAGACTATAAAGCTAAAATTTCTATTGGATATCAAGGTAGACACAAAGAAAGAGATTTTGAAGGGAATCAATTTAACTTCAAAATTTTGAGAAGTGGAATTCAAGTTGACCCAAATAATTTAGATGCTTTCTTCAATCAATCAAATTATGGTTCAGGGTTCGAAATTACAACATTTGATATCAAATCTGACGGAAGCTATAGATCGCAAGTTTACAGTGGACAAAAAGATATTCAAGTTGGTTTTGCTGAGGTAGAATACAATTTTACAGATCGATTAACAGCAGTTTTGGGAGTTCGTGCTGAATATCTTAAACAAAGTATTGATTGGTACACAGCTTTATCACAAGGTAAAAACTCTTTCGATCAATTCGAATTATTACCAAGTTTGATGTTACGTTATAAATTAACAGATAATCAAAATTTACGCTTCGCTACATCTAAAACATATACACTTCCTCAATTCAAGGAAACAGCTATGTTTGTTTATGAAGATGTAACAGAAACTTTCCGTGGGAATCCAATGTTATATCCATCGACAAATTACAATGCAGACATTAAATGGGAATGGTTCCCAAAAAGTGGAGAAGTAATCTCTTTGGGAGGTTTCGGAAAATATATTCAAGACCCAATCAATACAACAACAATTGCTTCATCATCTAATGATATTTCTTATGCAAATACAGGTGATTGGGGATATGCAGTTGGTGCAGAATTAGAGGTTAGAAAAGCAATTTTAGATAATAAAACATCTAATCCAGAACAATTAACAGTTGGGTTTAATGGTGCTTATATGTATTCTAATCAAGAATTAAACAATGAAAAAGTATACAAAGAAACATTGTTTAATGGACAACGAATCAATACCAACTTTACAAATGCAGAAGATGCATTTACAGGAGCTTCTAAATTTATTACTAATGCAGATTTATCTTATTCTAAGAAATGGGCAAGTGGGGGAAGCGTAATGGCAACTGTGGCTTACAACTATTTCTCTGATCGTATTTATGCGCTTGGAACTGAAACAAGAGGAAATCAAGTAGATAAAGGATTTAGCACATTAGATTTCATTTTACGTTCAAAATTGAATAAAAATATCGGAATCAATTTTTCTGCTAAAAACTTATTAAATCCTACAATAGACCGTGTACAAGAGAATTTGAATGGAGATGTAAAAACATTAAGTTATAAAAAAGGAATGAACTTCGGTTTATCTGTTAACTATCAATTTTAAAACAAAATAAAACAAACACAATAAAACATTTAATTATGAAAAAATCAATTTTAAAACTATTTTTAGTAGGAGCATTTTCTACATTAGCCTTAACAAGCTGTAGTAATAACGATGATAATGGAGATATTAATACAAATCCTTCTGGGTTTGTTGCGAATCCTGCTGATTTTAAAGGTGAATTAAAAAGTGGAGATAAAATTACTTTAGATCCATCAAAAGTATATTATTTAACAGGGAAAATTCAGGTTAACGACGGTGCTGAATTAACAATTCCTGCTGGTACACAAATTGTTGCAAACGGAGGTACATCTTCTTACATTGCAGTAGCACAAGGTGGTAAAATATTTTCTAACGGAACTTCTGCTAAACCAGTTGTATTTACATCAGACAAAAAAGCACCAGGTTCTTGGGGTGGAGTAGTTTTATGTGGTAAAGCACCAATTAACAAAGCAAAAACAGCTACTGCTGAGGTTTCTGAATTAACATATGGTGGTGATGTTGCAAATGATAATTCTGGTACAATCACATATACTCGTATCGAATATGCAGGAGCAATTTATAATTCTGAAAAAGAGTTTAATGGACTTTCTTTATTTGGTGTAGGTAACGGAACTAAAATAGAATATGTACAAATGTATGCAGGTTCTGATGATGGAATCGAATTCTTTGGAGGAACTGTTAATACAAAATATATTGTATCAAATGAAAATGAAGATGATCAATTTGACTGGACAGAAGGTTGGGTTGGTACAAACGAATATTGGTACGGAAAAGAAGGCCGTAGTAAAGGAAATAGAGGTATAGAGGCTGATAACAATTCAAGTAATCATACTTTAACTCCAATTGCAAATCCTACAATTAGATATGCTACTTTAATCGGTTTAGGTAAAGATTATGTAGGAGAAGGAGAAAACCAAGCAATGAAATTACGTGTTGGTACAAAAGGAAAATTTGAGAATTTTGTTTTAGCAAACTGGGCTAAAGGTATCGATATCGAGCATGATGCTACAATTTCTTGGATTCCGAATGACTTATTCTTGAAAAACGTTCAATTCATTAACGTTGGAGTAGAAGCAACAGGTAAATCTTCTGCAGGTACTGCTGTTGATGTATCAAAAGCTTATGCAAAAGCAGATAATACTGGAGCTGGAAATGGTGTAGATACACCAACTTGGGCAAAAGGATGGACAGTAGGTTTATAATTAAAACTATATAATGATTAAACTTTTCTTATAAAAAAGTTCTTCGTGTTTGTAAATCGCTTTTTTGGGTTCTCCAAAGAAGCGATTTTCTTCTATTATAACTATTTTATTTTAAGTCATTAAAAATAGTTATTTAGAAAAATTCCACGTAAGATAAAGTATTTGTACATTTGTACCATTAAGAATTGAAACAATGGCATTAACAGAAGAACAATTAGATTCGATTGGAGAAAAATTGGTTGAAAAATTCAAGACCGTTTTTGATCCAGAGATTCCAGTAGATATATACGAGTTAGGATTAGTTTATGATGCGCAAGTAAATGCAGATGGTGAAGTAAAAGTTACCATGACTCTTACATCTCCAAACTGTCCAGTTGCAGAAAGTTTACCATTAGAGGTAGAACAACGCGTAGAAGAGATAGAATATGTAACGAAATGTTACGTAGAGATTACGTTCGATCCACCTTGGGATAGAGATATGATGAGCGAAGAAGCAAAATTCGAATTAGGAATGTTATAACTTAACATTCCTAATTTTTTTTGTATCTTAATCCAACAAATTCAAAACACTAAAACTTATGGGATATTTAGGCGTGATCGTTTTTCTTGGAATTATTTTCCTTTTTTTATTCGTCTTTACAGTAAAACAACAAACGGCGGTTGTAATCGAGCGTTTCGGAAAATTTAATAGCATTCGTAATCCAGGATTACAATTCAAAATTCCGATTGTGGATAGAGTTGCAGGAAAAATGTCATTAAAAATTCAGCAATTAGACGTTGTTGTCGAAACTAAAACAAAAGATGATGTATTTGTTCGATTGAAAGTTTCTGTTCAATATCAAGTCATCAAAACTCAAGTTTATGATGCATTTTACAAATTAGATAATCCTTATACACAAATAACTTCTTTCGTTTTTGACGTTGTTCGAGCTGAAGTTCCAAAACTTCGTTTAGATGATGTTTTCGAGAAGAAAGATGATATTGCGGTTGCTGTAAAAAGTGAATTGCAAGAAGCAATGAATTCATATGGTTACGAAATTGTCAAAACATTGGTAACCGATATCGATCCAGATGAGCAAGTAAAGCATGCGATGAATCGTATTAATGCTGCCGAACGAGAAAAATTAGCTGCACAATATGAAGGTGATGCAGCTCGTATTTTGATTGTTGAGAAAGCAAGAGCCGAAGCAGAGTCAAAACGTTTGCAAGGACAAGGTATTGCAGATCAGCGTCGCGAAATTGCAAAAGGTTTATTGGAATCTGTAGATGTTTTGAATGGAGCAGGAATTACGTCGCAAGAAGCTTCTGCGTTAATTGTGGTGACGCAACATTATGATACCTTGCAAGCAATTGGAGAAAAATCTGGAAGCAAATTAGTTTTGTTACCAAATTCACCAACTGCCGCCTCGGAAATGCTGAATACAATGGTTACTTCCTTTACAGCTGCACATGAACTGAATGAGCATCAAATAACAAAAGAAGATAATCCAACTCAACGAAAAAATAAACCAAATACAGGAGATTCGTTTACTTTTCCAGAACATCCTTAGAAGATCATTATATCAAGTATTTTCTTAATATTATATGAAAGTCAAATCCACTAAAAAAAGAAACTTAAATAAGTGTTATTTTTTGTTTTTGGTAACCGTTTTAATGACTTTTTCGTTATATGGACAATCTAATAAAACAATTAATCAGGATTCTATCAATCAATCAAAATTATATGATGAGTTTAGAATTGATTTTGATAAATATGAAAAACAATATGGTCATTATATTCAGACAGATAATGTGAAAATGCATTATTTAGAGTGGGGAAATCCTAAAAATCCTACTCTTATTTGGATTCATGGAACTTATAGTAATAGTTATGAACTTTATGAAATTATTGATAATCTTGTCAAAATGAATTTGCATGTCATTGCAATAGATTATTATGGACATGGTTTTACTGAGATTCCTAAAAAAGATGTAAGTATCTATCATGTTGTTGATGATATAAAATTCTTGATGGATAAAAAGAGTATTAAACAAGCTATTATTGGTGGTTGGTCGAGAGGAGGTACAATAAGTTCTGCATTTTATGATGCATATCCAAAATCTGTACAAGCATTGATTTTAGAAGATGGTGGCTCAGTTGCTTGGGATTTTAATGAAAAAGTGGCTAATATTGTCAAGAGTATTGAAGAGGCAAATCAGTATTATGCAAATAAAAAATCATTGATTTTCGATTCAGAATTTGACGCTTATTGGTACATTTATAATAATTGGGGAGTAAGAGGAAAACAAGATGAAAAACTTAAAAAAGAAATTTTCATTTTGTATGCAAGAATTAAAAAGAATAATCAAAACAAATTTGAAATAAATCCAGGTGCTGAAGAGCTTACAGGAGAAAATTCTGCTGAAGAAAACATTTCAATTATTTATACTCCTTTTACTTCAAAAACAGCTTTTGGAGCTTCAACACATCAATTAAATCCTAAAATTATTTACAGAAATTTAGATAAACCTATGTTAATTTTTGATCCGATAAATGATCAAGATTGGTTTGATTTTAAAGCTGAAAATGAAAAACTAACCAATGAACATAAAGCTTATATTACGCACAAAGTTTATGAAAAAACATGGCATGGAGTAAAAGATGAAAGACCGAAAGACGTTTTAAATGATATAAAGTCTTTTTTACAATCTAATAAAATAATTAAGAAAAACTAAATATCGTAATGGCAATTAACGATTTAAATCATCAATATGTTATTGCAACTGAATTTAAACTAAAATAAAAATAAAAGCCACTTCGATGAAGTGGCTTTCTAATATCTCAATACTTATATCTAAAATCTAAGTCTATCCAACTTGAACGCCGTTTGGCGTTTCTTCTTCAGGATTTACAAATGTTAATTTTCCGTCTACTTTATCAGCGAATAATAACATTCCGTTCGATTCGATTCCACGAATTTTACGAGGCGCTAAATTTGCTAAAACCATTGCTTGTTTACCAATGATTTCTTCTAATGTAAAATGTTCTGCAATACCAGAAACAATTGTACGAACATCCATTCCTGTATCAACTTTTAGTTCGAATAATTTGTCTGCTTTTTCAACTTTTTTCGCTTCTAAAATAGTTCCGATACGGATATCCATTTTTTGGAAATCATCAAAAGAAATCAATTCTTTTTGAGGTTCTGCATTTGGATTTGTCATATTATTTTTGACTTTACTTTCGTTTAATTTATTGATTTGTGCTTCGATTGCTTCGTCCTCAATTTTTGCAAAAATTAATTCAGACTGTCCCAATTGATGTCCAGCTTTTACAAATTCGTCAGTTGATTCTAAATCGTCCCAACTCATTTTTTCTACATTCATCATAGCCAAAATTTTCTCAGAAGCGAATGGAATAAATGGTTCTCCCAATTGTCCTAATGCAGCAGCAATTTGCGTTGCAGTGTACATAATTCCTTTCACAGCTTCAGGATCATCACCTTTTTTCCAAGGTTCTTGCGCTTGTAAAAATTGATTTCCAAGACGAGCCAAATTCATATATTCTGTCAATGCAGCACGGAATTCATATTTCTCTAAATGATCACCAATGCGTTTTGCAAAATATTTGATTTCAGTTAATTCTTCAAATTCAATTGTTTTTGCAGGAACAATTCCTTCGTAATATTTGTGAGAAAGAACCATTACGCGGTTGATAAAGTTTCCTAAAATTCCAACTAATTCAGAATTATTTTTAGTTTGGAAATCTTTCCACGTAAAGTTATTGTCTTTATTTTCAGGCATATTCGCCGTTAACACATAACGTAATGTATCTTGTTGATTTGGAAAATCTTCTAAATATTCGTGTGCCCAAACTGCCCAATTACGAGAAGTTGATATTTTATCATCTTCTAAATTCAAGAATTCGTTTGCAGGAACATTGTCTGGCATAATGTAATCGCCATGCGCTTTCATCATAGTTGGGAAAATGATACAGTGGAAAACGATATTGTCCTTTCCGATGAAATGAACCAATTTTGTTTCTTCATTTTGCCAATAATCTTTCCAATTTTTACCGTTTTTCTCTGCCCATTCTTGCGTGAAAGAAATGTAACCAATCGGTGCATCGAACCAAACATACATTACTTTTCCTTCAGCACCTTCTACTGGAACAGGAATTCCCCAGTTCAAATCGCGTGTCATTGCACGAGGTTTCAAACCATCGTCTAACCAAGATTTTACTTGACCATAAACACTCGATTTCCAATCATTTTTGTGACCTTCTAAAATCCATTTTGATAAGAAATCTTGGTACTGATCTAATGGCAAATACCAGTTTTTAGTTTCTTTTCTGATTGGTGTATTTCCAGATAAAGCAGAACGAGGGTTAATCAATTCTTCTGGACTTAATGTTGATCCACATTTTTCACATTGATCTCCATAAGCATCTGTGTTTCCACATTTCGGACATTCACCACGAATGTATCGATCTGCTAAAAATTCGTGCGCATCTTCGTCATAAAATTGTTCCGTAACATCTTCTGTAAACTTGTTGTTGTTATATAACGTTTTGAAGAAATCTTGTGCAACTTCTCTGTGTTTATCTGATGTTGTACGAGAATAAATATCGAATGTCACACCAAAATTTGTCAATGTATTTTTGATATTTTCGTGGTAACGATCAACAATGTCTTGAGGTGTAACGCCTTCTTTTTTGGCACGAATTGTAATTGGAATACCATGTTCATCAGAACCTCCAATAAATGCTACATCTTTTCCTTTTCTTCGTAAAAAACGTGCATAAATATCAGAAGGAACGTAAACACCTGCCATGTGACCAATATGCAATGGTCCGTTAGCATAAGGTAAAGCCGCTGTAATTGTATATCTTTTTGGTTGACTCATTTGCTTAAAAACTATAAACGACAAAGATACGATTTGTTGTTTGTTTTGTTAAAACCTTTTTCTAATTTTATAAGGTTAATTAATTTATGATGGAATGAATATTAGAAAAGAGGAGAAGAGAGATTATGAACAAGTTTTTAAATTGATTGAAAAGGCATTTGAAAATGAAGAATATAGTGATCATCGTGAACAATTTTTAGTAGAGCGATTACGAGATTCTGATGGTTTTGTACCTGAATTGTCTTTGGTATTTGAAATGAATGAGATGATTGTTGGTTATATTTTATTGACAAAAATTAAAATTAATCATTCGGATTCTTCTTACGATTCTTTAGCACTTGCTCCTGTAGCGGTTTTACCTAATTATCAAGGAAATGGAATTGGTGGTCATTTAATAGCATTTGCTCATAATAAAGCGAAAGAATTAGGTTTTGAATCTGTTATTTTATTAGGTCATCCAACTTATTATCCTAAATTTGGTTACAGAAAAGCATCTGATTTTGATATTCAGTTACCTTTTGATGTTCCAGATGAGAACTGCATGGCAATTGAGTTGATTGAAGAAGCTCTAAAAAATGTGAATGGAATGGTAGAATATCCGAAAGAATTCTATCAATAAAAAATATTTCCTATGGAAGAAAACGCTGTTGTAACGCCAGATGAGGTGGTAACTGATACAATTACGAACTTATTTACGTATGTTAATTATTTTTTAGTTGCAGCGCTTGTTGTGTTGTTAACCTATATGACGATTCGAGACTATAAGAAAAAACAACGCGAAAAGAAATTGGCACAAGAGCGTGAAGCGTACAACAATCAGTTTGATAACGAAGACGAAAAAGAGGAATTATAACTAATAAAAATAGCCACTCAATTTTGAGTGGCTATTTTGTTTATATCAATTTAATTATTGACCTTCTTCATCAGGAATTTCATAGTTTTCGCCTACGCTTTCACTACCACTTCCTTCGATAATTGGACCTGGATCATACATTTCATCATATTGATGGAATCCGTATGTATTCGAACAATCCCAATGTTTTTCAATGTCTTTAGGTTTGTCAAATTTATCTCCAACTGTTACCCCAAATTTACCTCCTTCTTTGTAAACGCCTTGCATATAATAAGCCCAAATTGGCATAGCTGTATTGGCTCCTTGCCCTGTGGCTGTACTCGCAAAGTGAGCAAATCGGTCTTCTGCACCAACCCAAACTCCAGTAACTAAATTTGGTGTTAATCCCATAAACCAACCATCAGAGTTTTCGTTTGTTGTACCTGTTTTACCAGCAATTTCGGCAGTCATTCCGTAGCGATTTCTTAATCTCGCACCAGAACCTCTGTCTATAACACCTTTCATCAAATCAATCATAGTGTACGCTACGTTTTCATTAACAACTTCTCGTGTTTGAGGTGTATAATCTTTGATAACTTTTCCTTGTTTATCTTCTATTCTTAAGATTAATTGGGGTTTAATGTAAATACCACCATTAGCAAAAGCACTCATCGCACCAACCATTTCATATAAAGATAAGTCAGCAGAACCTAATGCAATTGTAGGATCTTTTACGATAGGAGATTCAACTCCAAGGTCCCGAGCCATTTGAATTACAGGTTCTTCACCTGTTTGCATAATCAAACGGGCAGCGACAATATTTGTTGAATAAGCTAATGCAGTTCTTAAATCTTGAGATCCACCATATTTACCGTTAGCATTTCGAGGAGACCATTTTCCTGGTATTCTCTCATTAGAAACGGTATGACAAGGTGTTAATCCTAATTGGTTAATAGCTGTTGCATAAACAAACGGTTTGAACGTAGAACCTACTTGACGACGTGCTTGTTTTACGTGGTCAAATTTGAAATAATTCCAATCGATTCCTCCAACCCAAGCTTTGATTGTTCCATCTTTTGGATCCATTGACATCAAACCAGCTTGTAAAATATGTTTGTGATATTCGATTGAATCCATCAATGTTTTCCCTTTTTTGTACTGAATTCCGTTCCATGTAAAGAACTGAACAGAGTCGCGAGGTGTATTGAAAACAGTTTCAATTTCAGCTTCAGATTTTCCTTCGGCTTTCATCTTTTTGTATAAATCTGTACGAGCCATTGCTTGCTTAAAGATTTGTGTTCTTTTTGCAGCAGAAATATTATAAAATGGTGCTAAACTACGTCCACGTTGCTCTCCAAAGAATTGATCTTGTAAAACTTTTAATTGTTTTTTAACCGCTTCTTCAGCTAAATTTTGCATTCTTGAGTCTAACGTTACATAGATTTTTAAACCATCTTTTTCAAGGTTATAAGATTTTCCTGTTTCTTTCTCATAATCAACCATCCATTGTTGAATTTCCTTTCTCAAAGCAGATTTGAAATATGCTGAATGTGATTCATCATGTTTCATAATATCTTGTTTATCTGTAACCAAAGGCGCATTTTGCGCGGCTTCTCCTTCAGCTTGAGAAATTTTGTTGTATTTCATCATTTGCTTTAAGACAAGATTTCTTTGCTTTTTAGAAACTTCAGGATATTTTACAGGATTATACGCAACAGGATTTTGAAACATCGAAACCAATGTTGCAGCTTCATCTAAATTTAATTCTTTCGTTGTTTTGTTGAAATAAACTTTAGAAGCAGATTCAATTCCTTTTGCATTATAAATAAAGTCGAACTTATTGAAATACATTGCAATAATTTCTTCTTTTGTGTACAATTTTTCTAACTGAACAGAAGTTACCCATTCTTTTAATTTCTGTAAAACACGTTTTACTTTATTAGAAGAAGGATCTTTTGTGTACAATTGTTTTGCTAACTGCTGTGTAATTGTAGAACCACCTCCAGATTCTCCTCCAGAAGTAATTGCACGAGCTGCTGCTTTTATGTCTACACCTGAGTGATCAAAGAAACGAACGTCCTCTTTTGCTAACAATGCGTCAACTAAATGTGGAGGTAAATCTTTGTAATCGACTGGTGTTCTGCGTTCTGCTTCGAAACGATCTAACAAAACACCATCAGAAGAAATAATTTCTGATGAAACATAAATATCAGGATTTTCTAAATCGCGTACATTGGGAATTTCACCTAACCATCCGTTAGATGTAGCCCAAAAGATTCCGAAAATTCCTAATACGGCACAAAAAAACAGTACCCAAATGGTAACGATTATTTTTTTGGCTAATGAAAAGCTATTGAACTTCTTTTTTGCTTTAGAAGTTGTGCTTGTTTTAGAATTTTTATTGTTTTCCATTCTGTATTATTCAGCTTTATCAACAATCAAACTAATGTCTTCGATTCCTTTCAAATTTTTTGTTCGCATACCTTGCCAAACTTTTAGTTGATAGCGACCAGAGTCTTTTATTGGTAAATTTTCGCGATAAACCAACATCATTTCTTTTGTTGTCATTCCTTTACCAATCCAGCTTCCATCGGGATTTGCAATATAATACTGTAAAGTATCAATCATTTCATTTCCTTTAGGATCGATGAATTTCGTGAACAAATATAAGTTACTATATTCATACGACGTATTATTTCTTAACACAAATCCAATGTTAACAGCCGAAGGTTTAGGATCTTTTACATCAAACGTAAAGGTTTGAGGTTGATTATTCTTCCATTCGTCTTTCACATCTTTTGTGTCTTGATAATAATGTTTAGCCTCGCAACTAAACAATAAAAAGACTAAAATAAAAAGCAAACTACTGTTGCGTATCATCTGGTTTTGGCCCACGATTAAATCTTTTTTTATTTCGATTCTTCGATTTATTTGGATTCGGTTGAGAATTATTTGCTTGATTCTCGTCCTTAGTTTTCGGTTTTTGCTCAGCATTTTGATTATTTTGCTGAGGTTGTTTTTTTGGTTGTTGAGTTGACTGATTAGCCTGATTTGTTTGATTATTTTGTTGGCTATTATTGCTCGGATTATTCGGTTTTCGCTTTTGTTGATTGCGATTGCGATTATTTCCTTGCGGCTTTTGCTGATCAGTATTTGGTTGAGCTTGTTGCTCTTTCGCTTGAGTTGGCTGTTGCTTCTCTTTTGGCTGATTTTGTTGTTGCTGATTCTGATTAGGATTCGAATTTTTGTTCGGTCTATTTTGATTATTCTTTTTAGACTGATTTGGATTCTTTCCTTGTTTATTTTCAGGACGATTTGCTTTATCTTTCGTCTCGTTAGGCTGTTTTTGTTTTGCCTTCTGAGGTTTCAGATTATTAGCATTCGCCGCAACTTTTTCGTTTCCAGAATTTTGATTATTCTTAATTCTTTTACGTTTTTTGTTCTGTTTTTCTTTACGTTCAAAACGTTCTAAAGAATCTTCACCAATTACATCTGTAAAATCTGGTTTCGATTCTTCTACATTTTTAGCTAAATCCTCTAAAGGTTCAGTTTTTTGACCTTTTGCAGTGATTGCTAAAAACTCTTGAATATCGTCTACCGAAAATTTGTACCAAACAATTCCGCCTTTGTCATAAGCAAACCACATTTCTTTCTTGAAAACGTCGATTTTAACACAATGTGCCCAACCTTTTTCAGTCTCGAAACGGCTTTCCATTGATGGAAAACTATTTAATGCATCTAAATATGAATCCAATTCAAAATTTAAACAACATTTTAATTTACCACATTGTCCAGCTAACTTTTGCGAGTTAATTGACAATTGTTGATAACGTGCTGCAGCAGTGCTCACAGAGCGGAAATCTGTTAACCAAGTAGAACAACATAATTCGCGTCCACAAGATCCAATTCCACCAACTTTTGCTGCTTCTTGACGATATCCGATTTGTTTCATTTCAATTCTTACGCCAAATTTCCCAGCGTATTCTTTGATTAGTTGTCTGAAATCTACACGTCCTTCTGCTGTATAATAAAATGTAACTTTCGCTCCATCTCCTTGGTACTCAACATCACAAATTTTCATTTCCAAATTAAGGTTTTTCGCCATAATTCGAGAATCAACCATTGTTTGTTTTTCTCTATCACGAAACTCTACCCAAGTTTCTATATCTTTTTGGTTCGCTTTGCGATAAACCTTCTTGACATCTTCCGCAGTCCACGAAAGATTCTTTTTTTTCATCTGGATTCTAACAAGCTCACCCGTAAGTGTAACAACCCCAATATCATGACCAGGTGTTCCTTCAACAGCGATTACATCGCCAATATTTAGAGATATGTTGTTTTCGTTTTTATAATAAAACTTTCGATCGTTTTTGAAACGAACTTCCACAAAATTGAACTTTTCTTGTCCATTTGGAAGTTGCATATTCGATAACCAATCAAAAACTGATAATTTTCCACAACCATCAGTGCCACAAGCACCATTATTGTTACATCCTTTCGGAAGGCCATTAGAAGTTCCACAAGATCCACATCCCATGCTTCTATAATTTTTTTAAATGACAACACAAAGGTATGAAAATATTTTTCTGAATTTGTGAAATCATTTCGGTTATGAAATTGATTTTAAATTGAATCAAAAACTTCTGAAAATGAATAGGTTTGATCTAATCTAACCCCTTTTTCTGTTAATTTTAACGTAGCTAATTCGTTGACATGGTCATGTTCAAAAAACAAAATATATTCATTTTCGACTGCTTTTTGTAAAAACGTTCCTTTTTCTTCAACTGTTATTAAAGGTCGTGTATCAAACCCAATTACATAAATTAATGGAATATGCCCTACAGTTGGGATTAAATCTGCGATATAAACTATTTTTTTGCTTTTATATGTAATGATTGGTAACATTTGCTTTTCGGTATGTCCATCCACAAATAAAATATCAAAACCAAGTGGAGAATTTTCTAAAATTGATCCATTTTGAGGCAAATCAATCAAATTAAGTTGTCCACTTTCTTGTAGAGGTAAAATATTTTCTTTCAGGAAAGACGCTTTTTCACGTGGATTTGGATTTACTGCCCAATCCCAATGATTCGCATTCGACCAAAATTTTGCGTTTTTGAATGAAGCTTCTAAATAATCTTTCTCTTTGTTGTATTGAATTGCGCCACCACAATGATCAAAATGCAAATGCGTCAAGAAAATATCTGTAATATCATCGCGATGAAAACCATGTTTGGCTAAAGAGTTATCTAAAGTAGCATCGCCCCATAAATAATAAAAACCAAAGAATTTTGCATCTTGTTTAGTTCCGATTCCTGTATCAATCAATATTAATCGTTTACCATCTTCGATTAATAGACATCTCATCGCAAGGTCGATTAAATTTCTATCATCAGCAGGATTGGTTTTATTCCAAATCGATTTTGGTACAATTCCGAACATGGCACCGCCATCTAATTTAAAATTTCCTGTTTCTATTGTATATAATTTCATTTTTATGTGGTTTTATTTTGTTGAATTTTCGTTTTACGAAGATAAAAAATAGAATATTATTTAAAATAAATATCTATTATAGAATTGAACGACTTAAATTTGCAAAAATTTTGATACAATGGCAAAAGAAGTTCGTGTAAGATTTGCGCCAAGTCCAACAGGTGCGTTACACATCGGAGGAGTCCGTACTGCGTTATACAATTATCTTTTCGCAAAACATAATAACGGAAAATTCTTATTAAGAATAGAGGATACAGACCAAACACGTTATGTGGAAGGTGCTGAACAATATATTATCGATTCGTTGAAATGGTTAGGCTTAACTCCTGATGAAGGTGTTGGTTTTGGTGGAGATTTAGGTTCTTACCGTCAATCAGAGCGTAAAGAAATCTACAAACAATATGTAGACGAATTATTAGCTTCTGGAAATGCATATTATGCGTTTGATACAGCAGAAGAATTAGATGCTGCGCGTGTAAAAGCAGAAGAAAATAAAGAAACATTTATTTATAACTGGTCGACAAGAGGAAAGTTAAAAAACTCTTTATCGTTGACGGAAGATGAAACAAAAGCTTTAATTGGGAATGGAACTCCTTATGTAATTCGTTTCAAAATTGATGATTCTCGTACAGTTTTATTGGATGATATGATTCGTGGAAAAATAACGATTGATGCATCAACTTTAGATGATAAAGTTTTGTTTAAATCTGATGGAATGCCAACGTATCACTTAGCAAATATTGTGGACGATCATTTGATGGGAATTTCTCACGTAATTCGTGGAGAAGAATGGTTACCATCAATGGCTTTGCACGAATTATTGTATGATGCATTTGGTTGGGAAGCACCTCGTTTCGCACATTTACCATTAATCTTAAAACCAGAAGGAAAAGGAAAATTAAGTAAACGTGATGGAGACAAACACGGATTTCCAGTTTTCCCAATGGAATGGAAAACAGAAGAAGGAATTGCAAAAGGATACAAACAAGAAGGTTATTTCCCAGATGCAGTATTGAATATGTTAGCTTTATTGGGATGGAATTCTGGAACTGATCAAGAGATTTTTACAATGGAAGAATTGATTCAATTATTTTCATTAGAAAAAGTTTCAAAATCGGGTGCACGTTTTTCTCCGGAAAAAGCAACTTGGTTCAATCATCAATATTTACAACAAAAATCTGTTGAAGAATTATTACCATCTTTCGAAGAAGTTTTAAAAGAAAATGGAATCGAAGCGAATCCAGCTTTAGATGCAAAAGTGGTTGAATTGTTAAAAGAAAGAGCAAACTTTGTAAAAGATATTTACGAACAAGGTCAATTCTTTTATATAGCTCCTTCTACTTACGATGAAAAAGCAGCTAAAAAAGCTTGGAAAGATGATTCTAAAGAGATTTTAGGAAAATTTGTTGAAGTTTTAAATTCATCAGAATTTACTTCAGAAGTTTTACACGATGCAATGGCAGAATTTGTTACAACGCAAGAAATTGGATTTGGAAAAATCGGAATGCCTTTACGTCTTAGTTTAGTTGGTGCTTTACAAGGACCAGATGTTCCTGTAATTATGGCAACTTTAGGAAAAGAGGAAACGATTGCACGTATCAACAAAGCGATTGAAGTTTTAGGATAAAATTATTTCTATCATAAATAAAAAAGCCATTTGCAATGCAAATGGCTTTTCTGTTATAAATTGATTTTGACTTCGTCTAATTGATTAAGTTCTTCTTGAGAGAATATTCGATAATTGACTTTAAATGTTTTGCCAAGCGGAACTTCTAACGAAAAACCTCCTGCGCCAATCGCATCAATAACATCTAATTCGAAATGAGCATGTTTCCAATATTCGAACAAATCTTTGTCAATCCAAAATTCAACTCCATCAATTTCTCCAATGCAAACATCTTTGTATCGAAGATAAAATTCTCCTTTTCTGAAACATTGCGGTTGCGTTCCTTCACAGCAACCTCCTGCTTGATAAAGCATTAAATCGCCATGTTTTGCTTTTAATTCATTCAATAAATTAATCGCTTTTTCTGTTGCATCAACACGTTTCATTTTTTGAGATTTTTAATTAATTATTGATTTAGAAGAAACCTAATTTCTTTTTGCTGTAAGAAACTAACATGTTTTTAGTTTGACGATAATGATCTAACATCATTTTGTGGTTTTCACGTCCGATACCAGATTGTTTATAACCTCCGAAAGGCGCTCCAGCAGGATAACTATGATATTGATTAACCCAAACACGACCAGCCTGAATAGCACGTGGAACTTGGTACAATTGATGTGCATCACGCGTCCAAACACCAGCTCCTAAGCCATAAATAGTGTCATTAGCAAGCTCAATAGCTTCTGCTTCATCTTTGAAAGTTGTCACAGCTAACACAGGTCCAAAAATCTCTTCTTGGAAGATACGCATCTTGTTATTTCCTTTAAATAAAGTTGGTTTGATGTAATAACCTGTTTCGCATTCACCTTGTAAATGATTAGCGTCACCACCAGTTAAAACTTCTGCACCTTCTTCTTTTCCTAATTTAATATAACTTAAAATTTTGTCATACTGAATTTGAGAAGCTTGCGCACCAATCATTGTTTCAGGATCAAGAGGATTTCCTGCTTTAATCATATTTACACGTTCTACAACTCGCGCAATAAACTTATCATAAATAGATTCTTGAATCAATAATCGCGAAGGACACGTACAAATTTCACCTTGATTTAAAGCAAATAATACAGCTCCTTCAATCGCTTTGTCTAAGAAATCATCATCATGATCCATTACAGATTCGAAGAATACGTTTGGCGATTTTCCACCTAATTCTAACGTAACTGGAATAATATTTTCTGTTGCATATTGCATCACGAAACGTCCTGTAGCTGTAGATCCTGTAAACGCAGCTTTCGATACTTTAGGATTTGTCACCAATGCGCGACCTAATTCTCCACCAAAACCATTTACAATGTTAACAACTCCTGGAGGTAATAAATCTCCAATTAATTCGAATAAATATAAAATCGAGATAGGAGTAGATTCAGCAGGTTTTAAAACCACACAGTTTCCAGCAGCCAAAGCTGGAGCTAATTTCCAAACCGCCATCAAAATTGGGAAGTTCCAAGGAATAATTTGCGCAACAACACCAATTGGCTCGTGGATAATAATTGAAACTGTATCTTTATCTAATTCGTTGATAGAACCTTCCTCAGCACGAATTACCGAAGCAAAATATCTGAAATGATCGATTGCTAAAGGAATATCAGCATTCAATGTTTCACGAACTGGTTTTCCGTTATCGTAGGTTTCTACAGCCGCAACATTTTGTAGATTTTCTTCGATTCTATCTGCAATTTTATTCAAAATAATGCTTCGTTGTGTTGGCGAAGTTTGACTCCAACTTTTGAAAGCTTCGTGAGCAGCATCTACCGCTTTTGCTAAATCTTCTTCTGAAGAATGCGCAGCTTTTGTAAAAACTTTTCCAGTAAGTGGTGTTACAACATCAAAGTATTTTCCGTTTGTAGGTGGCGTAAATTGACCATTGATGTAATTGTCATAATGATCTTTGAATGTAGGTACATTAACTAAGTTTCCCATTTTATTAAAATTTTTGTGAATTGAATTTTCTCTAATTTATTCAAATTTGTTCAATAATTATGTTTAGAAAAAGTTAATTCTATTTGGTATAAAATTTGTATATTTGGCATCCGTCAATTATTTATTGACAATTTACTTTATGGGGCTGACTGGTTTTGACAGCAGGGCCAATGGGTAAGTAAGCAT
>ENA-UOWK01000303-UOWK01000303.1-bioreactor-metagenome-genome-assembly--contig:-NODE-303-length-39472-cov-26.184971_pt1 | contig 39472 bp, 39 predicted proteins | sample MGYA00238157_ERZ761612 | MGnify/ENA primary metagenome ERZ761612 (study PRJEB28901, sample SAMN06268035) | bioreactor metagenome | isolation source: Joint BioEnergy Institute, California, USA... | reverse complement strand
GGGTGGGGGGGACGGCAAGCTGGCATGATCCAAGGGACCTTGGATTGTCATTCTTTAATCGTGTCCGAAATCATCTCGTCTCGATGCCCATATCGAGGCTTTCAGAAGGGCACAACAACAATTTCCACTTCTTCCATGAATCGCTGATCTACTGGGAGATGCTGCTGGCGTATGTGGCAGATAACAAACAGCTGGACCCTTCTGGGGGACCAGTCACATCGGTGAGTACTTTCCTTTGCGTAAGGTCCCTCACCCTTCGACCGGCATCGCAAGAGACACACAGTACACAGTCAAGAGATCGGTCGTCTAATCCGTCGCCAACGAAAGGTTTCCCATTCGCGCCGTTTCATCTCCGAAGAGCACATCAGAGAGCTGCAGGATGCGATCGCCACCGCAGCTAAACTCGAAGAATGTCTTCTCGCGCTGAGACACCCTGTCGAGCTCGATATGATTAGTACCGAGGATCGGGGGACCCCTACCTGGGATCTTCTTACCTTGGCCGAGGTGTACCGTTCTACTGGCCTAGTTCAACTGTATCATGTGTTTCCGGATCTGCTGCGCCGTCGTCTGATGCGCGAATTTCAAATCGTCGATAATGATAGCACAAGTGTAGGAAATATCTCGACTTATATCTGTAAGCGGTGGCTCATATCATTTCCCCTGAAGGCCCTGGATCTTCTCAGATCGATCCCGCTGGAATCTGGAACCAGAGACTTTCAGCCCTTCCCGCTGGTCACTCTCTCTAGCGAGCTGAGGATGTTACCTTCTAACACTACCCTGCTGACAACATCCTCTGCGGATTCCCAAAATCTTCCCCTACGGAAACGTACCGGACATATCACAGGAACTGGTTGAAGTTGGACGAATGCGTGGGTTCATCCAGAGCCGCCTGCTCTCGTTCCCTCATATCCTTCCACCGAAATCTATACACGTCTGTTTGGATATCGTTATGGAAACATGGGCCAAGATAGATGGTCAGTACCGGACTGATAGGACGGCCATTAATGGAGAGGAGGAAGATGTCTACTGGATGGACGTGATGATCGAGAATGGATGGGAGACCACCATGACATGAGCATATTTAGAGATGGTTATAAATACACACTTGATTTAGGATGTCCCATCAATATGCTTTAAGTGACTAGACCGCTCCGACAGGGTGTCTGAATGTATAATGGCAGGATCGACAGCATGACAAAGGTCTCCTGATCGATGTTACTGTGTACCAAGGAGGAAAGTCTAATCAGTTAGGTTGGAATTCCCATTTCAGGACGAGCAAAAAGATAAAGACCTACAACAGACGGGATTCGCTGGTGGTCACCCACCCAACTACTAACCGCCCGGCGTGTGGCTTAAGTACGGCTGAGCGGACGGGAAGCCCTGTTTTCCACACCCTATGGTCGTAGGTGACGGAATCCTTCTTGCAAGGGGTTTTATCGATGCACCATGAGAGTATCCAATCATTCTAATCGCATGCCCCGTACCCGATCCAGAAGCCACCATAGAGTATACCGTTTCGGTGGAATGCATTCCGGCAAGAATGGATACCAATCATTGTCTTCGGTGGGAGAACGCAGTTTGTACACTCTTAACTGACTCATGGTACTCAGGGATAGAAGCAAGGTGACGAGACACTGGTCACCATGAGTCAGCTCTTGAGTCATCACTTTGGGCTTCGGAACATGTCTGACAAATCAGCACCTGCCTATCACCTGACCACATGCCCAGCCCCAGCCACAGCGCCTTCGCCACCGGCGCCACCCCGCGGCGCCTGATGAGTCTTCAGGCATCTTCTCGGCATCGCTCCTCTCGTCTCTTTCTTTCTCCTTCCCGGGCGTCTCTTACTGCACAGCGATTCCCCCTCCCCTCAAGTCAAGTGTCCCCCTTAACCTACGCGTCTCTCTGGTCGGGACCTTGCTGGTCTCTTTCAAGCCCCATCCTGTCGTTCGTTCCTGACAGGGCGACTCGACGGACAATTCCTGCTTCAATTACACGGGTTTCGCGGATCCCGCGATCCCTTCTCGATCCGCTAAGCGTCGATCGGACGATCGATCGAAACGACAACTGGCACGATTTATGACTCTTAGAATCTCTGGTGCATGATGTCCGAAACAATTGTCGAAACCGCCGGTCCCCGAACCGCCAATATGGCTGAGCCACAGGCAGAAGAACAGTCGCATAGACCGAGACCGAGGATGTCAAGACGAGGGGGGAAAGGTCGCGGTGGAAATGTGGCGAACAACACGCCAGGGGAGTCCGCGCATGGGCGGACGCAGTCTCGTCCGAGGAGACATGCGCAGGAGCAGCAGCAACAGACAACGGAGGGAGAGACTTCGACGCTGCCAAATGCTGCCGGAGAGGGGCCTTCCGGAAGGCCATCGCGAGGAAGAGGCCGCGGCAGAGGGGGCGGACCTCGACCGCGCGGACAGGAGCGTGGAGCTGGTCAGAGAGAGAGGCAGCCCGCGACAAAGACCACGGTCATAGGTGGGAGGACGTTTGGAAGGGGATTGACGCGGGATGAGGATGTCCCTGAGGATACGGGCGAAACATCAGCAGACAGGCCTCACGACCACAAAGATACAGACACGCAGGGACACGAGCTGAGGGCTGATGCGCCGGAGTTTGTTCCTGGACGGCAACAAGAGGAACAGTCATCTGCTCCTGCACCCTCGTCCGGAGCGTCTACAGTTACGAAGGCGAAATCGAAGCCAGCGCAGCCTAAGCCCAGAGCGCAAAAAGTGACGACGAAGTCCGTTGCGCCAGATCTACCCACCCGCATCCACGAGGACATCGCCAACAACCTTTACGAGTGCCCGATCTGCGCGGGCGAACTGGGACGCAGATCCCGTGTCTGGTCATGCAGGCTTTGCTGGTCCGTCTTCCATCTTAGCTGCATCAAGAAGTGGTCAAGGAATGAAGGATCGGTCTTCCACAACCAGCAACAGCAGCAGCAGCAGCAGGGCGAGAATGGCACCGACGCTCCGCGCCAATGGCGCTGTCCCGGCTGCAACCTACCCCAGGATGTCCTTCCCTCGACCTACTCTTGTTGGTGCGAGAAAGAGATTGATCCCCGTCCGCTGCCCGGTCTCCCTCCACACTCCTGCGGACAAACGTGTTCACGCCCCCGCAAAGGGTGCCCGCATCCCTGCGACTCGACCTGCCATGCTGGGCCCTGCCCTCCATGCACTGCCATGGGCCCAACGCAGGATTGCTTTTGCGGGAAGAATTCGTCAACGAAGCGATGCGTCGATACAGACTACGTCAATGGATGGAGCTGCGGTGAGATCTGTGGGGACCTGCTGCCGTGCGGAGAGCATACATGTCCTCGGCCGTGCCACGAGGGGCTCTGTGGCGCGTGCGAGGTGAAGGTCGACGCCAAGTGCTATTGTGGCAAGGTGCAGACTCAAATGCTGTGCAGCTCGAAGGACGAAGAGATCCCAAGCAGGCGACTTCTGGAGACGGGCCAGACAGAAGGATGGATCGGCTCTTTCAACTGCGGAGAGATTTGCAACCGTCCATTTGACTGCGGTGTCCATTTCTGTCAGAGGAGCTGTCATCCTCAAGACGCAGATCCTCCGCATTGTCCGAAGTCCCCTGATGTTGTTCTCAGATGCCCATGCGGAAAGACGCCACTGGATAAGATCCCTGGGTTCACTCCTAGAACTTCCTGTGAGGATCCCATACCCAATTGTCAGGAACCCTGCCGAAAGATTCTCCCATGTGGACATGAATGTCCAATGGTCTGCCATACTGGCCCTTGTCGGCCATGCTTGCGGACCGTTTCGATCAAATGCCGCTGCGGTCGAAGCGAGTTCAGCACTATATGTCACCAAGGAAAGGAAGAACCGCCTCAGTGTTTCCGTGTGTGCAAGGCCACTATGAACTGTGGCCGGCACTCGTGTACTGAGCGCTGCTGTCCGGGGGAGCACAAGGCACTTGAGCGCCAGGCGACGAAGCGAAAGCTGAAATCGCTCAATGTTGCCAACCGGGCAGACGACGAAATCGAGGCGGAACACATCTGTACCCGAGTCTGCGGACGCATACTCAAATGTGAGAAGCATACGTGCCCCGACTTGTGCCACAAGGGAAGCTGCAGTACCTGCAGGGAAGCCATCTTCGAGGAGATCTCGTGTAATTGCGGGAGAACCGTGTTGCATCCACCGCTGCCCTGCGGCACGAAACCGCCGCCCTGCACGTTCAACTGCGAGCGGCCCAAGCCTTGCGGGCACCCGCAGACCCCGCACAACTGCCATACCGACGAGGAAAGCTGCCCCAAGTGCCCTTTCCTGACGGAGAAGAAATGTCTCTGCGGGAAGCGCGTGCTGAAGAACCAGCCGTGCTGGCTGACCGATGCGAGGTGCGGTCTGGTATGTGGCGAACCGCTGAAGTGCGGCTCCCATTCGTGCCAGAAACAGTGTCATCGCCCGGGAGATTGCGAGGATGCAGTTACGCCCTGCCAGCAGGCTTGCGGGAAGACCAAGAGTCTTTGCGGCCATCCCTGTACGGAGCCTTGTCACGCTCCCTTCGCATGCCCCGAGAAGACGCCGTGCTCGACCGTGGTCACTGTAACATGTGGCTGTGGACGGCTGCGGCAGGAGAAGCGCTGCAATGCTGCAAAAGCTGTGACCTCGAAGGGTCAGACGCAGCAGCAGCAACAGCTACCGTCACTGGGACCGTTGGAGTGCGATGATGAATGTCGGCGTCTGGAGCGCAACCGCAACCTGGCCTCTGCGTTGAACATCGACATCGACCCGTCAACCACGTTAGTTAATCCGACGTCCTCTCGCCTCCTCTCCTCTACCAACCTCCCCTACTCCGCAGAAACGCTGGACATGTACATCAAGCTCTCCTCATCCACCCCCCTGTCAACCCTGCAGGGCTATGAGTCGACCCTGGATGGTCTGGCAAAAAGCAGCACCCAGCGCTCTGTGCGCTTCCAGCCCGCCAAGGCGCCTCTCCGCGCGTTTGTTCACTCTCTGGCCGCGGACTGGGGGTTCGCCAGCGAGAGCTTCGACCCCGAACCGCATCGCCATGTCTTCGTTCTGAAACCGACGTCGTGGACACCGCCGCTCTTCGGTCTCGGCAATAATAACGGAACCGGCATCGGCGGTATGACCGTCGGTGAGTGCGTCAAGGTCCGGGAACGGGAGAGGATGAAGGAGCGCGAGGCGCAGCGTGCTGCTGCCGCGGAAGCTAAAGCCCAGAGAGACGCTGCCAATGCCGCAGCCTCTAGCGGTACTGAAGGAGGATGGGCGCAGGTCGCGTCGCGGAAGAGACCCAGTGCAGATGCTACCAACAACGCGGCCAAGACGTGGGGCGCCCCTCCGGCCTCGAATGGGCCGAACTACGGGTCGATGTACGCTGCTCTTGCGGCCGACGGCGGTAGCAACGGAAAACCACGGGACCGTCTGGTCCTCCGCTCCGGAGTTGGTGCGGGGCAGAAGAAGCTGCAGACTCAGACGGAGGAAGTTGCTGATAGCTGGGAGGAGGAGGTTGAGAAGGAGGAAGAAGAGGAGCGCAAGGAGATGGAGCAGCATCAGCAGCAGCAGCAGAGTGGACGGACGTCTCCGTCTCCTGATGGACAAGAACAAGGCCAAGATATCGATGTTGTTGATATTGTTGAGAAGAAGCTCGACGACGTCAAGCTTAGCACCGTCCCTGAAGAAGGGGCGGAGACCACTGCTTGTGCCGGAAACGAGTAGAATGAGTTATCGATGATGATGAACGAATGAACTTATAGATCCGTGAATTTATACCCTTCTTGCATTTGCATCCTCCTTTCCACTCCTTTGGCGGTTTCATGTCAGGTTACGTTTGCTTGTCTTGTAAAAGTCTAATGAGTTGATGACGGCTCGGCTAGAGGGAGTCGGAATCGGAGTTGGGGGTGTTGTTAATTGTGTGCTGTATTATACATAGAACCACTGGCTGAAGGAATTTGTACATATTTACTGTACAGTACGCACTTGGATACCATCTGATTCTATCTACAAGTATCAAAGTACGATGCTCTTCACAGAAATTTAGAGCCTAAAGAATAAAGCGGATAACCTTACTCCGAGTCTGCTATCTGTGGCAATCTCACATATCACTACCTCACAGCAGTATGAAATATTATGTATGATAATTGGGGTCAGCAAGACAATTATCCACACATGGAGAAACAGACATAAAACCTGTGCTGACAATATGCTGGTGTATGTGTGGCCGGTTGTTCAGGCTTTCGCAGAGCAGGCTCTTGTTGCTGGTGGACTGTATACACGGCATTGCAGAATATTTCCGTAGGAACTATAAAATTCCACAGCGGGGGGGCTGCTGCATAGGTATTTGTCACGCTCAAACGAGCACAATTGAAACTACTAGTATTCACATTTCCGTGTCCATGTGAGTTGCCCTCTTTGTAGTCCTCCGACTCGAAAAACAGACACGCAAGCATTAGCAATCTAGGTTCTAAATAGCCGGCTCAGGATCCGTTAAATATCCCGTGAAGATGCTTACCAGTCCAGCACACATAGCAAGGCACTAGAAAACCAATCAATCCACCACCTCCTTCTCCTCACCGTCAATTCCTGCTGCCATAGATCCTGTAAGAGGCTTCTCCTCCATACATGGGGCTGAGAGCGATCGAAAAATCGGTCCAGAGGACCCTATCCGCGTCTTTCCGGACCTGGACCTGGACCATCATTCATGTTTCGAGGGTAGGGTACGGATTGATCGCCACACCATGCAAGTATCTGGCCAGGCCTGATAAATGTCGAGGAGGATGGCCCTGAGTTTCGCTAATCGAGATTCGGAGAAGGTGAACAAGTCTATCATTCTCGGATTCTTCCGGGAACATCAGTACTCGATGAGACAATGCCTAAATAGCGTAAGCGAGATATCTATCTGGGCAGGGAGTGCAGCTGTGAAGATTGTCAGGACAATCACTTGAGAACATAAGAACCCGGATCACTAATAAGCAGGTAACAAGAATCACCTCCCGCAACGAATAATAAATTTTGAGACCGGCCTTCGCAGTTGAGTCGATTCATGCCTACTTGAAACTGTTAAATGGGACGGTCTTGGACGACTCATTGATCATTATCTGCATAAGCTTACTGCTGGGTCTAAGAATATGCTTGTATCCGGGATCTAGATCAGATTCTTTAAAGGAGTTATACAGACTGCTTTATTTGGGCCTAGTTGTGAGTGTCACAGCAGTCAGACCCATTGTAAAAGCATAAAGGATGAGTGAATGCTCCTGGAAGCATCCTAGGCGATTAACTGGAAATCTCCGGTGGCATACAGGCACAAAAATAAGATGCGTCATGAGCTATATAGGACCTCTATATTCATTCACACGGTAGAACCCCCACCGCCCGGGCGTTACATACCTCTGCCTTCCTATACCGTCTGTGTCGGGACCCCGACCCGGACAGCCTATATATCTAGGTAGACATGTTGTATGCCAGAAGGGAATGGAAGCCTCCATTCAGATTTGATTTGATTGCGACTTCAGTGGTGAAGGCTTCAGAGGAATAAACAATGAGGATATCTACCTACCTACTTAGGTACCTAGGTCATTGAGGGATTCATTTCGAGAGTGATGGTTGATGGGGGTACGTTCCTCGTTTCGACTTTACCTTGCCTGGAGTACAGTACATACTTGATAACTCGAGATGGAATTCACAATCGATTGACTAATTGGGCGCGGGTTACATGAGGGATATATGGTATATCTCATTCCTTCCAAACAAAAAAATAGGCACAGAACGATTAAGCCATCTGTCCGTTCGTTAGCTACGAGGTATTATACTATACTATACTATACTATACCATATCGCAACACCCATGTCGTAAAGACAGAAAGAGAGCTCACTTCCGCTTTTGCTTTGCGGTGGAGTCATCAGCATGTGGACCAGTTAAAGTGTAAGACGGACGGATGTATAGGCATGATAAAAGAAATAAGAAGGGACTAGGGGTATCGAATAGGGGTATAATAGAAAACAACATCCAAACTAAGTACTCATTGCGTTTTCCATGCCTGCGCGGAGGCCATATCTACCACAGTATAACTCATATGAACACTATCTCCCAGACACATCTCCCCCGTATCCATCATGCTGCTGAGCGGCCTTGGAACCCTCCAGCTCGACCGCCCTCTGAGTGTCACTCAGCTCCGCCGCGTGGTCATTCCCCGGAAGCTCGACTATCCGCGACCCAGGAGGCCGCCGGATCGGTAGCACGACTGGCGATTCTGGAGGAGAATCAATCGGGAACTCGGGCGGCTTTTCGGCCGCCGCCATGGCCGACTTGTCCAGCGGCAGCTCAGGGGGCTTCTCAGCGGGTGCATCGGGCGGCGCAACTGTGTTCTCCGACGGTTTTCGCGATCGACGACCGAGGAGCCAGAACACCGCGGCGATTATGGAAACTCCGGCAACGACGCCGATGACGATTCCCGCAATGGCTCCTCCGGACAAGTTCCCGGAGCCGGAGCTAGGTGTAATCGATGGCGATGGCCCGCTCGTTTGTCGACTTGCCGTCTGGCTCGGTAGAGTGGTTGTCGCCGACGTTGACGTCGACGTCGATGTCGCAGACGCAGTAGTAGTCGAGGAGGGGCCGAAATCATCATCGGCCTTCACATCGAAGGACGAAATATGCTGACTCGCGTTCTTCTTCCACAGGGGGCACGAAAAGCCTGCTCTATCCTTGCAGTCCGCGTCACGGTACAAGGAAAGGCAGTACGTGTCCCCCTCCGGGTCCCAGTCGAACTGCATCCCCTGCGCATGGTTGATTTTCTGGCAGCTCTGGCTGCGTTGGCTGTGTTCGACAGTGGCATCGCCCGATGCATTCCTCCAGACAAGGGTCCACGCGCTCGCGGGATGAGAGAGCAGAGCGATGTAGAAAGTGATGACGAAGAACCGAGTGAGATGCGCCATCGTGCCATGCACTGCACATTGGAGTTGAGAAGGAGAGCAAAAAATCTGGTGGTCGCTCTCCGCGCGCCGGCCCCTTGATGCCTTGTTATGTATGCATTTCCCAGGCGCATCGGTTAGTAGATCAGGATCTCGTATTCCTCGTTCCCCGCTATGCCTTGATGTTGCTAATGGCATGGCTACCATGCAATCAGTTTCCATCACTCCGCAGGACTGATCCTTGCTGCAGGGCAGCAGGAGATCCGCACACTGGCATCCCCTGCTGGACACGTGTGGATGGTTAAACCCATTCGGTTCGCGCATCTTGTCCAACCCTAATCATCTCTCCGACGATTCTCAGTTTTTGGTCCAGGAGCTGAAGTCGTGTTTAAAGATGCCAAAATGTCACATCGCGTTACTTCTGGGAAACGGGTATATCTTTCACACCACGGGAAAAGCGGACGGCATGTCCTGGGCTCCTGAAGCGCACGCTCAGCGTTGACGAGGGGAGTCGTTCATGCCGCGGAGCTCGCTGATCTGCATCGCCAAGTAATTGAGGACAAAGACCTCTCTGCGCCATCATTGGTGATCTCCACCCGAATACGAGGTGAAAGTCAGCGACATCTTGGCTGCGGCGCCCTCCGCGGAAGGCTGGGATTAGTGCTGAAGCGTGGACCTGTCTGCACCGTTATCTCCGTGATCATTGAGCAGTCTTGAGCCGCCAAGCTCTGGCAAAAGACTCCGGTAGACATGAGGCTCTGAGGATGATGTTGGTTCAAAACATTGTGGGGGAAGGGCTGAACCGAGGCTGCAAGGAGAGCTGCGCCAAGTCCTCACGCTGACTTGAGCGCCATACAAGGATGCCGTTGGACTTGCAGCTCACGGCGCAGATTGACTCATAGCCTTGTGGGAGCAGATAGAGTTTCGCGATAGTCAGGTAGGGGTGTACGGTGCGCTTGGAGAGGGAATCACATACCATCAAGACATCTCGACTTTCCAGTCCCGCGTGCACCACCTCTGCCAGTCCTTCTTCCAGAGAGGGATATTTGCACTCTGACGCACCTGAGCCATTAAATTGGCCCTCATGCCTTTCTTGTGCTAGTAACCCGCGCGGATCGGTTTCAGGACTTACTCGTCTTGGAGTAGGCAGCCTGGTCAGGCAGCCAGTATATCAATAGTATGGGCAACATCTCAACACAGACTGCTTAACTGCGTTAAGCTTCAAGCCCCAACCCGCCATCGATAACGGGTCTGGATCGCGGAGAGCGCCTTGCTGTCCTTTATTCTGTGAGCTGTTAACCCCTTGCTTTGCTCAGGCGGTGTACTGAGACGTTTCGTCGGGGCAGTTCCCGGTCCCATAAGAAGACAGGCCCTCGGCGAATACCCTCTTTCGTCGGGCGAACTATCCCTTCCACGTCATCAATCTTTTTGTGTGTATGTCGCTACGTGTCTTCATTCATCTTTAGTGGAGGGAGTTCTCTAGGGGGTCTTCGCTGGGTATACACCAGGCCCAGGTGTGCTCTAGATTATTGTCTTTTCTTTGCTTCCGGACAGTTACTTGTTAAAAAGTCATCCAATTGAATCTTTTATTCCGCACCTTAAGGACTGAGCTGTAGTCGACCTTGCGGTCTTACTACCCTACTACCTCTCGGCTCGCCTCCTATAATGAGGCTTCACGAAATACGCTAGTTCAGCGGCTCAAAGTGGGCAATCATGACTGTTTTTAATAACTCCATTATTCTCTTCCTTCCTGCCTATCCCTTTGATATTGAATCCATATAGCTTTAAACTCCTCCATAAATTTCCCTTCATGGTCAACTTCGATCTTTTCTTCTTATAGCAGTGTGGCAGATCTGGCAGGTTTGAAAGATACTAAATTATATAGTTTGGCGAAGTTGATTACATCTAGAGCAATAGCAAGGCCTAGAATTAATGGGAAACCTAGATCTATATGAAATTAATCATTGCCATATCTAATTAATGCATTATGAAAGCTCACCTATCGTTCTCCACCATCTCCTTAGAAGCTTCATGTTGAAAATGGCAAAAAGAAACACATAAAGATTGGTAAATAGACTCTCTCTTTTGAAAGGGATATTCAGTGATTTCTCTAAAAAACATGCAAGAAGAACAAAGAAGGCGACTCTTGTGCACATCAGCAGGAGCCAAAGGGATCTAATGGCAGGTTGAATGGTAGAATCCAAAGGGCTTATACCATCTACTCCCCTCTACAACCTTCTTCCTTCGTCGGTGTATACATACTGGTATATATACACTCTCGCCCCCACGGCAGATATGTCTGATGGCGTGTCAAAGGGTAGGAGCTGAAGGGGATCAAAATGATGGGGTGACATGTGACGGTGATTCATGAGTGGATGTACAGCATGTGATAGTGAAGTCCACATGGAAAAGAGTTTAATATGGAAAGTAGAGAAGAAGAGATGCATATTCTTGTGAGCTAACTTTGCTGCCCATCTGTCCTCTGCTGCTCCTGTGACTGCAGCAATGCCTGAGCCATTGACATCAATACTGCAGCCATATTAATGTCCTTTCTCTTCTCTTCATTTTCTTTCTTCTGTCTTTCTATTTCTTGCCTCTGTCTTTCCATTTCTTCCTTCTGCTGTTTGATTTCTTTCTGCTGCCCTTCAACTTCTTTCTTCTGTCTTTGCATTTCATTCTTCAGCCTTTCCGTTTCTTTCTTGAGCCATTCCATTTCTTTCTTCTGTTCTTCTTTTTCTTTCTCTATTTTCCCCATCTGCTCTTCTATTTCTTTCTTCAGTCTTTCTATTTCTTCCTTCTGCTGTTCCATCTCTTGCTTCTGCTGCTCCGCTTCTGCTTTCTCCTGCTCTTTTCTTGATTGCCTTTCCCTGCACTCCTTACAGAGACCCCGCTTCCGGGCGTCTCCGGATGCCTTGCTGTGCGGCGCATTCTCCGGAACCGTGTCCTTGCACCCTAAATAATGGACGCGGTGAACAGGCATTGTGGTTTAGTTTGGTCTTTTCGATGGGGCTCTTAGTCGGAGTCGACGAGTAATATAATGCTATAACGCGCAAGATGTGTTTTCTTTGTCAAGATCAATGTTTTGAGTATTTGGATTGAGTTTGAGTACTTGAGTGTGAATATGTGTCTGTATAGCTGGAGACAGACGCTGTTCAAGGTATCTATTTATAGATTTTCGCTTCGATCAGTATGCATATCCTGCACAACGCCTGAGTACCCTCTTTGTCCATATTGCAGTGGAGATATCCATGTTGGGGTGGAATAAAGAGATATGAGACAATGAGCTCTCAGAACTATGTACACCTTCTTTCTTTCTTTCTTTCGTTTTTTTGTGGGGATGAACGAGCAGACAAGACGATAAAAGAACTTGAAACGCGGAAAGGTCATTCATTTTTTCTGACTAGCAGGCAAACAACAATGTGTTTCATCGGAGGCTAGCATAATGGCCTGGAGTTGATGCATCCACATTCTCCAATTTCGCAGCATTAAAGTCTCGCAATAGTGGCCTCGTCGTCGGCATTTCCTTGGGCGGTTGGACCTTTGACGATAATCACACGACTACCTAGTCAGTCTTTGGAGATCTTGTATTGTCTCCGGCAAATTGAAAGACATTCATTAACCTTTCATGCGCCACTATTGGTTCGATGCAGTTGATATCGACTGGGAGTATCCCGGTGCAGGAGACCGTCAACCTGACTGACCCGAGTGGATCGCGAAAAGGATGGTGCCAACTATGCGCTTCTGATCCTTGGATCCCAATGACAGCGAGCCAGCCAACTTCATTATGAGCACCATTACTGTGCTTGGAGGAACAGACATCCCGAGTCTCCTTTCTTTATACCTGGGAGAAGCAAATACCATAAAGGGGCAATGGACACAGGAAAAAGGCCTGAATTGAGTTTACTCATCACCGCTAAAGATCTCATAAAAGAGGTTATTCTGGTAGGAGCCCTAGATTTTTTTACAGATAGCAAATGGCAGTTGTTAACCATAGCATTATTGCCAGAGTGCCAATGTCTTCTCCTACCTGCAGTACAGTACCATCACAACCGCGTGGACAACTCCATCAAATTCCATCGAGCAAATCTGCGCCGCCTTCGATCAAAACTATTGGGGTTCGGCCTACGCTGCTGCCGCCCCTGGAACAAAATTGGATGGACCATCAGCTCCTGCTGGCGTCACGCACTGGGGATTGCGCACTTTGTGGTGTTTCTGGATTGATCACCACCTGGCAAAGATTGACCAGATCGTCGGGGACTGGCTCAACACTGCGAAGCAAAAGATTCTAGCGACAACAGGCGGTTCGAGCAACCTTGGCCGGAACTTCATCACCAACCATATGACGGGCGCAGGATGGGCGACCACGTCAAGGATGCACTTCCCTCGTGTGGACAACTATGCAAGTATCCCGCTGCCAGGAACTGCAGGGAGTGCAGCGACCATGTCCAGTAGGTATGGCATGTGGGGGAACAATGGCTTCGGCCCGTTGGGCATATAAGTTGGCAGTTCGATGCCTAAGTTGCCGACTGTCAGCAGTATATAGCTCTTGTTGACTGTGAATCTGTCAGCTGGAGCAGGTCTCTATAGTATAGTCAGCGACTTGTAGTTCTATGGACACGGTATCCTTAGCATACCCTGCATTCTCTGTATCTGGTCCAAAAGCCCATCTTGTTCAAATTTGAAAGATAAGAGAGTAGACGGCCCCTGTCATTCGACCGTAAGCGAGGGTCTTGCTAGGCGATCCTCGCTACGAAGGTTAGTCAAGCTAACGGGGACGTGTATAGGACGTGTAGAGATAGGAGCCCCTACAACCGTCACCATTTCTCAACTGAGCTCCGATCTGGCCATTCAGCTTACATGCTCAGCAACTGCCCAGCGACGAGTATCCTATGTGACCATTTTTCTGGGAGACCAACCTGTTAATTTGCACTGCTGAAATTTCATGTGTTCGGGCGCTAATTAGAGCAACTGTGTATTTATCTCAGAGTGCGGGGGGCGACACTTCAAAGAACTTTTCCTTAACTCAACTCTTCCCCGAATCCCAACCCTATCCTGTCCATAATTTTCAGACCAAGTATTCTAGAGATGGCTCGATCCAAGCAGACTGCAAGACCAGGCTCGAGACCAGTCTGGCAGCAGCAGAATTTTGTCTCTCATGCCGGCCACCCAGCAACCTTGTGTGTTCGAACATCGGATGACCCTGAACTTGCACCATCTCCTGCCTTTGCTTTCCAGGTCTACAGTACTATCCCTCTGGATGCGGATCATACGACACTCCTCCAATATCTCTCATCTGGATTTGACTTTTATCCTCACGCTTCTTTCGAGATTTATGCGGAACAGGACGTATTTTCCTGCGTGGAGCACCAAAGACGAGAGATCGCCCGCCGGAAAGCCTCCAGGCACGCGGAAACTACCACCGAGGATTCGCAACTTCCAAAGTTGCCAGGAATCGCCAAGGTCGTCCCGGACGAACACGACAAACTCTTTCAAGGCTTCCTCATTGTAATCACCTCTCACAGCTATCGTGTCGGATGGGCACAAAACCCTGAATATGAGCTGGGAACAGGTCCTCTCTGGGTCACTTTCAATCGGAAGTTTCCTTCCAAGATACTAGTGGACCTCAGATCCCGACTCAAGATGGATCCCAGAGACGCTGAACTGCTGCTGGGTGTGAGCCCCGAAGAGCTGGAGGTCTTCCCCGAAAGCGAATGAAATCAGCGTGAAGCGGTGCCAGTACACGTGGTTGATGAAATACAATCTGAAATTGGTATTTCACCGAAGCTTGTATTCCGACGAGGGTTACGATTATGGATTGGATGAAGATGAAGGCCAACCTACAGATCAGACAGAGTTGTCACCAGCGGAAGATATCCTCAGCAACCAGGCCCAGGCACTTTCGCTGGAAGACTTCTCCGTGACTCATGGACCAGGAGAGGCCATTACCATAACATCCAACGCGATAGCAACTGATCCCAATATCCGGTACAGTATTTACGTTCCGTTCTTGCACTATTCCGGGGGAAATTACAGCCTCGAAACCGTCGCACGGGCATTTACTTCCGCAGTGGTATCACATTTTCCGCAGGGCAAAACAATCCATTTGGAGTTTCACAAGCCCCCAAATGTATCACTTAGCTCAATCATCTTCTTCCACCGAGAGATACTTTGTTTCAGACCGGAAATGTCGGTGGGCGCGCTGCACAACGTTTCCACTGGTGGAACCCGCGTTTATCCATGCGCGAGAAGCGAGCATCTACCAGTCGGGTTCCAGCAAGAAAGGGAACCCTATAAGGTTTTTGCCGTGGTTTTAGACAAGCCCGACTTTATCAATGAGAATGGTGTACTTTTTATTTTGACTGACGGTGGGAAAATGATAGCGGAACCTACCAATGAGACAACAGATGAACCAGGGCCATATTCTGATTACTACGAGACTCAGGTCTGGCGGAGTGCTGGGATGGCGGAGGTGGCAAGGAGATTGGGTATGCGTGCCTTGGTGGAGCAGCAGCACAGCAGTCAGCGTCAACACGAAGAGTACTCTGAGCGTCAGATGGAACCTATCAAGAAAGTATTGTAGTATTGTGAGTTATTGATATCAGTTGTGACAGATGGGAGCACGCTACTATTAATCTACCCATTAATATGGTCTTATCTTGTATTGATTGCTTCAAGTGCTGCAAGGATATCTGCTGACTCTTTTTGCCTTTGAAAGACAGCCTTGATTTGTTGGGAGCTCCCACCACACTGCAGTCGTCTCATGCTCTCGATAATGACCTTTGTTTTCAAGACCTTTGTTCATATCGTACCTTTTCGAAGACGGCAAGAAAACACAATCACCAAAAGTCTGTTTTCAAGTCACATCATCAACTTGCAATAAAGAACCTTCTTCTAACTACCCGGATTCCGATATCACACAGTGTCTCTTTTCAGGCTATCATGCTCTTATGCTAACTGTATTCAAGCTCTGCGGAAATTACATATGTGGTAACTTTCCAGAGAACATGGTTCCATAGACAAGTATTATTACCAATACCCAGAAACGTCTAATCTATGGACGCTTCTTTATTGGTTTGTATTTTTTTTCGATTCTTGATATCCAGAATCACATGCACACCTAGTAAAAGTAAAAAGAAGCGGCGCAGCCAAATAATATACCTACGTACTCATTGTCTCTGCTCCCTCCCTCGACTTCCAACTTTCTGGTTTCGTATACTAGTACGTCCATCGAAATTTCTGTCTCTCGAGGAAGACCTTTATCAAAAATATGTTTTTATCTCCATTTTCAACTCCCTGTCTATTTTCTCCCGCATTAAATCCAAAGATATTGCTACTAAATCCAAATAGATGAAGAGGAGACCTCCAGGCCCAAGAGTACTTCTGTACTGTATGTACTGTACATACCAACCTCACACATACCTCCAACTCACGTCCCCTCACAAACCCACATTCTTCCCTCTAGATTAGGTAAGACGAGGAATGTTAGACATGAAGAATCCCTAACCCCGCCAACGGCATCGCAGTCGAAATTTCACCCAAAAGCCAAGGCGACCGCAGATTCCAAACCACTTTATCTTCCGTCTCTGATCCGGAAGACGGCAAACAGTCAGAGTCAGAGTCGGAAACGGAACCCTCTGACCAGACCAGATCAGGTGTGTCCTCTAGGACCTTATCGTCGCCGTCGTTGGCATTGCTTCTAGGGGATTCATCCCACTCCTCAAGGTTCGGCGATAACGATGACAGTGACGCCGCGTCGGACTCGAAGGATGTGGAATCGAATGGGTTCGGGGATTCGTTCTCCGCGTTAGCCCTAGATGCCGGACAGGCGACGACTGCCTGTGTTGAAGAAAATGTGAGGAGCGAGGATGGTGAAGATGGAGATCCTGGCAGCGTGAGGTGCTGAGGAGTGGGCGAGTTAACGTTGCATATGATTATGATAGAGTCGTCCGAGGAAGTCTCCGATGGAGAGTCATCGTGGTCATTATCATTGCTGTACCCGATCTCGCTCACCTCAGATACAGGGGAGGGAACAGGGACAGGGGAACAGGTATTGGGCCGCGACTTATCCACGCTCTTGACGTCCCAGACACAGTGAGGCGTCCGCTGGAAACAGCTGTCGATGTCGACTGGGGAGAACTCGGGAGTGGGCGCGCCGTTGGGAACCCAGCGGTTTGGACGCCGATCAGGCTTGTACCATTCGTCGGAGGCGTTGTCCTTTTCTGCGTACTTGTCGTCGTTAACGTTGTAGAGCAAGCGTTCTTGGTCATCATCGGAACCTTCCTGTGCCCCTTCACGATTATCCTCGTCTCCAACTCCACGTTCCTCCTTCAGATCCACCTCGGACCCCTTGACCCTGCTCTTATCGTTCTTTTTGCTCTTCTGTTCTCGTTCCCGCTCAATACGAAGCCTCTCCTCCTCCTCCCTCCTTCTCCTCATCAACTCCTCCCACTCTCTCCTCACCTCCTCCTTTCTCAGCCGCCTTATCTCCTCAAACTTCCTCCTTATCTCGCCCGCCCGCTCAACCTCCCTCTGGTTCTCGTACACGAGCAACTCGGTCCGCAGCTCGATCTTCGGAAATTCACTCGAGAGGCCCTCCAGCTCGATGATATGATTTCGACCTCTACCTCCACCTCCACCTCTAACTTGCCCTATAGAAGAAGACCAACCAGACGACAACGAGCGAGATGAAGAAACACTCGAAGTCCAGAACCACGACGAATTCTCCTTCCAGCACTGCGCGCAGGATTCTCCTCCATCTTTTAGCAAATCATGGCTCGATTCGACCCTGCGACAGGGAAACTTCTGCGGGACAAGGGGATCGTGGCCCGAGGACCGGAGGAAGCGCATCTGCTGCGCGTGCTCGACGCAGGTGTGGACGGTCCAGCTGCTGATGTGGCCGCAGGTGGGAAAGTGGTGGTAGGTGTAGTGGCACATGTTGAATCTAATCCGATTTGCAAAGGCGTTAGCCTGAAATCGTAGTTTCCGGTATGAACAGAACGGGGCAGTTGAATTGAATCGAAATGGATGGTTTCGCTGTGGTAGTTAAGAGAAGAAGATCCCTTTTCCATCGATCTCGCGAGCCTGTCTCTTCGTCGAAGACTGCTCCTTCTTCGAGCGTGGACGAGAACGAGAGCGAGAACAAACACTCAGAAGCCTTCTGCAGCAAGCAGAGTTATATAGCAGTCGTCTTCGACGCATGTACCTAACACTCGTCGGAACAAGGCTCAAGGACATAAATAACAACAAAGCGGATCAAGAAGATAAACGATCAAGTCACAGAAACAAAGCATTCAAGGACTGGAAATGACGACATCACAATGGTCTCGAAGTCGAATAATGCCAATGTTTAAGAAAGTTTGTACATGACAAAGAAAGAAAGATGTTGGAGATAATCGACGAATACCATAGCTTTCGTACAGTACCCCGATAGCAAAATTAGCTCCGACAACAAGTTGGATGGGGTTTGCAACGAAACCAGCGTCAAGCGTCCTACGGAGCATGCTTACGCTAGGCATGCAGTAGAAGGTCATGTTTCGGATGGAGTGCAATCGCCGGATGGCAAACACACGGTCGCTCATTCCTACTCCAAGAGTCAGCAAGGTCCACTCCATGAGCGTGGTAGAGGTTTGTCTAACAAAGTGATGGCGAATATCTTCATATCGCTGTCTATTGCGGCTAAGGCAACAGGTGGTGTTAGCCTGTGTCTCCCGCGCCAAGAGTATCGTTCCTAATGCTGCAGAATGAGGCGCACAAGTTAGATTACTCTATTTGTTAAAACAATGAACCGATGGATATCTAAAGACGGACCACTCGAATCAAGATTTTGAGTCTCCGCGATTTATATACTTCATTATTTGTCATCAAAGAATGACTAGAAAAACCAGGAACGCGATGGCTATCGACTCAAGAAAGGAAAAATGACAAAAGAAAGGATTTTCTCAACGTTCAGCTTAGATCAGCCGACGGCCAACACCCAAGGGAGAGTCAAGTGTGCCAACGTCCTTTGCACACTCGTGAGGAGTGGAAGCAGAAAAACGAAGAAAGGAAAAGAGATTCTGGAAACACACGGGAACGGTGAGGGAGCGATCGGCTCGGTGACTTGAGCCTATGGCTTCCTCCCATACACGAAATGTAGCATAATATACATATGGTAATTAGGATTCTTGAGCTCATTCCGCACCTGCGCACACATGACATCTATCTCTGTCCTACTCCAGCCAAGGACACGTGAAAAAAGCGCAAAGGTGTAGGAATCAACAGCTTGAATCTGCTGAATCTGCTGATACTTGCCAATCTCCAGCCTAGGATCCTTGGGCCAACCGCCTATTGGGACCTGTGTACCAGTATTCAGCAGCATTTTAGTAAAAAGTATGTTGGATTGTTAACAAACCTTATATGGGACGTCTTTCACGTCCACAAATCCTGCTTTTTCCATCTTTTCTTTCCACTTAGGCAATTCGTAAAAGGACTTTCCAAACTTCTCAGCTGCTTCACGTATATGCTGTAACCACATCTGAGGGTACTTGGCCTGTTCGGCAGTCCCATCGTCAGAGTAGAAATATGCTGCCGCGGTCTGCATCTCAAGCCATCCGCCAGGCTTAATGCCTGACGGAAAAGACGGTCGTAATCGGCGACAAACCCATTGAGTTCACGCCCATGTATGAAGTCAAACTTCCTTGTATACAGCCAATCCTGCTCGTAGTCATCGATTTCAAATGTACAATTTGGCGGTACCCTGTTCGGCTTAGTGCTAGTCACATCGATGGGGATTGACTGCAGAATTACCATTGGGGTTGAATAGGGCTGAAGTCGGTACCAATCACTTGTGCAGAAGGATATTCTCTGCAGTCCATGTTCAGTAGCAGTTCAAATCTAAAAGGAAACAAGACGAGGTTTTAGCTCACTCGGCAAATTGAATAGCCCAAATTCCTGTGCCTGTGCCGATGTCTAACACCCGCTGAGGGTTCGAGCCGATGGGTGCAAGGTGAAGATGGCCTCCTAAAGTAAGACGGTAAATGTGGTTAAGGAGGTCCATCCTGTCTTGTTCCTCATCATCGTTGGGCTAGCGAAACGTCAGTCGCTTATGACTTTGTCGGGATTCGATGAAATACCAATACGTATGCCCCCTCGTGATACGCATGATATCGGCGTCCGTTCTAAATCGACTGTGAGTAAGCTTTTCCACATGAATCGAAGCCCGGTCCGTATATTAAGGCCGCACCTCATATCTGTTGATAATGGGATAGCCTGTTATTGCCGCCAATCGCAAGCGGGTGCATGGAAGTCTTACTTGTAGTTCCGGATGCTCGAGGTGAGGGATGACACGTAGCTGGCAGTTCCAATGCTGTGATAAATTGTCAGCCAAGATTGTGAAGGCGAAGTTCGGATGGCTGGAGATGCTTACGATTCGTTGTATGCTGAATCTGTGTCTGCAGTTTCCTGGACCACGTTAGCAATTTATTTGTTCTATCACGTCTTAACAAGGACAAACAGGTGCTCACATCTACTTCCAGAGCACGCTCATCAGGTGGAGGAGATGCGGCAGGTGGACTCGAAGCCGCAGCTTCAGCGCTCTCCTGGACATTGCCAGTTGCTTCGTTCTGAGCCATGACTTCGAGAGGCGGCGTTCTCGAGGATAAACGAACCCAAGTGAAAGAAAGTGCAGTGCCGAGAACAGCAGGCTGGGGATCCGACTATATAAAAGTGCCATTCCCCCGCTTCTCACTGCAGAAGTGACAGCCAATCTTTTCTCGATGCATTGCGAATGGAGACAGGTCCTTGAATAACCTGCAGCGCGCTAAACCTCTGCATGAATGGCTTCACTAGCCGGCAGTAGCAACACCACGGCTGTGGTGTTATCCTGGCATCCATGCGCAGTAGCGTGATAACCCCTGTAGGCCAGACTTTGGTGATAGGCTCCTTGACTTGCCGTCTGTCTCCGCTGCACCCAGCTGGCCGGCGGCGCGGAACAGTGATGCGTGTCCGTATCCCGCCTGCAGGAACCACGACTTCGGTGATCATTCTCATTGGCACAGTAGAGCATCATACTCACTAGTATGCATACACTACCGACCTAGGTAGGAATACACTGTACCAAGTGCCGGGACATGCAAGGCCGGGTGCGGCGTCGGTAACGGCGCAACACGCGACCGCACGGTGCGCTGAGCCTTGAAATTTTCCATCGAGCCATATGTCGGAATACTCTGTAAACAATGGTGCGGCTAGCTCAACCCAATTCCGGACACCTGCCTGTTGTCGGTGCTTCTGCAGAGAGGCTATCCATTTGCGAGTACTACCGGTGACTGTCGAGAAGGATATCCGAGAGTTTAATATAGCGGTGGATGTATTCGACAGGCGCAATGCTCTCTATCCACGTTTCAATCCCACGGGGCTCAAGTCCCGGACGCTTGGGCGTCGCCCCGGCTGTTGGGATCGTTCTTGAGCGGGCACACTTGAAGCCTCCGGTCCCGACTCCGCTGCTGCACTTATATCAACGGTCGCAGTCCAGCCTCTGGGGCGTTTGCGCGTTCCCCATCTAATCATAAAATTCTTGCAGAGGGCCGGTCAGCTTCTTTTCGGATTTCTAAGCTGTCGGGTTTGCCTGAGAGCCTTCTTGAGAATGCCCTGCTGGAAGTGTCCTGGTTCATGGGCTCCTGCGTATGGCTGGCAGCTCTCCTAATGACTCCACCAATTGGCTCCGCAAAAGGAGCCAGTCCACCCTGCTTTTTGGACTGATTGATTCTGATCGAATCTGAATGACGGATTCATGTAGGTGGCGGCTAACATAAGTTGAAGGAGGATGTGCAGAGAAAAAATGGCTTGAAGAGGGAGACACAAAGAAGGATGGGTGCGAATCATGTGCGGGCGGTACCGCATTCCTACCAGATCAGGTAGGGGCCACGAATCACGGGTCTCCCAACAGCCTGTAACCTCGGGGAACGAACATGGACAGCAAGCCTTCTACTGTCTGCAGTTTATGCTAAAGTCGAGAGCACTGCGACACGCTATTATTCCTCCTTCGAAGATCACAAAGTCGCCTTAATCTGTGTTTGTCGGTTCGAATTGATGTTTAAGCAAACAAGCACCTTGCAATGCATCCACATCAAATGCTTTTGCGAGCGCAAGATCTATCAGAAACTCAAAACCTTTCATAGCTAAGACATGATACATGTTGTTAGTGGACAGGAGAAAGAGAGACAGATAAAAATTACCACTCGAGGAGCATGCCGGAAAAGAAGACCATCACATAATTTTTTATTTCATCTCTGCATTTCTGCCAATGCCCAATGTCTATACTCAATCTTTTCCATCCACAAAGCAATACAAGCCCACCAAGATCATTTCCCCCAGCCTGCTCTCATCTATCCCCCCCCCCCCCCCATATCGTAATATGATACCTAAGATCATGATCCATCGAGTCCATAGGCACATACCTACCAGGTAGGTAAGCATGTGTCAACTACAGCTCGAAATCCCCCACGCCCCGAACACAAACCCAACCACCATCGGCACCGCAACAATCAACACCATCCTCGCGCTGAATGTCAACTTATTCCTCAGCCTTGCCTCACGCGCCCCGGCACCGCCACCATTATGATACGCTCCCACAGCTGCTGCGCCGCCTGCACGACCACCGCTGAACTTGAATCCCCCGCCCCGGCGTGGGTCGAGCACGACGTTCGTGTCGCTATTGCTATCGCCGTCGGTGTGGTTGTGGGTGTTTGTGTTGTGCCCTGGAGGGAAGATGTAGCGGTAGGAGTCCGTGTCGGGGTTGTAGTTGTTGATTCCGGGGAGAGGAACAGTAGATGAGGCGGCAAGAATGGTTGTCGAGGAAGCTGAGAGCGCAGTGGTCGTTACATGGAAGGGAACTGCGACAATGGTTGTGGATGTGGATGCAAAGCTGGAAGTGGAGAGTGAGGTCATTTTTTCCCTTCTTTCTCCTTGTCAGGTTTTCCTTTGATTGTTTCGTTTCCGTCTCGATAAATCAAGCAAATACTAAGGTAGCTAAATTTGTTAAAGATACTCAGGTCCAAATGCCCAGGTTACCTAACTCGCCTTATAGTCTTAGAAGCAGACGGGGACAGCCATCCATCCAGAACCCAGCGTGCAAGTCATATATATGTTCTGTGCAGTATGACAAAGAATATCTTTGTCCAAGTTAAAAAAAAAAGTAAAGGAATGACTCAACAAAAAGACAGACAAAGAAAGCAGTGAATGGAATGAGCCTCGCACAAATAAGATCCACGTGCACAGTACAGTGCAGCGCAGTGCACTCAATCAACATGGTTTCCAGAGTTCCTACATAGGGCAACTGGCCGAAGGAGAGGAGGTACGCACCGGCGAGGAATACTGCCACATAATGACTAGGAAGCAAAGTAATAAAGATAGAATCATGGTATTCTCCGTATATAGACAAGAGCTTCACGACAACAAGTAGAATAGAGCCGCCAAGAGTCAACCGGGCCTGACATATACCCGGCGAGAACCTTCCAAGCAGCAGGCTTCGTAACGCAACAAGATTATACATGGAGTCCACAAAGAAGAAGACGTTGTCAACGACGCCAAAGGTGTAAATTTAATCATCCTGTTGTACTGTAGGATGGCAACCTGACAAACTCACCAGTAAGGTTATTTTCACAGGCAGTCGCGTCTCAGACAGGCAATCGATCTTGCTTCACAGACCGTCTCTATATCACCGAGGTACGCGCGTAGAGTGTAGAACCCACCACCTGGACGCGAAGGCTCGAGGCTGATCCCACTAAGCCTACTGCATGAGCACCCGTTAAAATGAATCAATGATCTTCACGAATGCTGACAACTACGGGGAGTCGTTTTGCCCTGCAAGGCTCATGTTCGAGGGCCATTAGGGGACTCCGACGAATTACTCCATATTCCGCGCTGTACCCACTAAAGAAAAGCATGTGTGGATGATCACACAACCATGAGGCCACAACCCAGAGCAGAAGGCCACAACAGTTGCAGTAAATACATCCCGGGAGTAGAAGTCATGACCGTTTAAGATCGCCAGTCCGGTCGAGCTGAGGAGGAGATGATGGAGAAGAGAAGTCTGGAAAACAACTCAGGAGAATGAGGCCTCAAAGAACATGAGAACGTGATATGTGATAATGGGAACATAAACGCAGGGATGTATGTATATGCTTAGATCTGTCACATCCCACTTCAACAAGAACAATGCAATAATAAGGACCAAGTCTTGAATTTGCATTTCTGCACAAATTAGGTTATGTACAGATGTACTTGCATCTCTCTTGTCAAGCCGCCCGCCAAAATCATAACATACACATACTCTGCTCTCCTCTCCTCCATCCAAACCCGTTTCCAAAACCCATCAGCCCTACCTACCTACCTACCTAGATACTTACCTAGGTACCTACCTACCCGGGCACCTACATAGATAAATACCTAGCCATAATCCCGCCTCCCAAACCTCCAACCACATCTCCAAACAAACACAAAAATCTTCCCCATAAACAAACCCACCTCGATCGCCCCGCGAAGCGCAACCGCATCTGCATCCGCATCCGCATCCGCATTCACATTCACATTCATATTCCTATCCCTATTTATATCCCTATCCTTCCTGTTGTCTCTTATCCTCGCGCCCCGTGCATGGACGACACCAGCACCCCTAATCGCGCCCACGGCGGCTGCGCCGCCGCGAAACTTAAACGGCCTGCCGCCTGTTGGGGAGTCGCTGTTGCTGAAGTTGAGGTTGTGTATGTTGGTGTTAGTGTCATGGTCTGGAGGGTAGATGTACAAGTAGTAGGAGTCAGCGTCAGGGTTGTAGTTGTTCATTTATTCCAGGGAGAGGAGGATTGGAATCAGAGGAGGGAGTTGCTGTTTGTGAGGCTGCTGAGAGAGCAGTGGTTGTTGTGACCTGCACCTGGAAGGGAAACTGGGGTAGTGGTGGTTGTGGTGGTAGTGAAGGTAGACGTGGAGCCAGAAATAATAGTGGAGGACACTTTCCTCCTTTTCTTTCCTCCCATCTTCACACCTTAGTCTAGTTGGTTTGGTTACCTGGAAGTTAGGTAAGTAGGTAGCTCAGGTAGCTATATGTGGTTTCCAATGCCCAACTGACTGCTTGTAGCCTTAGAAGTAGAGGCAACCACCATCCAGACAGAATCTAGAGTGCTGTACAGACTCTATGTACCGTAGAGTACGACGGAGAGTATCTCCATCGAGGTAAAAAGAAAAAGCTAAAGCAAGGAAGCAGTGAAGCTGAAGAACCTTGTCGGCTTCTCTCAAGACATTGTGCGCAGTGCAGTGCAGTGCCATTTAGACTTGAAGTGGATTGTTGTATGTATTGTAATGTACAAGCTCCGATCTCGAGAAAGGAAGGGCAAAAAGCATTCAGATGACAAAGAAGTTCGAGGAAGATACACGCAGACGTTGAACGAAAGGAACCGGGTACCAGAAAGAGCATATCTGCTTGCAGAGCAAGTCTTTAATCAGAGTCGGCAAGGAAAAGAGAAAAAAAGAAATCCACAATGCATTTAGACCATTCTCTAGCTTCATTGTTTGACACTCCATTCCATACTCTCGGCAGAGCCGAGGAGAGGATTTCTTGCTGCTGTCAAAGCCTAAATCTCGAGATAAGCAGAGCATCTCGCAACATCGCGACGAGAAAATTGTTTACTCTATGAGGAGGGCGAGGACGGAATTTGATAAAGTGCTGACTAAGCGACTGGGTCCGGGGGCGGGGACGACCCCTCCTTGACGGGAGGCCCGAGCTCCGACGGGCCCGCAGCGGGGCAGCCGGAGGTATTATAGAGTCGATGTCATAATTGTACCTGATGAGATGAAACTCTGCTTTGGAGGGGATTGATTTGAACAGGGAAGCATCCCTGTTCAAGAACGTAAGAGAGATACTACGGAGACGTCACAACGACGATTGCATGCAAATGTTATTAGATATTAGCTGAAGTCGATTCCCAGCATGAGCAAAGAAGCACTGTAGACTCGCCCAGATTATCCTCCCGTCCGGCCGACAGCAAATTTCCAGATTCCTAGTGAGCTCGTTTAGCCGATCGAAAGAGGACGAATCGGTCGCGCTCGATGGGTGCCTTGAACTCCCAACCCGAAGAATCTAAAGCCCGTCACAACCGGAATGGATGCGTAGTACCCACATGAAAAGCAGTAGCAAATACCGTCGAATAGGCGCAGCATCAACCACGAGTACGACTAGATCCACATCCCACACAGTTTGTCTTCATAAACTCGTATCCATCAGACGTTTTGGCCCAACCAGCTGAGCTACCCGGCCATGGACTGCTTTTCCGCCTTGCGTGCCATCCATTTTCGGTAGCCGAACAGACAGATGATACCGGCGGCAACGATGAAGACGATGCAGAAAACTAGGATGACACCGGGATTCGCGCTGGCCCAGTTGCGGTGCCGGTGCCGGTTCCTGACAATCCTGTCCAGGCCCGTTTCGCGCCCGATGAGGCTGATGGCGGCCATGACGGCACGAGAGGGAGCTGCAGAAGTGGTTAGCGAGGTAGCACAAAATCAGCGAGCTACTGCGGGGAGCAGCAAAAGTAGGCCAGCAAGGAATGGATGAGGCAGAATCGCATTCCATGCAGAAGAACAGGGATAGCTCTGGAACTTGCAGACGGAAAAGCAAAACCTACATGATCAGATCAGAGCACGACGGAAGAACCGCCCTCGACCGTGCTACGGCCTGTCTGGATGCGAGTCAGCGAGCAGCCCAGCGTGTAAATTCGAAACAGCAGCAGTGCTGGGGGCAAAAAAAAAAGGACAACAAAATGCCATATAGTCAACACAGTTGAGGTCAGATCAGAAATGTCTGATCTGCAGCGGAACCGGCAGGAGTGGAGATGACTGCAGATGATCGCAATGGGGTTTGAAATGACGTGGGAACTGCAAACTTACCGCAGCACGCGAGCCGGTCGATTGACTGCAGCTGTCAAAGATGAGGTATAAGCTGGGAAGATGAAACGATCGCACAAGATGAAATGAGATAAGATGAGATGCAGCAGAGACAGTGGATGTGACTGAGATGGAAGAGGGCAGAATGGGATTGCAGGCAGACAAACGAGGGGAAGCAGGTTGTAATGACACAGTGGTTGGCTGCGCACATCCAGGGTCTCTAGGAGCTCCGGTGCCCACGGGCCGGGGTGCGGGCGCGCCTGGAGAAGCTGCAGCGGTATATAGACTTCACTCCCCTAGCACCACTGCCCTCCTCCTCGAGTTAATTGCTTCCCTGCAGTTCTTCTTATGAAACACACAGTCAGTCAGACAATTCAATCGGTTCTCCCATCACCAACAATGCTTGGCCTGATGCCAACGACTGAGCTCCAGCCCATGCTCCCCGCAAACAGGACCGAGCACCAGCAGTCTGCATCTCCATCTACTGCACTGCAGCTCTCATATGACGGTCCCTGTCACTCTTCTTGATATCTTAGATCCATATCTTTGACAGTTCCAGCAAAAGCTTCTCCTCATGACTACAAGCCCAGCAAGTCCAATTCTGACAGGTGTGTCATAGTTCACCACATCATAATGATCGAGGCCGTGTCGGGAGACCCGGGAGCACGGCCAAGGGCCACAGTCCAAGGCAAATGGAGCCTTCCAGTGGCCAGCAGTTGGTATAAGCAGAAAGCATCTGTAAAGAGCAAAGGCCAGATGAATTCTGCTTGGTAGCGTACCCGCTCCTCCGTGATGGCTCACTGCGTCATTTCCGGACACTCCGCTTTCTCCGCTCTGAAGAGAGGAAAGCATGGAAAAATCCGTATATCAGCCAAAATCACCAAGGGTCTTTTGAGTCGTTTTCCACCGGCAATCCTCCTGGTCGTCTGGAAGGGATATGGCTGGGCGTGGCTCAGTGGTGCGGGGATTGTTCCTCCTCCAGACCCAGCAAAACATAGGCCGTGCACGGCATCTGAAAATTTCCCGAGATTGTATCATCTTGGAATTATTAGGGATCGGTACTTAAGACACTCGCGACAACCGACTTCACCCCAGCAGCGCGGCTTGCTGCACCTAACGCCATGTCATCGTGGAGATACCCTGGATCCGGTCCCGGGCGACAGGGATGGCTGCAGGGCCAGTCTCCCCTGCTACAGGTAGGCAAGCATCGGTACCCTTAAACATCTTGTCTTCGGAGCATCCAGGATGATGGTAGATGATGAGAGGATGCGCTCACCACTGAAGGCAGTAATAGTACCTCGCCGTAGACGGCCTAGCTAGCTTAGTAAGCATTTGATCCGGGGCAGCGGATCCCCAGACGGTCACGTGCTTATGCCAAGACGCCGGAAGGACCCGGTCCCGCCCGGCCGCTCCCGACTTCCACTCCGCCCCTGCTATTATTCCTTCTAAACATATTCCAGCGCGTCTCGAGATGGTGTCACTGGATTTTTAGATTTCCGTATATGTTCGTCTTACAATTTCTTCACCAAAAACGGTCCCGGAAATTGGTACTCTAACGCAAGGTTGGACACGGTTCTGTGCTGGCTTTTCGTTCCGGTGGACTGGTATATATTTAGTCTCCGCCAAAGGAATTGTCACATACCTAGTGCGGAGTGAACAAATGCGTTAGACTCAAGCTTCGAGTTGACCTTCTGGAGAATGGGGAGTGCGAATATTTAAAGCGTTTAAGACTTCCAGTGGAGAGATTGAGTGAATGGAACCAGTTGTTTGCTTAAATTTTTTGCATCTTCCCGAGATAATCTATATGAAGCAATTGTCTTTTCTACCAGACTTATCCTCCTGTGGCTTCCGAAAGATTTGAAGGGCCCGTTTTCTTTTCCCATGGTCGTTTCGACAACTGGCAATCCTGAAAAAAATGACGTTTGCCAGGAATACCTCCTGAGAGCGACGTTTTATTTCTGGGAGCGCATATTCCATCGGAGACTCTTCCGCAATACCAACGGCTACGATATATTTTCTTGAATGAAGTTTTCGATGTCTTTCTGTGTATGTGCCTTGCAGAAGCAAACACGCCATCTCCATACTGGTCGCACGGAGACTTCCCAGAGATTGACAGAGAAAGGGAGAACAGAAAAGAAAATCAAACAAAGAATGCCAAGTCCCAACTTAGGCCCTATCTCACTAGCATTGAGATTGGGATCGTGCGCCTTGATTGAAGTGGAATAGGCAATCCAACCCATGTACATAGGTAGGCTCCCGCAGACGGAAAGGGTCCATTTCGGTTAATGATGGCGTCGCCAAAATAAAGGCGTCGGGGCAACCCTGCCAACTTGAGAAGCATGCCAACATCCGACTCCTTCGACTTATTATTTAGTCCCTCCCAAGGACATCTCACGACTCACATACTCCTCATCGTCCACCAGTATTCGGAACCGCCCCTCTTACTGATCTCAATGGCCGAGGTCATCGAGCCCCCCGAGCACAAGGCTGTTCGCAGTGCGCTGCGAAAGCTCGAAAAACAACTCTCCAGGCTCCGAATAATACGATTCGGACCCATCGAGCTTGAGGAGGCTTAGATTTGCGCCTTGCCAATGCGCCTCCACGAAAATGGATATCCAGAATTTGAGCCTTGTTTCTTCAAACCATATCCAGCAGACTTTCTCCCAAACCCGGACGATCTTGAAGATGAAGATGAGGAGTTTCCCGATTATGACATGGAGACACAGTTGTCAGATTTCTACAACAGGCCAACAGACTGCGCACGAGGAGTGACTTTGTACCTTGATGAGTATGAGTCCATGTGTTAACTGCATCTGGAGAGCACTCATCCTGAAGTGCCGTGGCACTACATAGAGTACATTTTCACTCTGTCCAAAGTTAGCGTGTGTTACAATGTCAATCTCATTGTGTAGTTCTATTCTCACATTCATGCACAGCTACGGTGACTACAATTTCAAGCCTCTTGAGGAGTTCTATGCCCTCCTAATAGACCTGACTGGCATGCGGTGTCTGTTGGGCATCTACCAGGCAAGGAATACCCCCACATGATTGCTTCAATAATTTACAACGTCGATGGAAAAGATGGCGAGCTGCTCACTCTGATCAGAATCATGTATGGACGCCTCAGCACCAAATCATTGATTGAACATGTCCTCGCTCCGGTGAGAAACCCCCCGGCCTCTGCTCCCACTGGAAATATTTCTTGCCCCCACCTTGTTGCTCATGCCCCAAATGTAGTCTGCACATAATTCCGATGAATCGGGATTAGGTCCTGCTATTCTCCTTCATGGGGCCGCAACACGCCCGTATCCTCCAGGGACATTTTGACGCCAAGAATCTCATCGTACATTTCACAAAGCTCTATGACTTCAGGCGCAAGGACAATGAGACCATAAAACTGTTTGCGCGGTGGTTCCTGTGCCACCCGACTGGCGAAACTAGGTGTATTGCCTCCTAGGCACTGCATGTGCGGACTCGTTATACACCGGCATGCCTGTTTTGAGGAGAGTGGAAGAAACTGAATTTGCTCAGCCAGAGTTCTCGTCGAGTTTCACAAGCGTCTAGCATGCATGCTGTAGCGATCCCAACCCTATGGCAGGATATAGCGGATCGGGGCCTAATTGTTTCCCTTTTATTAGCATATTTTTCCTTGATGCACAACTCCTACCTGCAGCTGGCTGCCGGGAAATCATTTCGGTTATCATTTCCTTTTCCTAATCTTGGACTGGATGCCTGTCAGTTCATGATCTCTTTCGAATTGATGTATGGATGTCTCAACACCATGTTCTGATGCTGTTTCTGAAATACTCTGATTTAGGACAGCGAATCTCTACACTCAGTTTTTTAGAGCACGTCTACTAGGTTAGGTACATCCTGTGACCAGATACGAGAAGAGCGTCCATCCATCCGTGATGTTTGTCAAGTGCTACACAGGTTTATGGATAGATTAGTTTAGGTGGACTTAAATTTCAAGGATTTTGTGAAATTATTACGTATTTAGAGTTCCCATAAAAAGATTATCCATTGTCAGATGAGTAGCACCTGCCTTCAGCTGGTCACAGAAGATGAGCCGCGAGTGAAGGTACAGTATATCTCCCGCTCAAGCCGGCATGATACGAAATGGTAGGAGGCGTTGCCGGTACTCTCCTTCATATATCCATATATGAGACATCGCAAACTATCCCAATACCTTCCCACCGTAACTCGTTATCCCGCCAGAACATGGTAGCAGGGAGTGGCAGTCAACGAGAGATGAATCGAGGCTTCTAACCACAGCATTGCTGTGGCTTGGATTTCCGCATCAGCTGTTGCATATCCTCGGCCAGTATGAAAACGTAAAATTGGTTGCCGCCTACGCAACTTATCTTACCTCGCTTTTGTGATAGACCTGAATCGTCTGGCTGGCTGCAATGCGGGCGGGACAGCGACGTACGTATGAACTGTAAAAGTCCAGAGATTTTCCATGTAATTAAGCACCGGGTCTATTCCCTTGTACCGATGGTTTTAGAACAATGAAAGGGACAAGCCCTAAACAGCAGGAGTACTGTTCAGAGGTAGGATGGTATATAGTGAATCTGGAAAATCCTTCTCTGTTCTTTTGCTCTGGTCTGATTATATAGTTCTTAGTCGGAAGAAAAGCACCATCCAAGGACGGCATTCCAGATGCCGGCCACAGTGCCCTTGCCGTCATCCTGTTTCATTCTGTTGTATGTGATTCTGATTCCTCGCACATCATCGAACTCCGGCCAGTGAGATGTTAACCTCAGTTCTGTCTAGAAAGCAGGAAAATTTGGAATAGTAAGAAAAGAATCAGTAGGAGCAGGAGAGCGATGATAACAAGCAACTCTCCTAGGGTGCGTGTGTCTATATGAATCTAAAAGCGGGCGCACTTTTCCGCCAAATATCGTCACCAACGAACAATGAGGACTAGAGAAGGCGATTACTTCTCTCTGTGGCATATATCAATCAATAGATGGCTTTAATGTTTTAGAAAGTATAACTAGTGTAAGACAACATGACCAACCGTGCCTGGAAAGTAGTGGAAAAAAAATAAAGGACGCATAACAGGGGGTCGTTCTTTAAACGAAGCCATTTGATAGAATGCTTGGTCCCTGCCGCAGAGACTCTGGTGCGCTCGGACATTGGCTTTGAAGACGAATTTTCCTTCGGGCATACGACGAAAATGTCCATCTAGACAGTCTCACAGTAGAGACAATATGTGACGCTGGATGCAGGTTTAAAGACCAGCTCGGCCATAGTATAGCAAAAGAATAAAGGAGGGATGGGGGATAGATAGCATCTTATAATAGAAAACCGAGATCCGAAATAAAATAAAAAAAGTGATGCTAAACATCTCTGGTCAAATAAAAGATGCCAAGTCCAATTGATACGTGAAACTAATTGTCTTCGATATATATATAGATAGATAGATTTTGGATATTCGTCTGAGTTTAAAGCAAATTAGAGAGTAATGCCTTCCTCCTCGATTCACAACACTCTTTCTTATGCTCTGTGAACCAAACAAACACCACAGCGGCCACCGGTGCTCGCCATCATCATGGGCAGTAAGCATGCCCAGACACCCAGAGTGTCAACAGAGGTGTCAGCCTTGGGTCTCCCGCTGACCCTCCCTCGTTCCTGGGCTATGACAGTGCTAAACAGATGCTTTGTACAGTCCACTCTGACACTGACACATAACCGGACGCCTCCACAAGATCTGATGGAGTGTCCGACAAGTTCTCAGAACAACCTCTTGCCAGCTCCACCTTCGTTCATGGCTGGCTGCCATCCAATGGCGCAGAAGAAAGCCTTTAGGAATATCAAGTTAAAGAAGACTAGAAGTCTAGCGCCCCGGGGAGCGCCAAAAAAAACGACGGAAAAAGCACCGGTCCTGGCGGCGAAGCGGCAGGGGCACGCGGGGGCGCGGCGCGGGCAGAGCCAGCAGGGGGTAGGATGAAATCGCAAAACTAGACCCAGGGACTAGGGCCTGCAGGTCCGCCTGAATCTGCGCACGAAGCAGCTCAATAAGAGTCGGCATCGAAAAGAAAACATATCGGCCAAAAAAAGGAAAAAGAAAAAGAAGTGCGCTACAACCTTGTGTGCATTGTCAATCTTGGTATACATGTTGTCGACCTTTGTATCAATAGAACCGGACATGGAAAGAACTTTGTGTGTGGATGAAACTAATTGTCGGTCCCGTCCAGTTGCTGGGATACCTGCCAAGATGACATCAAATGTAAGATTAATCAACTGCCAGCAAGAACTAAAGGTCTGCGGTGGACCGTCGATCTGCAAGACAAGAGATATGTATATAAGAATTGCAAGTAGGTAAGACGGCAAGTGTCCCTTTCAGGTGCTGGCCACCACGGCTCTAGACAGCTTGGTTATCTAAGTCTATCAGGGTAAAGGAAATGGAACTGGACTTATAGACGTTGTGAACATCCCAGAGGCTTGAGCACTGCTCGTAATCATAATCTCAGAAGAAAAGCTGTTATTAATATTGGAAAAAAAAATCTCAATTGGCGTCGAGCCCGTTCTCTTTCCTGGCGCACCTGAACAATGAATGAGACAAGAACAGTGGTCCTCCTTCCGACAACTTCGACTTGGTCGACTGAACCCGATTTAAGTCCATGTATTGATTAAAGCTCTCTCCAGAAGCGATTTCAAATTGAATGTCCATTGCAAGGAATTTTGCTGCGCTCCCACTGCTCTAGTTCATTCAAGAACTTTCGAAGCTCAGATGATGCTATATGTAGATGAGATAAGGAATTACCCCGGAGAATATATGGGATATATATAAAGGGAAAACGGTACTGCCTAGCTTCCCATTAACCAAGAAGATATGTGCAATAGTATATAGTTCATAAACTTGTAGATGGTGGTAAGCAGGGGGGAAGAGTTCAAGAAACCAGGAGTCATAGCAGGAGGGAGGGCAAGAAGTACGTGAAGGCACCTTTGCCATTCCCTTTTCCCCCCCCCCCCCCCCCTTTTCTTCACTTACTGCACCCTTCGAGCAGTGACTGTTCTTCCGTACGGCGTACAGAGAACGGTAGTATAGATGGCAAAACCAGAGGTGCATGCCGTAGTCTCCATTTGAGGGTTAACCCAAAATAGAGATATGGAAATATAGGGCACATTCTGTACTACATACAAAGGTATAGTGTATATTCCTAAGCCATCTTGCTGGTCTTATACCGTAAGTTTGTACAGTAGATGTCGGAGTATAACGTCGAAACCTAGTGAATGAACATATGGCGTCACTTCTGTAGCCTAAGAGAAGACCAGGTGATACAGCAACTATGCAACGTACTGTACAACCTTCCCAACATTACTGACTAATGATCATCCATCTTGCAATGAATGCTGTATGGCCTCTAAGCAAGCGATGGACGGTAAGATCCGCCAAGGTATCCTTCACCAACGCGGCGCCAACCGACCACGGTGAAGATGCAAGTTCCCGATATCGATATAAATTCTCCGACATGACTACCTACCTTCTAGCTAACATCTCCTGCAGTACTCATCCTCCCAGAACCCACTCAACAGTCATTGCACTACGAAGCGGAGACGAAAAAAGCACCACTGATCTGCTCCATACTAGAAACAAGGAACAGAAAGAACAGAAAAAGGTACGAAGTTCCATTTTAAATAACCTTTTTTTTCTTGGGCTCCTTGCTCCACACCTCCCCGCACTGTACCGTCGCACAGGGTAGTATTCAAATATCAAATACTGATCCAGAGAGAGAGAGAGACAGATGCTGCAGAGTTACCTCATTTGTGCCACCTTGGGTCTATCTTTCAGAAGCTTAAATACTCCTGCTAGATCCTCTTGATCTGCCTCTCTGGGTGTCTACAAGCCTCCTTGACAGTCCCAGTTTATTAACTCTTCGGTCCTACTATCATCAACTACCTGCCAGCAAAGACAGAAAGCCACTATGCGTCCCGTGTCGGCACCCATTCTCGGAACCACGACTGGCCTCGTTGGTCTGGTCAGCATGGCTCAAGGTGAGCACCCCCATGTTCTCCCCGAGAATCAATTAACCAGTATAACCAACCCATGGCACTTACGCAGGAGCCCTAGAGATCTCCTTCCCCCGCGCCGGCTCCGTCCTCAACCTCACCCATGCCCGTTCCCACCCTTCTTCCCCTTTCCTGATCACCTGGACCGACACCCATACCTCCACCGCCGGCAACGTCGACGACACCATCCCCGACCCCAAAAGGCACCCGAACGCAGATACAGATACAAATGCAGACGCCGACATCCTCCTGACGATCTCCCTCCTCAACAACCACACCAACCTCGTCCGCCCGCTCGCGCACAACGTCTCCGCGGCGGCTGAGTCGTACGAGGTCTCGCTGTCCAGGCTGGTCGGGGTTATGGATGCCGCGGGGTATGTGTCGCCGTATGAAGGGGTCGGGTTCCAGGTGGGATTGGGGCCGCAGGAGCCGGGAAATGGTGGTGATGGGGTGAGGGCGTTGTCGGGGGAGTTTGAGATTGTGGGTTGAGTGAGATGCCGAGTTTGGTGTTATGTGGGATGGAGTGGGTGTGTGCTATGGTATGGATGGGATTGAGATGGGAGATTGGGATTGGGTCAGTGGTGCTTGGTTTGATTGAGATCGAGATTGAGATTTTGGTGATGTGAGAATGGGAAAGGGAGAGCGAGGACAATTAATCTATCAATCTCGTCATGACTAGTCTTGCCTTGTAAGCTACATATCTTCTTTGGCGTGTTAATAGAGAGGTAGATACCGCCGGCCTATGTCAGGAGGTAGATGAGCAGCAATAAATGCTACATTAGATAGTAGCAACCAAGGTATACTCTGTATTAGCATAAACTCTAATCCAAAGTGAAAAAAAGTACATACATCCATACATAAAAACGGCCAGCGTCATCCTACACACTCCTGTGCCAACAAAGCATATATACAATATACAATACAGAACAGCCTACTCCGTCCACACCCTCAGCACACTCGTCACCCCCTTCGACCCCCACCCCCTCCGCTGCGCAAGCAAAAACACATTCAGCGCCTCGCTGCCCAGATGCAGCGGGCAGTTCAAGTCCCGCGCGGCCTGCACGATGGCCGACAGCTCCGCCACCGCGTCGTCGATCCGCATGCTACCGACCGGTGCGTCGCCCGTATCTTTCTCCTTCTCTGTCTGACCCGTCTCCTTCTGGAGAAGGTAGTCGATCATCTCCGCCCCGCGCGTCTTGAACATATAGCTGGCGCCCGCGGCATCGTTGACGAGGGTGTAGAACTGCCGCAGATCGACACGCATGTGGTGCGCAAAAGCAATGGCCTCGGCGGCGGCGGCGATGTTGGTGATGGCCATGAGGGTCGTGACGAGGTTGAGGGCCTTGGCGATCTCTTCGGGGGTTTTGGTGCTGACGACGCCGGTGATGGGGGTGGGGAAGTACATGCGGACCATGGCGGAGTCGTCCTTGGGGCCGAGGCCGTGGTGCAGGCCGGACAGGTAGGTCTGTTCGGCGGTCGAGGAGAGGGGGGTCGGGAAGTTGTTCTGTCTGGCGGTTGCGGTGATGATGCCCTAGCTACCATTAGCAGGTTGTACAGTCCGATATTGCGATATGATCGAGAATGAGAAGGGGAGGACATACGACATCCTTCAGAATAATCGTCAACGCACTCGCCCCCGGGTTCCAGTCCTCCTCCAGCATCCTCTGCAGCCGATTCTCATGCATCCACGTCCACGCCTCGCTCCCACTCCTCTTGATCGCGTCCCCCGTCTCGCGCGCATCCAGCCCCAGTCTGGCCGCAAAACCCATCGCCTCGCTCGCGCCCAGGATATGGATCCCCGCCAGCACCTGGTGCACCATCTTCATGTTGCTCCCCGCGCCCACGCCACCGGGGACGAGGTACAGCTTGTTCGTGTCGGACATCTCCTGCAGGAGGAATTGTCCCTTCGACAGAGCCTCGTCTGAGCCGCCCGCCATGATGGAGAGAGTGCCATCCGCGGCGCGCTTGGCGCCGCCGGAGACCGGGCTGTCGATGAAGTCGATGTCGGACCGGCCGAGGGCGTTGAGTTGCTGCTGGACGGACTGGGCGTAGGAGGAGGGGACGGTCGAGCAGAGGACAAGGGTTGCTCCGTGAGGCAGTACTGTATGTATACTCGTCAGTACTCGCGCCGCTTTTAGCTGCATGACAGGTCGTACGGAGGACAAAACCCACCGTCCACGATCCCAGTCTCCTTGTCAAACAGCACGCTCTGCACCTGCGGCGCCGACGCCACCATGCAGACATAGTACATGCATCCCTCGGCCGACTCGCGTAGCGAGGAGACCGCAATGCCGCCCGCGGCCTTGAAGCGCTCGAGGCTCGCCGCGAACACGTCGTAGCCCTTGACCGGGTAGCCCTGCTTGACGAGGTGGGTGGCCATGCCGAAGCCCATGGCCCCCAGGCCGACGAAGCCGATCGTGGGCTTGGACATGGTTGATGCTGTGATGGTTGCTGTGTACTGGGTGTGTGGGGTGCGGCAATGACGTCGCGTGAGGCGTCTATCCGGCTCTGGGCAGCGGAAATCTGTTCCTCAGGGGTCAATTGCTAGAAATCAGCATAGATCTGACATCGAGACTCATGGGATAACTGCATTGAAAGGAGACTAAAAGAAAAGAAGAAAATGGGATATCTGAAGCTGTAGAAAGCAGCTCCTCGACCCCGCGTCACACCCCGCGCTTCCGCGTCGGCGCAGGAACAGCATCGGAGTTGCTCCGACTGCCGGGTAGATGCTGGCTTGCTGGATAACTCGACGCGCGGGAGGCTTGCTGATCTTGACGGGGCCAGTGGATACATAGCGTGGAAAGTAGTTTGTACGGAGTAGTATGCGGTGGTGCTCGGTGAATGTATCGGCCGCTCCTCGCTTCGGCCGCCGGCCCGAGTACTTAGCTGACTTGAGCAATGTCATGTCGAGATACCTAATCAGGCAGAGAATCGGGAGTGTTGTCTGATAGACCCAGGTCGGCCATGAATAGGTACAGACACCTTCCGATCAGGCCTCGTGCTGTTTCCTGCGGCTGTCGACGCCGCCCACGTCCTCCACGATCCACCAGCACGACTCCGGCTGGACCGAGTACAGCTCCCTCTTCCCATCAGCCGCCGTCGAAGCACGCTGCGAAACCCTCGTCCCGACCGACCCCGCGACCATCAGCGCCTTGAACTCCGCCCCGTTGTCGTCCAGCTTGACCGGCACGGACGCGTAGGCGGACCGGACGTCTTTGATCTTGGATCTAACATGGGGTAGACCACCCCATCGAGCTCGAGCTGGTGCCCGAACCACTTCTTGGTCAATGACTTCTCGTCAAAGAGAGCCCGCCCGCGGATGTCAAAGCAGCAGAAAGCGGTGATCCAGCCGGAGAGGCAGTCCGGCCCGCTCCCGCGGCGGCGGACGTCGGCGATACGGTTCCATTAAATCATGAGTTGACTCTGCATCGGGGCGGGCGAACGACTCGACGAACCGGTTCAGAACGGGTTTCAGCAGCGCGTGCCAGCCACTCGCGACGGGCCCGAAGGAGCACAGCTTGTCGATCCCCGATGCTAGCTTCTCCCAGTCCTGCCTCTCGCCCAGCAGCGTGACCGCGGGCAGGCCGCACTCGAGCTGGAGCCCGTAGTTGAAATATTTCTTGAGAGTGCCCATCATCAGGACGGCGAAGACGATTCGGTCGGTGTCCGTGGTCGTGGTGAAGTCGGCCATGATCCAGCCGCGCAGCTCCGGGTCCCAATTTCTCGTGAAGGACGTGCGTCATGGTCTGCGCCATCTTGCCCAAGTCCACCGTGTAGCGGTTTCCAACGGCTACGACCGTGGCGTCCTCCTTGCCCTTGTGCGCCACGACCTGGTGCCGCAGCTCCTCCGCGCGGGCGTTCACGAAGCGGCTGAACTGCGTCAGGATGGCCGTCCAGATGTCGTCGGGCCGGAGCACCAGGTGATGGTGGCCGTTGTACGCCGTCAGGACTGTCCCGACGAAACCTTGCTTCTGTACGCTGGGACGACATATGACCCGGATACCGCGTCGGTCTTGGTCGGGGACTAAGGCTGCTTCTTCCAGGTGCTGTCGAGCGACGACTGGAGGACCTCGCCGTATCGGTCGTGTGGGCCATGGGTGACGCTTAACAGAAACTCGCGCGGCCCCTGAAGCTCTCGGTGCGGTCTGTCAGGGGTTGTCTGTGATGGGTAGAACGTAACGGGCATGGTGAGCAGGAGTATCAAGTGCAGGAGTATCAAGCGGAGCAGTAGTTCAATAATCGCGAATAAGCCAATTGTCAGCCGACTATTACCACTATAACCTGTCGGTATACCAAGAACCCTATCAACCTAGTCAGCACATGCTGATCTGGACCTCTTGAGAGCCAAAATCCCTGCAATAAAGGAATCATACTGCCTATGCACATAGTCGCCTAGTTTCCTTTGTCATAACTTTTGACATATCATATTTTTTCGGGTTTCCATTTCCATATTCGGAAGGTCATAGGCCCCTAATTCGTGAGATAAATAGTCAGTTGGACAGGTAGATTCGAATAATCAGAGCTTCATCATTCATACCTTCGGATTACTAGGTTCGCTCAGTCTGACACAAAGCAATTGAAAGCAACTCGCATACCCCTCCCCCCCCCCCCCCCCCCCCCCCCCCCCCCCCCCCCCCCCCCCCCCCCCCCCC
>ENA-UOWK01000299-UOWK01000299.1-bioreactor-metagenome-genome-assembly--contig:-NODE-299-length-40329-cov-106.315315_pt1 | contig 40329 bp, 35 predicted proteins | sample MGYA00238157_ERZ761612 | MGnify/ENA primary metagenome ERZ761612 (study PRJEB28901, sample SAMN06268035) | bioreactor metagenome | isolation source: Joint BioEnergy Institute, California, USA... | reverse complement strand
GAGTGTCTTGGAATCCCGATATTTAAACCTTATCGAGAAAAACTTGACACATACATTTTAAATTTGTGTCTTGACGATGGGTCCACCTTATTTTATAATCGGAGTAATTTAAGCATAAAGGAGTGAGAGAAATGCGAAGTAGTATATCTTACATCGGTTGGAGGGATGATAGGATACGGAATTGTATCGTTTATTATAGAAAGGATGGTATTTCGTGAATTTTGCTTCTGTACGCATCATCACCGACGACGTGGGCAATTTGGGGTTCTTCAATATTTAGAAGAACATCCAAAAGTCTCACAAAAACAAGCGGAAGCCTTCAAAATTGATCGGACAACAATGGTATCTCAAATTGATTATTTGGAGGAAATCCAGTGTGTGCAACGAGTGAGGAATCCAAAAGATAGGGGATTTTTTGCGTTGAGGGTCACGAAACAAGCCAAGGAGAAATTAAGGTAGGGGGAGCATTATCTCGAAACTATTGAATTGGATGTTCTTTTAGGGCTTTCAGTCAAGGAGCAAAAGGAACTCAAATCGATTTTATTAAGGGTATGGACAACCATATCGAAGAAGTAAAAATAATGAATCGTATTGGAAGAAAATTCGATTGTGACTGTTAATGGGTTTGGAACCCATGGAAAAAGGTGATTTTTAATGTTGTACAAGAAAATTGGTGAGTTATTCCCTAAAACCCCTTTTGATTTTGAAAAAACCATAAGGTTTTTAGGTGGATTTCCCCCAACTAAAAAAGAACAAACACTGAATGAAAATCATCTAACCAAAGCCATTTTAATGAATGATCAAATATTTGTCTTTGATTTACAATCAGAAGGTGATATTGAAAACCCAAAATTGATATACACCATATTTTCAGACAAGGATATCTCGGATAAGAGCTTAAAAATGCTTGAGAAGAAAATCGATCATTTTTTAAGTTTATCTGATGATCTCAAGGAATTTTATACTTTGGCATCGGAAGATCCGTGGTTCCAACACATTAATAAAAAACTATATGGTTATCATCAGGTTAAATTTCTTACCCCTTTTGAAAGTGCCTGCTGGGCGATTTTTACCCAAAAGACGCCCACGAATATCGCCAAGGAAATCAAGATGAGATTCTGTGAAAATTTTGGTCAATCACTAGAAGTAAACAATCAATGTTATTCTGCATTTCCCGAGCCGGTAAATATCCTTAGGGCTTCCGAGGAAGAAGTAGCAGAAATGGTCAAAAATAAGCGAAAGACCCAATATTTGATGTCAGTCTGCGAAGCATTTTCCGATGTTGATGAACAGTTCCTCACCGACGGAGATTATGATGAAGTTGAATATTGGTTAAAAGCCATTAAAGGAATAGGTGAATGGTCAGCCTCGTTTATTCTTATCAGAGGGATTGGGAGAATGGAACGATTACCTGTTAGCGAAAAAATGCTATTAAAGGTGTTTTCGGAAACTTATAAAGGTGATCAGGATGTTAAGGTGATTGCTAATCATTATGGAAATTGGAAAGGATATTGGGCCCATTATCTTCGTGCTTTGGGTGCATTTACAAAATAGAGTAGTATAAAATCGTTCAAAATACAAAATGCTAATATATACCACAATATTAAAGGAGATGAAGTACATGGCTACACCGCAACTCGACTTTTCATCTATTCAGGTAAGGGATCTTGAAAAATCACGTGAATTTTATCAGAATACCTTAGGTTTTGAAATTGAAAATGAAAATCCAGGAGCCTATGTCTTTAAAAATGAAAAGGGCGCTTCTTTTGCTATTAGAAAACCTTTGGTTGATTTGGACAGAGCAGGCAAGCTTGGATGGGGAGTCGCACTTTGGTTTTCCGTTCCTGACGTGGAAAAACGATATGAAGATGTGCGTGGCAAAGAAGTGAAGATTGTTAAGGATTTAACAGACAGTCCCTTTGGTAAGGTGTTTACAGTAGAAGATCCTGATGGATATTATATTACTTTCCACGGATAAAATTAAGGTGGACCCCATCGTCAAGACACAAATTTAAAATTTTTAAGGTGGGTCAGAATCTGAAAAACAGATACTGACTAATAGAGCGTGAGGATGCTCATTGGAGGCAGTTAGTGGACAGTTCACATTTTTTGGAGTGATTCATCCTGCTTTATTTTTCCTTCTCCGGGGGTGTTGTGTCAAGGGCGAGTGTAGCGAGGGCTTTGCCGAACCCTTGACACAACACCCCCGGAGAAGTATCCTCTACCCGAAGGATGAATCACTCAAAGGCCATAAACGGAGGCAGGAGTCTTATAGCCCAGGGCCTGATGGAGTCTTTCGTGATTATAGAATTGTATAAAGTTACCAATCTCTTTCCTTGCTTCTCTAGGGGAATTGTATTCTTTTAAATATACTTCCTCATACTTGATGGTTCGCCAAAGCCTTTCGGTAATGATATTGTCAAGGGCTCTTTTTTTGCCGTCCATGCTGATTTTAATCGTGTTCTCAAGCACCAGATCCGTGTATTTGGGACTGGTAAAATGGCTGCCCTGATCACTGTTTAAGATCTCTGGCCTGGCGACTAAGAATGCCCGTTTCACTGCTTCCAGCACAAAGTCGATCTCAAGGGTTTGGTCTATCTCCCAGCTAACGACATAGCGGGAATACCAGTCAATGAGCGCCACCAGGTACATCCAACTTTTTTGAAGCCGGATATAAGTAATGTCAATACCCCACACGTGATTAGGGTGTGTAATCTTCAAGTTTCTAAGAAGGTACGGGTATATTCGGTGTTCAAGACTGCGCTTACTCAGGTTTGGACCAGGTGTGATCCCGGCGATTCCCATTTCCCTCATGTGGCGCTGTACAGCCTTTCGGTTGATGACCAAACCTTCGGCATTCAGTAAAGCAGCAATGCGCCTGGAGCCGTAATAGGGATGTTTGGTGTAGATTTCATCAATCCGATGTTTGATAAACAATTCTTCAGGAGACGGCCCGACTGGCTTGTAGTACAGGCTTGAACGGTTCAGGCTCAAAAGATCGGCCTGGATGGAAATTGGCAGTTTTGCTTCGTCATCCCAGTCGACCATTTCAACTCGTTCTGCTCTACTCCTTAATTCCAGATTTTTTTTTAAGCCACGACAACTGCGTGGTTAGGCGGCCGACTTCCGCATAGAGACTTTCAATGGTCTGTTCATACTCGGCTTTCATTTTTTCAACTTTTTTGTTGCCTTTTTCAAAGACTTTTGGCATCTGTTCAAGAAAAGCATTTCTCCATTGGCGAATTTGATTCACATGAATTCCATGAGCAGAAGCAATTTCGTTCATCGTTTTTTCTTCTTTTAAGACCTCTAGCACGACTTGAGTTTTAAATTCAGGCGTATAACTTTTTCTCATAAACCTACTTTAACAGCTCCTCATTTTGTGTCTAGTTTTATGGGTCCATTATATTCCCGGTGTGTCCCCGGCAATCCCGACATCAAGCGCCAGGTCATCTTCTTTAAAATCAGGTGCGCCGCCAGGGATCAAGTTGCCGCCTAAACGGTTCGATTTTTCAAAAATGACCGGTTCATGGCCGCGCAATGCAAGCACACGGGCAGCTTCGCATCCGGCCACGCCGCCGCCTGCAATCAGTACGCGTTTCTTTTTTAAAGCAGGCGTCAATGCTACTTCTTTTTCTCGACAGGCAGCCGGGTTCACTGCGCAGCCTAAGGAAGAATACTCCTGGATCCGACCCATGCAGCCTTCATGGCATGACAGGCACGGGCGGATATCGGCAACCTGCCCGGTACGGAGCTTATTGACGTAATCCGGGTCAGCCAATAACGGGCGGCCCAAGCTGATAATATCACATGCTCCGTCTTCCAGTGCGGCAAGTGCAAGATCCGGATTGTCCATGCGGCCCGCGCAAAGGACAGGCACATCGACAGCTTCCTTCACCAGCCTGGCATACGGAATGTAAAGCCCCTTCTTCTGGTACATCGGAGGATGGCTCCACCACCATGAATCATAAGAACCAACATCGACGTCCAGGGCATCATAGCCGTAGGAAACGAGCAGCTTTGCCGCCTCGATGCCTTCATCCAAATCGCGGCCTTTTTCTTCAAATTCCTCGCCAGGCAGTGCCCCTTCCCGCCAATCCTTGATAAAACTTTTCGGGCTGAAGCGGAGCGTCACAGGAAACTCTTCGCCACAGCGCTGTTTAATTTCCTCGACAATTTCCCGGGCAAACCGAAGGCGATTTTCAAGCGGGCCACCGTATGCATCGGTACGTTTGTTGAAAAACGCAATCGCAAACTGGTCGAGCAAATAGCCTTCGTGCACAGCATGAATTTGCACCCCGTCAAATCCGGCGCGCTTCGCATTGAACGCCCCGTCCCCGAATTTGCGGACAATAGAATGAATTTCTTCAACCGTCAGCTCCCGGCATGTTTTATCCAGCCAGCGATGCGGGATTGGCGACGGTGCAACCGGCGGGTACTCGCCAAGGTTTGTCGGGATCGTCACCCGGCCAAAACCGGCGCTCATTTGCAGAAAAATTTTCGAATCATATGCATGGATGCGCTCTGTCATTTCTTTGGAAGTCCGGACAAAATGGACAGGGTTATGGGTCGGGCAAGGTACGTTTGGCATTCCGTGCTCTTCCACTTCGTTATCAACGAAAGTGACGCCGGTAATAATCAGGGCAGTTCCCCCGCGCGCACGGGCTGTATAATACTCAATCCCGCGCTGGTTGAAACCGCCTTCTGCATCGGCAAGACCCAGCGGACCCATTGGTGCCATTGCATAACGATTTTTGAGTTCCACATTCCTTATTTTCACAGTTTCAAATAGCTTTTTGTATTTCATTTTAAAGGCCTCCCCGGATTTTCCATTTTCATCGAATGGATTCGGTGAACATTTTCATTATAGAATGGGTATAATAAAAAATCGGTAGACAAAATGTGAAATTTTTCACATATGCAGAGGAAGCATTGACAAAGGCCGCGGCTTGCTTTCATAATTTTTTACATATCATGAAGAATCGGGGAATGCCAGATGGATGAAAAGCCGTTGACCAAAAGGAAAAAACAGGCGATGGAAACGAAAAACCGGATTTTCGAAACAGCGATGGAGCTGTTTGCCAAAAAAGGATACAAAGACATTAAAATTGAAGATATTTGCCGGCTGGCCGGCGTTTCAGTCGGCGCTTTTTATCATTATTTTCCCTCGAAAAATGACTTACTTCTTGAAATGTACAGCAGGGCAGATGTGTATTTTGCAGAACAAGTGCGCGAACGTCTCAAACATCTCGATTTTCCACACAAGATCACAGCCTTTTTTGCCTTTTATGCACAATACAATGAAAAAACAGGAATCAGCATGATGAAGCAGCTTTACCATGCAGAAAACCGCCTGTTTATCCAAAAGGGGCGCGGCATGCAGGAGACACTTGCACAAATCATTGCAGACGGCCAGACAGCAGGAGAAATGGTTCGTGATATGCCTGCAGAAAAAATCACGGAGTACCTCTTCATTGCAGCACGGGGCGTCACGTATGACTGGTGCTTGCATGATGGGGGTTATGATTTGGAAAAGGCAATGAGAGCGTATATGGGAAGATTGTTAAAGGTATTTTTTGCAATAGACAAAATGGTTCAAATTCATTATAATAAAGAAAAATGAATGACCATTCATTTTAAAGGGGGCCTTACCCATGGCATATACGAAATTCGGGCCGCTTACCGTCATTCCGGGGGAAAACGGCAGCCGCGTCCCGTTCAGTACCTCGCTTCTCGTCGAGGGCGGGCAGGGGGCGGCGCTGGTTGACTGCGGCAGCGGCTTTCAAATTTTAAATGAAATAAAAAAGGAATACGCCATTCGGTCTGTTTATTTGACCCATTACCATCTGGACCATATTTGGGGCGCGTACCTGTTTAAAGACGCCGAAATTCAAATCAATCCATATGATGTAAAAAAACTGAATGATGTTGAAGAGCTGGCAAAAGCGAGCGGTATGCTGAGCCCGGCCGACCCGGAGAGCCGCAAAAAGTGGATGAAGCAGCTGTTTGAGAAACCGCCTGAAAACTGGAATCGCCCGCACTGGCAGCCGGTGCTGAACCTTACGGAAAAATGGTATCCGTACGGGGAAGAGCTCAATGTATATGGGACGAAAATGTTGATGATCCATGCGCCCGGCCATACGGAAGGATACTGCTGCCCGTATTTTCCGGAACACGGTGTCCTGTTTGCCGGCGATTTTGACCTGGCCTCTTTCGGACCGTGGTACAACAACGCCGACTCTGACATTGACGCCTTTATCGCATCCGCGAAAACCACGTTGGAAACAGATGCGCAAATTTTCATCACTTCCCACCATAAAGGGGTGGTGGACAGAAAAACATATAAAGAATTGCTGAAGCGGTATATCAACAAAATTTACGAGCGCGAAGAAAAAACGCGGTCTGCTGTAAAGCGGGGTGTGGCGCCGGACGAAATGATCTACGAAGAAATTTTTTATTTCCGGAAAAATCTAGAACAGAACCCGCAACTTGTGATTTCCGAAATTGTCGGCATCGCCAAGCACCTCGACAGGCTTGTGCGTAATGGGGAACCGTTTGAAGCTTATTTTGAGGCATTTTTGCAGCACTTTCAGTTAACAAGGGAAAATATTTTCTATCACACATCTTCTGTCCCGGCACAACTCCAATAACAGGTAGCGGCGCCCGCTTCGCCGCTATTTTTCCTGTAAAAGCCTTTTTCTGTGCCGGACACAGCGCTTGCACAAAAAAACAACCGCCATTACGGTTGCAAATCGGCAGCTTGTTTCCTCAGCTGCGTTTTTAAAATTTTCCCGACCCCGTTGCGCGGCAGGTCATCTAGAAAGACAAATTTTTTCGGCACTTTGTTTTTCGCGAGATGCTTGAGGCAATATGTGGCCAAATCCTGCGCTGACGTTTCGTCTCCCGGCTTCTTCACGACAAAAGCGAGCACTTCTTCCTTCTTTCATGCAATAAAAAAAGCACCCACCCGGATGCTTATTTCAGTAATGCCTTTGTATAAGTAAGATGATTTGTAAAAACGCCATCAGCTCCATCTTCTATGACTCTTTTTTGTTCTGCTTTTTCTTTTTTAGAATCAAAGAAGAATACATATACTTTCAAATGGTTTTGGTGCATTTTTTGGATTAATTTTTTGTCAGCCAGTTTTGCATCTAAGCCAATGCCAACAGCGTACTTCCTCCATTCTCTTATTTTCTGATCAGTGAAGTCTTTTTTGTTTTTAAAAAGCGTTAGTTGCACGAGAGGAACTGATCTATCCAATTTATGGATTTTCTCAAGGCTTCTTGCCGAAAAAGATTCAATCATTACCTTCTTTTTCTTAATTAGGCCTCTTTTATTCAGAAGCCTGATCAATGGCTCCTCCATTTTTAATTCATTGCCGACTCGTCTGGTTTCAATAAAATAATTTGTTTTCGATCCATACTGATTGATGAGTTCTTCAAGGGTAAGAATACGTTGGCCCTTGTATTTTTTACCGAACCAGCTTCCCGCATCCAACTTTTTGATTTGCTTCAAACTGTAACGTGTTACATCCCCTTTCCCATTTGTAGTTCTGTCCAAAGTTGGATCATGCATCAGTATGAGTTTGTTGTCTTTTGTTTCCCTTAAATCCAACTCAATATAATCAGCTTTTTCATTGACGGCAAGCCTAAATGCGGGCATTGTTTCTTCAGGTGCCCGGTCATCTGCTCCTCTGTGAGCAATAATAAGTGTTTCCTTTTTTTCTTTTTTCGCAACCGCGGAAGAGCAGCCCACCAGGTTAAAAACAAAAATGCAGACTATGGAAATAAAAAATATTCTTTTCATACTATTAATTTATCATAAGATGGGCAAAACCCTGATTAGTTCCGTCCCCGCAATGGCCACAATGGTAAAGGCAAAAATGATGCCCAGAAGCAGCACGAAAATAAAAATTCTCGGCAGCCACACCCTCCCAAGGCGGTATTCCCAATCAACCGGTTCCGGTTTCGCCTGAACCGGCGTTTTCTGCACCGGTGTTTCAGCAATTTGCACCGGTGTTTCAGCAATTTGCACCGGTGTTTCAGCATTTTGGGGGCGCGGTGCGGTTTTCTCAACCCGTTTATCCGGCGTGCCGGTGGCGGATGGCACGGTACTTTGACCGGCTTCCATTTTGGCCGGCCGGTTTCCTTGTTTCGCCGCAAGGCCAGTTTTTAATGTTGCCACTTCCTGTTCCAAAACGGCCACTCTTTGTTCAAGCTGTTCAATCCGGTCCATTTGGTTCCCCCTCAATTTCTCTTCTTCTATAAAGATATTCGAAGCAGGCAGTCTGATTTCCTTTCTCATTTTGTCTTTTTTCGACAGGTTGAGGCGGATTTTGCCGGTTGACCCGCAACCAGCAAGCGTGCCGTTTTCCAAATCGGGATTACCCCGCTGCAAGTTCCTTTTTGATGGCAATAACCTCCCCGGCTTTGTTCCGGATTGTCTGGATTGCGATTTCTATACTTGCACTTTCCTTTCAAAACTCATTTGCCAAATCTGCAAGCCGCCTTCCGCGGTTCTTGTAATTTGTAAAATTGCTTTTCACATCAATAAAAAGTGCATTCGGCGAAAACGGGCCTTTCTTAAGGTAGTGCAGATGGAAAGCTTCGGTGATGATTTCAAGCGAAACATCGTTTTCCAGCTTCCGGAATGCCGGAACCGGAAACTCCCGGTTCAGCACGGTTTGTGTCGCCCTGTCTTCAAACATGCCGTTTTCCGCGTATTCCAAGCGAATCAGCTTCGGCGTCAGCACGGTAAACCGGTAATGCTCCCCTGTTATAACAGCCTGCGGATTGGCCTTAGGGCTTAATGGAAAACGTATTTTTTCTTCCTTCATCACGGACCACCCTTTTTTCATTTTACTATACGCTCATGCAACCTTTTCCCTTTTTCCTCCAAACAGCAACGCTTTTCCCATTATAAATTATGATGATCCGGCAAAAAAATTTTACAAATGGCACTTTTCAAAAGGAAATCGGCAAGAAAAGAAGAAGTTATTCGTTGCTTGCTTAAAAACGATTTAAACGGAATGGTGCCGGGTATGCCGGCAGCCTTCGTTTCAAAAAGGGGAATGAGAAATGGCAAAACCGCTTTACTATGAAAAAACGGAAAGCATGTTAAAAGCAGGTGTCTGGATGTCCCCTTGCCCTTATATCATCCGGCCGGGGACCGTGTTCCAGGAAGCAGCATGCATCATGCGCGAGCAAAATTTAAGCAGCCTTGTGGTCGCAGATGAAACCGACCAGCCAGTCGGGATGCTGACGCTGCATCATGTCCTCGCCGCATTGTTGGATCATATGGAAAACGAACCGGTCTTGCGCGCCCTGCCGAAGAGAAATTTTGCTGCAATCTCTGAACAAGACAGCCTGCTTGACGTGCTGTCCCTGCCTTTTTCTGCATTTCCAGTCGTGAACGAAAACCGGAAATGCACCGGCATCCTTACAAGGCATGATCTATTGGACGGCCTTGCGCACTATATCCGGCAAATGACACAAACAATAAACGCAGCAGAGATTTTAAACGCCGTATTGGAGAGCGCCTATGAAGGCATTGCCGTTGTTGATGAAAACGGTATTCTCATCGAATTCAACGAGGCATACAGCCGGTTTACAGGCATCAAACGGGAAGATGCGATCGGGCGGCATGTCACCGAAGTCATTGAAAATACCAATCTGCATGTCACTGTTAAAACGGCCATCCCTGAGCGCGGTGTCATCCAATATATTCAGGGGCAGGCAATGGTCGTCCACCGTATCCCGATTTGGAAAGGGGGCCGGGTAGTCGGCGCGATTGGCATGCTGATTTTTGAAGGCGTCTCGGAATTGTATCAAATTTTTGAGCGGCTGCAGCAGGATACTTTGTCCGCCCGGAAAGAAAAAACAGGTTCCAAAAAGATGCCGGATCAAGCCGGCTTCACACAAATTTTAGGAACGAGCGAAAGCATCTCCCGCGTAAAACGGCTGGCAAGAAGGGCGGCACGGACTTCGGCAACGGTCTTGATAACAGGGGAAAGCGGAACTGGAAAGGAGCTGTTTGCCAAAAGCATCCACCAATTGAGCCCGTATGCACGGGGGCCGTTTATTACCGTCAACTGCGGCGCGATTCCGGAGCCTTTGTTTGAATCCGAGCTGTTTGGTTACGAAGAAGGCGCGTTTACCGGCGCAAAAAAAGGCGGGAAGCCCGGGAAATTTGAATTGGCGGAAAATGGCACGCTGTTTTTGGACGAAATCGGGGAATTATCGCCCGCCATGCAGACGAAACTGCTGCGTGCCATTCAGGAAAAAGAAGCCGAGCGGGTTGGCGGCGTAAAAAAATATAAAACGAATGTGAGGATTGTCGCCGCTACCAATCGCAATCTTGAAGAAATGGTAGAAGCCGGCACGTTCCGGGCGGATTTATATTACCGGCTGAATATTATCCGGATCCATTTGCCCCCGCTCCGCGAACGAAAAGAAGATATACCGGATTTGGTTTCCCATTTTCTGAAGGCGTTTTGCCGGCGTTACGATTTGCCTGAAAAAAGGATCAGTTCAGAGGCAGTTGCAGCGATGATGGCTTACGGATGGAAAGGAAATGTAAGGGAACTGGCCAATACGGTGGAAAGGCTTGTGACACTCGCCGACGGGCCGGAAATCAGCCGTGGCGATCTGCCGGAAGCGATTCATGAGGTTCAACCGGCAAAAGACATCTACGCTGAATCTTTGATCAGCCGCGCCAGAGAAGCGGGCGAGGCGCAAGAAAAAGCACTCATTATCCGGGCGCTGAAAAATGCGGGCGGCAATAAGACGAAAGCGGCGGAACTGCTCGGTATCCACCGCACAACGCTTTACCAGAAAATCAAAAAATATAACTTGTAGCGCCTGTAGTGTAGCCAGTCCGCTACAATTGTCGTGTTTTTCCTACACTTTCCCGGCATGAAACAGGCCCGGTTCTGCGAGACGCTTTTGGCATGCTTTTTGCATTTAAAAAGGCAGCATCACAAAAGGAGTGAAAATAAAATGAGGCAAGCCGTATTCCGGACCCCGCAAACCATTCTTTACGGAAAACAAGCTTTTGAAAAAATCGGTGAAGAGGCGGCCCGAAGAGGAAAAAAAGCTTTAATTGTCACAGATAAAATCATGGCCGGGCTTGGAAACGCGGATGCGTGCCAGCGCATTTTGCAGGAAGCCGGTGTGAAAAGCGCCGTATATACAGGTGTCCATTCAGAACCGGTTGACCACTATGTCTCTGAAGCGCTCGCCCTTTTTCAACAGGAAAGTTGCGACCTGCTGGTTTCTCTCGGGGGCGGCAGTTGCATTGACACAGCCAAGGCCGTTGCCGTTGTCGCAACGAACGGTGGTTATATCGGCGATTACATGGGCGGAAGGAAAATAGCAGAAAAGCCGCCTGTCCCGCATATTGCGGTTCCGACAACGGCCGGAACGGGGTCAGAAGCGACAGACGCCACGATCATTACGAATACTGCCAATGATGTCAAAATGATGATCAAGCAGCCTGCCTTTATGCCGGCTGTCGCGATTGTGGACCCTGTTTTGTCAAAGTCTTCCCCGAAATCGGTTACAGCGGCAACCGGTGTAGATGCCTTAAGCCATGCGATTGAAGCGTATATTTCAAGAAGGGCCCATCCGTTAACCGATACGCTTGCCCTGTCCGCTATGCGGCTTATTATCCCGAACTTAAAAAGTGCCTACGAAGATGGGGAAAATATGGAAGCGCGCGACGCCATGTCGCTCGGTTCTTTGCAAGCGGGGATGGCATTTTCCAACGCTTCTGTCTGCCTTGTGCACGGAATGAGCCGGCCGATCGGCGCACTCTTCCACGTCCCGCACGGCGTATCGAATGCCATGCTGTTGCCTGCCGTGCTCGAATTCAGTAAATCCGCCTGTTTGGAAAGGCTCGCGGATATCGGGAAAATTTTTTCACCGGAAGCGAAAGACCTGTCCGGCAAAGAAGCGGCTGATCTTGCCGTCCGTGCCGTCAAGCAGCTGTGCCTTGATTTAAATATCCCGAATTTAAGAGGCTGGGGCATTCCACAGCAACCGTTTGAAAGCGCCATCAACAAAATGGCTTCTGATGCCCTTGCCAGCGGCAGCCCGCAAAACAATCCACGGGTTCCTTCGCAAAAGGAAATAGAAGATTTATATCTTGTTTGCTATGATTACCAGTTTTCGGGGGAAGTGCAGGCCCGGGGATAGAGCAGCCGGCCTTTTCAGATTCCATATACTGCATGCCAGGCCATTTTTTAGGCTGTTCGGTTCTGGAAGTTTGCAGCGGCTGATTTTTAATCTTCGGCTGGTACCGCGTTAAATGGGCGCCTATCCTGAAAAATTGCGGCCGCTGATTTGCGGACGGCGTGCTTATCCGGAAAAAGCGGCATGAGCGCCCACCCTGAAAATTTTCACGGTATAAAATGGCCGGACGATTGCTACGCTGTACCCTGCTTTGTCAAAAGCAGCTATCGTGTAAAGTGATGCCCTTAAGTACAATTTCATGGCTGGTTTGCCTTTGCAGCCTGTGCCCCATCATTGAAAGCACACTGCATTTGATTTCTAAAAAGGAGCTGTTGACGTTGAATACAACGACGAAAAATATTTTAAAAAACTATGTGGGCGGCAAATGGATTGAGCCGCAAACAACCCGTTACCAGGCTGTCCCGAATCCTGCGACAGGGGATCTGCTTGCAGAAGTGCCGCTCTCCGTTGCGCTTGATGTCGATGAAGCGGTAGAAGCAGCAAAAGAGGCTTTCAAAACGTGGAGTACAACGCCCGTTCCGAAACGTGCGCGTATTCTGTTCAAATTCCAGCAGCTGCTTGTGGACCATTGGGATGAACTCGCCAAAATGATTACCGAGGAAAATGGAAAAAGCTATCCGGAAGCTTACGGGGAAGTGCAGCGCGGCATTGAATGTGTGGAGTTTGCCGCAGGCGCCCCTTCACTCATGATGGGAAAACAGCTGCCGGATATTGCAACCAATATGGAATCCGGCATGTACCGCTACCCGGTCGGTGTTGTTGGCGGCATTACACCGTTCAATTTTCCGATGATGGTGCCGTGCTGGATGTTTCCACTGGCCATTGCGATGGGGAATACATTTGTCCTGAAACCGTCTGAACGGACACCGCTTCTTGCCAACCGGCTTGCAGAATTGTTCCGGGAAGCAGGCCTGCCGGATGGCGTGCTCAATATCGTCCATGGCGCACATGATGTTGTCAACCGTCTATTGGCACATGAAGACGTGCCCGCAATCTCCTTTGTCGGGTCAAAACCAGTGGCTGAATATGTGTATAAAACCGCGGCAGCCAACGGAAAACGGGTGCAGGCATTAGCAGGCGCCAAAAACCATACGATCGTAATGCCGGATGCCGATCTGGACACCGCGGTAAAAGAAGTAATCGGCGCTGCTTTCGGGTCAGCCGGCGAACGGTGCATGGCCTGCTCGGTTGTGGTCGCTGTCGGAAACACAGCCGAGCCGCTTTTGCAAAAACTGAAGCAGAAAGCGGATGAAATCCAAATTGGCAACGGCCTCGATGAAGGTGTGTTCCTCGGACCGGTTATCAGAAAAGAACATAAAGAACGTACGGAAAAATATATCGAAACCGGAATAGCAGAAGGCGCCGTTTTGGTGAGGGACGGCAGAAAAGATGCGGCTACGCACGGCGATGGCTATTTCCTCGGGCCGACCATCTTTGACAAAGTCACCCCGGATATGCGCATTTGGAAAGATGAAATTTTTGCGCCGGTCCTCTCCGTTGTGCGCGTGGGAAGCCTGAAAGAAGCCATTGAAGTGGCAAACCAGTCTGAGTTTGGTAACGGCGCCTGTCTGTTTACGAAAGACGGCAGCAATGTCCGCTACTTCAGGGAAAAGATCCAGGCCGGCATGCTTGGCGTTAATATTGGTGTGCCTGCGCCCATGGCCTTTTTCCCGTTTTCCGGCTGGAAAAATTCCTTCTTCGGCGACCTTCACGCAAATGGCACAGACGGCGTCGAATTCTACACCCGCCGGAAAATGCTGACAGCAAGGTGGTAAAAATCAAGGAGCTGCCCGGCGTGGCGGCTTCTGCTTTCTTTTTTGCAGTCCGGTTGTCCGAATGAGTTGAAAAACCCGGGCAGATCCTCGGACGCTTTTGCAACAATACTTTGGGGTAATGCTTGCAATCAAAAGCTGATTCAACTGTGGCAGCTGCATTTTATTATGATTATGGAAACAGGTTTGCTGGCAAACCAGATGCGTTCATAAATGTAACCGTTTTCTCAAATTCAAAAATGGGGGATGGAGATGGACTTTTTCGTCATTTTATTATCGCTGGGCCTATTAATATTTGTTGCATACAGGGGATACTCGGTGATCCTGTTTGCCCCTTTGTGCGCGCTGCTTGCAGTACTATTGACGGCGCCGGAGTATGTGCTCCCGTTCTTTTCAAATGTGTTTATGGAAAAGATGGTCAGCTTTATTAAATCTTATTTTGCTGTCTTCCTTTTGGGTGCCATTTTCGGCAAAGTGGTGGAAATGAGCGGGATTGCAGAATCTATTGCCAAAACGATCGTCCAGCTCATCGGCGCAAAACGGGCGATGCTTGCCATCGTGCTGCTTGGGGCGATTCTGACCTACAGCGGTGTAAGCCTTTTTGTAGCCGTGTTTGCGATCTATCCGTTTGCCGCCCAAATGTTTCGGGAAGCTGATATTCCGAAACGGCTCATTCCCGGGACAATCGCTTTAGGAACATTAACGTTTACGATGGATGCTTTGCCTGGCACGCCGCAAATCCAAAACGTGATCCCCACCACTTTCTTTAAAACAGACATTTATGCAGCACCGGTTCTCGGTCTGCTCGGCGGTGCATTCGTGCTGATATGCGGCCTATTGTACTTGGAATACAGGCGGAAAAAAGCAGAAAAATCCGGCGAGGGCTATTACGGTTTTTCTTCAGAAACGGCCGCGGCGCTTGAAGCCGAACAGGAACCAGCACCGGATCTTTCCGCAAGCCAATCGCTGGCCAGGCAGATTTTTGCTTTCGTCCCGCTCGTTCTTGTCGGTGTCATGAACAAAGTTTTTACCACCTATATCCCGAAATGGTACCCGGACGGATTCGATTTTTCCAAAATCGGCCTTGACGCTTTTGGCACGGTGGACATCAACGCAGTGGTTGCCATTTGGGCGGTAGAAATGGCGCTTGTCATGGGCATTTTGGCAACGGTTGCTTTTGACTGGAAAAGGGTAACGAAAAATATAAAAGAAGGATTGAATGCAAGTATCGGCGGATCTCTGCTCGCAACGATGAATACCGGAGCTGAATACGGGTTTGGCGGCGTTATTGCCTCGCTTCCCGGTTTTACAACGATCAGCCACGGCATTTCCCATACATTTACAAATCCGCTTGTAAATGGCGCAGTAACAACAACCACGCTTGCCGGGGTGACCGGCTCGGCATCGGGCGGCATGGGGATTGCACTGAGCGCGATGGCGGATCAGTACAACAAAGCCATTGCCGCTGCCCATATTCCGCCCGAAGTCATGCACCGTGTTGTTGCCATGGCATCCGGCGGTATGGATACCCTTCCGCATAACGGTGCGGTCATTACGCTGCTTGCCGTTACAGGTTTGACGCACAAGCAGTCTTATCGTGATATTTTTGCCGTCACCATCATTAAAACCGTTTCTGTTTTCTTTGCCATTGCACTTTACACCATATTTGGCATCATTTGATCCGAATTACAGGGAGGAAAAAGGGATGGAAAAGTGCCTTAAAGGAAAAACCGCGCTCGTAACAGGAGCAGGAAGCGGCATCGGCCTTGCCATTGCGCGCGCTTTTAAAACAGAAGGCGCCAATGTCGTGATTTCCGATAAAAACGCCGAAGCAAGCCAGAAAGCAGCTGATGAATTGGGCGCTGTCTCTGCACCGTTTAATGTCACGATAGAAAAAGACTTGAAGCAAGTGATCGAAACAACAGTAGGCACATTCGGCCGTCTGGATATTCTCGTTAACAACGCCGGGCTCCAGTACGTCTCGCCGATTGAAGCCTTTCCGACAGAGAAGTTTGAACTGCTGATTAAAGTCATGCTGACAGCCCCTTTTATGGCCATCAAATATGCTTTCCCCATCATGAAAAAACAGGGCGGCGGCACGATTTTAAACATGGCATCCGTTAACGGTCTGATCGGGTTTGCCGGCAAAGCCGCCTACAACAGCGCCAAACACGGGGTGATCGGGTTGACGAAAGTAGCCGCTTTGGAAGGGGCGGAGCATGGCATTCGTGTCAACGCCATTTGCCCGGGCTATGTCGACACGCCGCTTGTACGCAACCAGCTGAAAGACCTGGCAGAAACGCGGAAAGTGCCTTTTGAAAAAGTACTTGAGGAAGTGATTTATCCCCTTGTCCCGCAAAAACGGCTGCTTTCTGTCACAGAAATCGCTGATTATGCCGTTTTTTTGGTTAGCAATAAAGCAAAAGGTATCACCGGCCAGGCAGCCGTGCTGGACGGAGGGTATACGGCGCAATAACCGGCGGAGCGTCAGAAATCGTGCCGTTTTCATCTGCAACCAACCCGGAAACGGCACGGCCGCAATTAGACGCCAATACAGCAGTGAGCGCGGCACCAGCAAAAAGACGAAAATCAGCTGATGTATATTTTCAGGATAGAAGACGGGATTTGATGAAAAAGCAAAATTATAAAATTTTATCTTGAAATTTCAAATGATTAATCCTATAATGAATTCAAAGTTCATTCCAAAAACGAGGAAAAGGAAAAGTACGGTTCACGAATTTTCACAGAGAGCTTCGGTTGCTGAAAAGAAGCAAAAGGACGAACCGGAAAAATGGCCTTGGAGTTCCGTGCTGAAAGCTTAACCGTAAGTAGGTTCCGGCGGGAAGAGCGCCCGTTAAAGCGCCGCAGTATAAGGAGATTGCAGGCTCCCGTACTGGCTAAGGCTGTTTATGTGAGTAAACAGTGAACGAAGGTGGTACCGCGTGAATTCAAACCACGCCCTTATCGTATAGGGGCGTGGTTTTTTATTTTTCAAAATTCAAGGAGGAAATGATATGACAAAACCATTGGTACTTCAAACAGACTTCGGATTATGCGACGGCGCCGTAGCCGCGATGAACGGGGTAGCAGTCTCGGTTGACCCAGCGCTCCGAATCTTTAACTTGACCCATGAAATTCCACCCTACCATATTTGGGAAGCTTCTTACCGGCTGTACCAGACGATTTCCTACTGGCCGGCGGATACCGTGTTTGTGAGCGTGGTCGACCCCGGTGTCGGATCCGATCGGCGCAGCATTGCCGCCAAAACGGCAAACGGCCAGTACATCATCACACCGGATAACGGCACCCTGACCCACATTAAAGACACGATTGTGGCCGCCAGAGAAATTGACGAAACCACCAACCGGCTCCCGCATTCAGAAGAATCGTATACGTTTCACGGCCGTGATGTATATGCCTACACCGGCGCAAAGCTGGCTGCCGGGGTGATCCGTTTTGAAGAAATCGGGCCGGAAATTCCGGCTGACTCCATTATTGAACTGCCGAGAAAAGCACCGGAGCTTCAGGATGGCGTGATTACAGGCACGATCGATACGCTGGATGTCCGTTTCGGCAATTTATGGACCAATATTGATTCTTCCTTGTTCAGGCAATTGGACGTCAACTACGGCGATTCGTTCGAAGTCACGATTTTTAACGAATCCCGCCAGCATTATAAAAACATTATGACATTCGGCCATTCTTTTGCCGACAGCCATATTGGCGAACCGCTTTTGTACATCAATTCCCTGTACAAACTCGGCATCGCCATCAACCAGGGCTCTTTCGCAAAAGCCTACCATATCGATACCGGTATCAAATGGAACATTACCATCCGCAAAGCACCGAAAATTGTATATCAAAAATAGGGGGAACACGACATGCAATCAAACAGAAGATCGATCGTCACAATTGTTGCAATCGGGATTGGCGCTGCCGTTTTTATTATTTTGGGCAGGTTTGTTTCCATCCCGACCGGCATCCCGAATACGACCATTGAAACGTCTTATGCTTTTCTTGCCCTTATGTCGATTGTATACGGCCCCGTTGCAGGCGCCCTGATTGGCTTGATCGGGCATGCCTTAAAGGATGCCATTTCTTACGGGTCTATCTGGTGGAGCTGGGTGATCGTTTCTACCCTTGTCGGCTTCTTATTCGGCCTTGTTTCGAAAAAAATAGACATCGAATCCGGCATTCTAAACGGCAAAAAGATTTTTCTGTTTAATATCGTACAAGTCATTGCCCAAGCAATCGGATGGTTTCTTGTTGCCCCTTTGCTCGACATCCTTATCTATGCGGAACCTGCCAATAAAGTATTTTTACAAGGCATTGTCGCGGGTGTGTCCAACATGGTGACAGTCGGGATTATCGGAACATTGCTGATTGCTGCTTACGCGAAAACGAGAAGCAAAAGCGGTAGTCTCCGAAAAGAATGATAGAATACCGGGAGGAAAAGATGAAAAAGCCCGTCATTGAATTCCAGAATTATACGTTTCAATACAGAAGTCAGGCCACCCCTACCCTGCATGATATCAATTTAACGATTTATGAGGGGGAAAGCGTGCTGATCCTCGGGCAGTCCGGGTCGGGGAAGAGCACACTTGGCCACTGCATTAACGGTCTCATTCCTTTTTCATATAAAGGCAAAGTATCCGGAAGTCTAAAGATAAACGGAAAAGAAACAAAAGATATGGACATTTTCTCCATATCCAAATTAGTCGGGACAGTGCTACAGGATCCGGACGGACAGTTCATTGGCTTAACCGTCGGCGAGGACATCGCTTTTGCCCTGGAAAATGAGGGTCTCGCGCTCCGTGACATGCATGATGCCGTTGATAAAGCAGCTCGGACAGTCGGTATTGAAAACAAGCTTTCAGCACATGTACATGAATTATCAGGCGGCCAAAAGCAGAAAGTGTCTCTTGCTGGTGTAATGGTGGACCATACAGGAATTCTTTTGTTTGATGAACCGCTCGCAAATCTCGACCCGGCAACCGGAAAGCAAGCCATTCAGCTTATTTCGGACATCCGAAAAAAAGCAAACGTGACCGTCATAATCATTGAACACCGGCTTGAGGATGTACTGGCTGAAAAAATAGACCGAGTCATTGTGATGGATGAAGGCAACATGATCAGCGATTGTACGCCGGATGAATTGCTTTCTTCTTCCGTGCTGGAAACGTGCCATATCCGGGAGCCGCTTTATGTCAAAGCTGCAAAATATGCCGGCTGCCGCATTACACCTGAAATGCATCCGGCCCACCTGGATACATTTCAACTCAGCCGGTGCAAAGACGCCCTTTTAAACTGGTATAAACATGCCAAAAAGCCGGTTGCCCGCATCGAAACAGAGCCGGTGCTTGAAATCCATCATTTGTCTTTTTCGTATAAACCCGGGCAGCCTGTGCTCAAAAACCTTTCTTTCACCATCCAAAAAGGGGAAATGGTAAGCATTGTCGGGAAAAATGGTGCAGGAAAATCAACATTGTCACGTCTGATCTGCGGCTTTGAACAACCTTCTTCCGGAAAAATTTTTTACAAAGGGAAAGACGTCACAAACGACACCATTAAAGAACGGTCGCTTCGGATTGGCATGGTCATGCAAAACCCGAACCAGATGATCTCAAAACATATGATTTTCGATGAAATTGCGCTTGGTCTGGCCAACCGGGGAATTGCCCCGGAAGAGATCAAAAAACGCACAGAAAATGCCATGCGGCTTTGCGGTCTTTACCCTTTTCGGAATTGGCCTGTTTCCGCGCTCAGCTTCGGACAGAAAAAAAGGGTGACCATTGCTTCTATTCTCGTACTGGAACCGGATATTTTGATTCTCGATGAACCAACTGCCGGCCAGGATTATATGCATTACCATGAAATCATGGAGTTTTTGGTGGAACTGAACAAAAAAGGCATCACAATTCTCTTCATCACCCATGACATGCACCTCATGCTGGAGTATACGCCGCGCGCCATTGTACTTGCAGACGGAGAAAAAATTGCCGACGGTTCGGCTGCCGGAATTTTAACTCATCCTGATATAATCCGACGTGCCAATTTAAAAGAGACATCCCTCTATGCGCTTGCAAACCGGCTTCATCTGAACCCTGAAAGTTTCACGGAACGCTTTATCACGTACGAAAGGGGGCTAGAGACAAATGGCAACCGAAATGCTGTCTTATATTGAGCGGAAATCCCCCGTTCATGAATTGACTGGTGCGACAAAACTGATTCTCTTTTTGATGTGGTCTTTTGCTGCCATGCTTACCTATGATACACGTGTGCTTCTGTTCCTTTTTCTTTTAAGCCTTGTTATTTTTTACATTTCACGCATCAAGATCCGGGAAGTATTATTTATTTTGCTTTTTATCTTGGCTTTTCTGCTTTTGAATAACATTGCGATTTATATTTTTTCGCCGGGGCAGGGTGTGAAAATTTACGGGACAAGCCATGTGCTGTTCTCGATTGCCGGCCGGTACAATATCACGTGGGAACAGCTTTTTTACCAGTTTAACATTACACTCAAATATTTCACGGTCATTCCAGCCGCACTTCTGTTTATTGTAACGACGCATCCAAGCGAATTTGCTGCATCGCTCAATAAAATCGGGATCAGCTACCGGATTTCATTTGCGGTTGCCCTAGCGCTCCGCTATATTCCCGATATTCAGCGGGACTTTCACAATATCGCCCTTTCCCAGCAGGCAAGAGGCTTAGATATGTCACGCAAAGAAAAGCTACCGAAACGGATAAAAAACGCGGCAACCATCCTGATTCCGCTCATCTTGTCGAGCCTTGATAAAATCGAAACCATCAGCAACGCGATGGAACTACGCGGCTTCGGAAAAAATAAAAAACGCACCTGGTACAGTGCACGCCCTTTTCAGTTAAAGGACTATGCAACAATGGCTGTCTTTTTGGCCATCTTGGTTGCTTCACTGCTTGTCACCTTTCACGACGGCAGCCGCTTTTATAACCCGTTTCTTGGACATGCGTCGGTGGGTTTCTTGATTAAGGCTTGGTTTGGGGTTCTTTTCCAGTAAAATTTTCAGGACGAACACCCATACCGCAATGAACGCACCCGTAAAAGAATGAAAATCACTCCACCCATATTTTCAGGATGGGCGTCCACGCTGCGTTGTGGCAGGATGGGCGCTCCGGTTTTATATAAGTTGAAAAAATTTGTAACTCAGTATTGGGATGAGAAAGAAGGCTGCGTTCTTTATGACGATCAATTCGGATGGAAAACCCTAAGCTCATTTTATATAAAAAGTCCCTTTTCCATCCCGAAATCTTTTTACAATACGGTTAAGATGCTTGGCTTCCGATGCCAGCTGTGTTGCATTCTGAGCGATCAAATTTACGCCTTCCACCTGAATTTCCATGCTGGCGTTCGTTTCAGCCACTGTTTTGGTGAAATCTTCCGTAATCGTTTTTATTTCTTTTATCATTTTCTGAAGCTTTTCCCCCTCCTCCGTGATGTTTTGAACAGACTTGCGATTATGGATGACCATGTCTTGGGTCCGGACGGCGCTCTTTGTTAATTGCATAATGGTCTCACCGGTTTGCGAAACAATCTCCATTCCCTTATCGATCGCCTTTACATTATGTTCAACCTGCGCAACAGCTGCTTCTAAATCTTCCCTTGTTTTTTTCATAGAGGACATGATATGTTCGGCAAATACATTTGTCCCTTCCGCCAGTTTTCTCACCTCATTGGCGACAATCGCAAAACCGTTTCCGACCTCGCCAGCCCGTGCCGCTTCAATCGAGGCATTAAGTGCCAGCATATTCGTTTGCTTGGAAATTTCCGTAATGGCCGACACCTTTTCCATGACCGTTTTCGCTTCTTCGGCTACCAAACGGATATTAGACGCTGTATTTGAAGCCTCATCCTGAATCGCCTTCATTTGGTTTTTCGCCAATTGTACAGCCTGTTCTCCCTTACTTGCATCTCTCAGTGCTTCATCCGCCCCGGCAACAGCATTCTCTGCTTCTTCCTGCATTTCCCATACTTTTTCCATCATCTTTTCCACCATCTCATTCGCATTTCCAATCGAATTGCCCTGAATCTCAGCGCCGCCCCGAAAAGTTTGGACGGCTGCAGAGATTTGTTCAAAAGCTGCGGAAATGTGCTGCAATTCCATTTCCTGTTCCTTGCTTATCTGTTCCACCGTTTCGCTTCCATTTTTAAAGTCGCGGATCATTGCCCGGATGCCTAAAATGATCTTATTTATTTCATAGCCGATTTGATGGAACTCATTGCGCAGCCCTACTGTTTTCACCACTGCGCTCAAGTCCCCCGATGAAATCTTTCTTGCAACTGCATACCAATGTCGCAACTGATGAGTGATGATCAAATAAGCAGCCAAACTAAACACGAGACTGACGATAAAGGTAATGCCAAACACACTCCCCGTTTCTATCAGGTCTTTATGAAAAAAATAGGTTGCCAATGATGCTGCTGCACTGGATACCACCGTTATCCCCCCAAAAATGAGGCCGATAAACGGCTGATGAACAAGCCTGCCCATCCGCAAATTAAAGCGCTTTCCATTTGGCTCAGTCAAAAGCGGACACGAGGCATCAATGAGCACTTCCCCCGTATCTCTTGGGTACACCTGTAACAGACCTGTATTTGTACCGGCAGCAGCCAGCCCCACTTTGTCATTAAAAATAGTTCCTTCACGGAGGCGGTTCGTATGGATATAACCCACACCGTTTTCATCCACAATCACAAAGTACTCATCCCGCGCAAGTTCCTGATCAAGCAGGGAACGAATGGAGTCGGCCTGCTCTTCTACGGACTTTTGCGTATCCCAAACCTGCCTTACCTTTTCAGCCACCCTTTCAACTTTAGCCAGTGCTTTTTTCGCTGCAGTCGTATGTAGTAGTTTGCTCATCCTCTTCCCCCTGGTTCCACCGCGATAGATTTGTTTTTTTAAATGGGTATCCCCTTGCAAACCGGAATCCGTGAAGATATCCATAGGACAATATACCCATCATGAATCTGTAATTTATGAACAGGCTGTTTTTCCAAATACGATCCACTGTCCGAGATAAAACTATGTATCTATTATATCAACCTTTTGCGAGAATTTGTAGAATCATGCAAAATTTGTGTGAATATGGGGCAGAAGCAAGTGGGGCTTTGCTCGGGAAGCACTGTGGATTACCCCATTTTAATACACGGGACGTGGTAATGGCTGTTTATCCGGTTCATTCACCAAGTTCGTTATAAAGCAGGACCAGGCGGGGTACAAAGTTTTTGCTGCTTTTTCTATCAAATCTTTGCATTTTACGTTTTGCTGACCCTCTCAAATCCTGCGTAGCTTATTCAAATTTATGCATTTTCCTGCGATGATGGCTGAAAAAGCGATTCTGTTTTTACCGAAAGCCAAAAAAGGAAGGCTTCCCATTTTGTGAGAAGCCCTCCGTTTCAAAGTGCAGTGTCTGTCTTTTGAACCCCTTCTTTTTTATATGCGATAAAGTAGAGCATGCTGACAAACACAACTGCGCCTGCCGCATTCCCGAGGAAAACGGCAATGATATTTTTCAAAAATAACATCCATGAAAGATGCCCCGCAAAAATAGCGGCCGGAATAATGAACATATTAGCAACAACGTGCTGGAACCCGATTAGCACAAAAGCCATGATCGGAAACCAGATGCCGAGGATTTTGCCTGCAAACGTTTTGGCGCCGTAGCAAAGCCAGACTGCCATGCTGACAAGCCAGTTACAACCGATCCCGGAGACAAATGCCTGCCAAAAAGGCGCGCTTGTCTTCATTTCTGCCGTGTGAACTGTTTTCGCCAAAAAATCCCCCTCTGTCAGGCCGATAAAATGCCCGAAAAAGTAGGCCACAAATAGCGCACCGATCAGGTTAAAAATGGTGATCCACAACCAGTTCCAGACAAGCTGCAGGATGTTAATCTTTTTGTCAAAGCAGGCCATGCTGACGGCCATCATATTGCCGGTGACAAGCTCGCCGCCGCCAACCAAAATCAAGATCAGGCCGGTCGGGAACACTGCGGCACCCATAAATGTGTCAAAACTGCCCCAGCTCGCTGGCATCGTGCCGGTTATCCGGATATACGCCAAATAACCGATTGCAATAAAAGCCCCGCCCAAAAAACCAAGCACCACCATCGACAAAAACGAGCTGTTCGCTTTCGCTATTCCTTTTTCAATTGCTACATCCGCAATTTCTTTCGGACTTAAGTCCATCATACCCACCTCTCATTTCTTATATGATAGAGAATAAAAACATTCCTGCTGCTGCTCACCGTACCAGCATCAACGCAAATTTGCAAAATAGATCATTCGAACTCAGGCCATATTTAAGTGCCAGCGTGATTCTTCCCGCTACGCTACACCCGTATTTTTTCTCGGAATGTCCGGCGGGTATTGCTATCTTTTAGGGTGTATAAGCAAAATTTTTTTATCCCGTTTTCTTTGCATATATTTTTTGAAGCTTCCATGATGAAAAAATTTCTAATTTATAATATATCCAAACTTTCAATGAAGTCAAATGCACTTTGGTGCTTCTGTACATTTTGCAAAATACCTTTCCCCACTTCGGCGCATGCTTAAACAGACAAGCAGGAAACTTTTTGTTCCCTTTTAAAAAATTCAGATATTATGTATATTAAAAGTTGTGCCCTTTAGAAGCCATTCATCTTATGGCGGAAGCCACGCGTATTTTAATCATAAAGCGATTCCCACACTGATTGCATGGCAGACAGGTTTTTTCATTCTTTCAATCGGGAATAAAAATGTCGAAAGAAAATGGGTATGAACCCGTGTTGTCCGTTCATACTCATGATTAGAAGGCTGTACAGATTCGAACTATACAGCCAAGCGCATCATTGGCTGCCTTGAGGCTCGGACTCCGGGCAGCTTTACTTTTAACGCATGCATTGATTAAAGTCTTCTTTTTTTAAAGTGATATACTCATCACAAAGATCCTTCATATAACCCGCTTTTTGTTGGTCAACGACTCCGGCAACAACATTTTTTCCTAAACTTCTGGCCATTTTAATGGCTGCTTCGTAATCCGTATCAGCACTGAATAAAATTGCCTCATCATAACCGTTATTAAAAGCAAGTGACACCAAATCTACCGCTATATTTACATCTGTTCCTTTTTCTGTAAAAATTGGCTTGCCTAGCGCATTTATTCCCACAACACTTAAATAACCCAGTTTCGCGATACATTTTGGAACCTTTTTGTTTAAATGATCAATAAATAATTTCGTTGCTGCCGCTTTTTCTTTATCCAAACTTCCGACTGCTGTGTAATAATAAATGCGCTGAAGGATCCCATCTCTCCGGGCAGCCACGTATTCTGCCAACTTTAAATAGTCCAGCCTCTGCTGAGACCCGTACAAGGCAGTAAGAGCCGCTTCGAAATTATTGCCATCAATAAACACCATCACTCTCTTCACATTTGGTTTCCCCCTTTAACATACTAAAGGCGCCAGCTTCGATGCTGACGCCTTTTCTGATTCTCTTGTACTTAGCTCCGATTGCTAAGCACCTCACAACACTGAAAGACACCGCCTCCGACTGACGGTCTTACCATATCTCTTTTTGGTTAAGTTTCCGAGCTTCTTGACCTATTCGAGGTAAATATATCACCACTCCGTGGAAGCTGTCAACAGCAAAATTTAGGTAACAGAGTGTCTTCCCCTTTTTTCACTCATCTGATCCTTCCTGTGAAATTTTTCCCATACATGTTCTTCCATATACCCTCTTTCCACGTTACTAACTGCTTGAAACACAAGTCACTCAATCTTTGTTCAGCGGGCAAATAGATTTCATCTAGCGGTTCCGACACTGTGCACAGCCGCAATCTTTTTTAATGTTTCTCCGAGTGAAACGATCTCCTTTTTTTTAGTATGGTGTCCAAAGGAAATTCTAAAAAACTGATCAGCTGCTTCCTTAGGGTATCCCATGGCTTCAACCGCTTTGCTCCCGCCTTCATGATGTTCCTGGCAGGCGCTTCCGGTTGAGATCGCGAATCCCGCTTTGTTACACTCCAATAAAACAAGCTGCCCCTGAACGCCTGTAATCATACAGCCGACGATGGAAGGAAGCTGCATTGCCCGTTCCCCTTCTATAAAAACAACTGCCCTGCCGGTTGCCTCTTTTAATGCAGTCCGGTATTCCCAGTCCCGCTCACTTTCTATCAAAATCTCCTCGACAGCGGCAGCAAATCCGGCAATGCCGGGCACATTCACCGTCCCACCGCGGAACCCCTTTTCATGGGATAAATGCGGAAAAACAGGCGCCATGACACAAGAGGGGTGAATGTACACTGCTCCGACCCCTTTTGGCCCGTGAATTTTGTGTGAAGAGAGGGTGATGCTGTCGACGTAAGGGATCATGCGCGCTACATCGGCCTTGCCAAATGACTGCACACAATCGGAATGAAACAGGAGCCCCCGCCTTCTTACCATCCGGGAAATTTCCTCAATAGGCTGGATGGTGCCGATTTCCTGGTTAATATGCTGAACCGAAACGAGCACCGTGTCCGGCCGGATCGCCGCTTCAAGCTTCTTTACATCCACCGTCCCTTTTTCCGTAAACGGGAGCCTTGTCACTTCAAATCCCAGCCTTTCCAAAAACCCGAGCGCCGAATGGACGGACGCATGCTCCGCCATCGACGAAATGATATGTTTTCCTTTTCCGGAAGCTCCCATTGCAAGCGAAACAATCGCCAATAAATTCCCCTCCGTCCCGCCTGAAGTAAAATACAGCCCTTCAGCCGGTATGCCGAGATAGCTGCTGATCAAGTCCCGCGATTTTTCAAGAACCGCACGCGCATCCGTCCCGATGTCATGCAGGCTTTCACTGTTTCCGTAAAAAGATTCGGCCGCTTCCATAAACGTCTCCCGTGCCCGTTCACTCATTTTTGTCGTTGCCGCATAATCAAAATAAAACATAGCTAGCCTCCTAAAAAGTACTTGTATTCAGTTTAATTTTGTGCAAAGATAGGTGTCAAGACAGATGTAAAGTAGGGAGACCGATGACAGAAAAAATATGTATCTTGGGAAGCGGGATTGCCGCCTTACAGTTGGCCGTGCACTTGGGCAGCCGCTACGAAGTGACGATCATCACAAAGGCGCAGGTAAAAACGAGCAATTCCTACAAAGCACAAGGCGGGATCGCAGCCGTCCTCTCGCCGGAAGACCGTTTTGAATGGCATGTGAAAGACACGATCCGGGCGGGCTGCCGCCACCATGATGAAAAAGAAGTGGAAAAATTGGTGAAAGAGGGTGCGGCTGTAGCGGAAGCACTCATAAAAAGCGGACTTCCCGTAGACAGGCGGCCGGACGGCGGGCTTGATTTAGGGCTTGAAGGCGCCCATACAGTGCACCGTATTCTCCATTGCGGCGGCGATGCAACCGGCAAATTTGTCATTCAACATCTTCTCGGGCAACTTGGAAAAAACGTCCGGATGATCGAACATGAGCTGGCGTTTGAACTAATGGTATCCGCAGAAACAGGACGCGTAACCGGTGTAAAAACAAAAACGGCCGCCGGTAAAATCCGCCGTTATTTTTCCGATCATACCGTAATCGCAACCGGCGGGCTAGGGAGCTTGTATCCTTTTACCTCGAACCACCCGGAAATCATCGGCGACGGGATTCAAATGGCATACCGGGCCGGCGCGGAACTTGCAGATATGGAGTTCGTCCAGTTTCACCCGACATTATTGTATGCGGAAGGCTGCGCGAAAGGCCTTGTGTCCGAAGCCGTCCGCGGAGAAGGTGCAGTACTCGTGGACGAAAACGGATCGCCTGTCATGGCGGGTGTCCACCCGTTAAAAGACCTGGCACCCAGGCATGTGGTCGCCCACCAAATTCATCAAACGATTCATAGCGGAAAGAAAGTTTTTCTGGACATCCGTAAAATCAAACACTTTGAAAAAAGGTTCCCGACCATTTCCCGGATTTGCCGGGAAAGCGGCATTGATATCCATTCCGGCCTGTTGCCTGTTGTCCCGGGCAGCCATTTCTTTATGGGCGGCATCGTAGTGGATACATATGGCAGAACAACGGTAAACGGGCTGTATGCCATCGGGGAAGCCGCGGCAAGCGGCGTACACGGTGCAAACCGGCTCGCCAGCAATTCGCTTTTGGAAGGGCTCGTATTCGGCAAACGGCTCGCAGCGTTTTTAAATGCATCGGAACCTGAAGCATCGGGCGGCGAAACAGTAGAAATCGTCCGCCCTCCTTTAAATCCGGAAATCGCCCGTCGGTTAGACACCGCAGCATTGAAGGAAAAAGTGATGGAAAATACCGGTGTGATCCGTACGGAAACCGGGTTGCGGCATCTTTTGCAGTGGCTCGAAGCACGCGGGGCTGATACGTTTTCCGCTTTTTCACTCGACCATCTTACAAAGGAAGAAATAGAAAAAGTCTTTATGTTTACAAACAGCTTTTTTATCACACAATCGGCACTTTTCCGGAAAGAATCGCGGGGTGCCCATATCCGCGCCGATTACCCGGATGAAAGCAGCGGCTGGCAGGGTATCCATCTCATTCATGCACAAAACAAAGGCTTGATCGCAAGGAGGGGACTTTATGAACAAGCTCAAACTTCAATCCATGCTTAAGCATTTTTTCATGGAAGACATTGGAGAAGGCGATATCAATACGGAATATATTTTTTCGCCGGATCAGCCTGGCAAATTAACGTTGATTGCAAAACAAAACGGGATTTTCTGTGGGAAAGATATGATAGAAGAAGGTTTCCGCATCCTGGACAGTACGGTGAGACCCCGCATTTTCCCCCGGGACGGTACCTGGATTGAAAAAGGTACGGTCATTGCGGAAATTCACGGCCCCGTTGTAAGCCTCCTTTCCGGAGAGCGGGTGATCCTGAATCTCGTCCAGCGCATGTCAGGCATTGCAACAACAACAAACGCTGCAGTCCGTGAGACGAAAGGCACCCATGCAAAGATTTGCGATACAAGAAAGACAACCCCTGGCCTCCGGATGCTTGAAAAATACGCCGTTAAAGCAGGCGGCGGATTCAACCACCGGCGCGGGCTGTACGACTGTGTCATGCTGAAAGACAACCATATCGCATTTGCCGGCAGCATCACAAAAGCCGTGGAAACAGTGAAAGCGTCCATCGGGCATACTGTAAAAATTGAAGTCGAAATTGAAACAAAAGACCAGCTGCTTGAGGCTGTCCGTGCCGGTGCTGACATCATCATGTTTGACAACCGCTCACCGGAAGAAATCCGCGAATGGCTCCCGCTCGTGCCGCCCCATATTGCGACGGAAGCATCGGGCGGCATCACAATGGAAAAGATCCGGATCTATGCTGAAACGGGCGTCGATTGGATTTCGCTCGGATTTTTGACCCATTCCTATCCAGTACTTGATATCAGTGCAATCGTGGAAAATACGAAGGAGGTTGCTTTATGAGCCTGCTGGAAACGTTACAGCTTACGACTTTGCCGGAAAAATATCAGTCCCTTACGCAAGAAGAAATGGAAAACCGGGTTTGGGACATCAAAAAAGAAATGGGTGCGCAACTTTTCCTCCCGTGCCACCACTACCAGCGTGAAGAAGTATACCAGTTTGCCGATGCAGCCGGTGATTCGCTGCAGCTCGCGCAAATTTCGGCAAAAAACCGCAATGCCAAATACATTGTGTTTTGCGGTGTACATTTTATGGCGGAAACGGCGGATATGTTAACATCGGCGGAACAAACCGTCATTCTCCCCGACATGCGTGCAGGCTGCTCAATGGCAGACATGGCCGACATCCATCAGACGGAACGGGCATGGGACATGTTGCAATCTTTGTTTGGCGATACTATACTGCCGCTTACCTATGTCAACTCCACAGCAGCGATTAAAGCATTTGTCGGGCGCAACGGCGGGGCAACCGTTACTTCTTCGAATGCGAAAAAAATGGTCAAGTGGGCCTTCACCCAGAAAGAACGGATTTTCTTTTTACCAGACCAGCATCTCGGCCGGAACACCGCCTATGATTTGGGCGTGGAGCTCGCAGATATGGCCGTCTGGGACCCGATCCGGAACGATCTCATCTACGAAGGTGCGCTGGAAAATGTGAAAGTCATTTTATGGAAAGGGCACTGCTCCGTACACGCGCACTTTACCATCAAAAATATCGAATTCGTGCGCGCGAAATATCCGGATATGCAAATCATTGTCCATCCGGAATGTGCGCATGAAGTCGTGGCCCGATCAGATTTCAGCGGCTCCACAAAATACATCATTGATACGATTGAAAACGCGCCGGCCGGGAGCGCCTGGGCAATCGGCACTGAAATGAACCTCGTGCAGCGCCTGATCAAAAACCATCCGGATAAAAAGATTATCTCGTTAAATCCGGTCATGTGCCCGTGCCTGACGATGAACCGGATCGACCTGCCGCATCTTTTATGGTCGCTAGAAAACATTATTGAGGGCAAAGAAACAAACGTGATCAAAGTAGCGGAAAACACAGCGCGAGATGCAGTTTTGGCGTTAGAGCGGATGTTAAAACTTTGATGATTGCCGGTTTCGGCTTGGTGCATGCTTAGACTCAAGGGGCCCCGGTTACTACGGAGAGCCCCTTTTTGTCTTTTTGGTGGTTTGCACGTGGGCGCTCCGCATCTTTTTCTTTTAAGGCCTAGCTTTAACATGAACACCAGGTTACCTGCAGCATCCTTAATTCCCGTAAAGCTCTTCCGACTCCATCAAAAAATGATGGACAATAAAAGCCGCAGCCCCAACTGCTGTCGCATTCCGATGCAACTGCGACAAATAAATTCGATGGTTCTGCCGGACATATTTTGACACTCTGGATGCAATCGTACTTTGTATAGGATTTAAAATGGTTGGGTTTTCCTGAATTAAATTACTGCGAAGCACAATCGCCTCGGGGTTAAAGGTATTGATAATATTCGTAAGGCCGATTCCTAAAAAGTACCCCAGCTTATCCAATTCCCGTAGTGTTTCACCATCATTTTCCTTTACCCAATTCGTCACTTCTTCCAAAGTAATCCGGCGTTTGTTTTTTACTAAGCACAGTTGATCATAAAAAGCTTTTTCGGATGCATAAAGTTCCCAGCAACCTTTATTGCCGCAGCCGCACTGCCTGCCGTTAAAGTCAATCGACATATGCCCCATTTCACCGGAAAAGCCTTCTTTTCCGCGATACAGTTCATCATTAACAATGATACCAAGCCCAATACCAATGCCAATACTGACATATATGCCATTTTTGCATCCTTTCAAGATGCCAAACAATTTTTCGCCGTATGCTCCGGCATTTGCCTCATTGTCCACCAAAACAGGACAATCAAAATGGGTTTGCAGCAAGCCTTTTAAATCCACATCCCGCCAGCCGGAATTCGGTGTAAACAGCACATTCTGTTGCATATCGACAAATCCGTGAACGCCCGCGCCAATGCCAATAATACCGTACGGGGAAGACGGCACTTTACTTGCAACAAGCCGGATTCTTTCAATAATTACCGGCTTTATCATCTCAAAAGAAGGATCTTCAATTTCACAGTAATCACTGTAAATCATGTTTCCGTCCAAATCAGTAAGCACTGTTAAAATATATGTCACACCAATATCCACGCCAATAGCATAACCGGCTTTTTCATTAAATACTAGCATAACCGGCTTTCTTCCACCGCTCGACAAGCCAGTGCCCACTTCTTTCACAAGCTTCTTTTCTATCAAAAACGATACCTGGGAAGAAATCGTTGCTTTATTTAATTTCGTAATTTTTGCTAATTTGGCACGGGAAATTTGCTCATGTTTCATCAACTCGTTCAAAATCACCCGCTGGTTTTGATTTTTAATAAAACTTTGGTCCGCTATGTGCATGTTGTAATATCTCTCCATTCGTAAAGGCACTAAACAAACATTATCGGTTTTTATCATTATATCAAAAATTTTTCTTAAAAATTGGTTGTTTTTTTTAAAAGACCGTGCTACTATGAACATGTACTTAGTTTAACCGTTAAACAAACAAAGTGCTATTTTTTTAGGGCCCTATGTATACGCTTGCAATGAATGATAGGAGGGGACAATGATGGCATATTTTCCAAATGTCAGCAAAATCACTTATTCCGGCAAACAATTGAAAAGCGGTCTTTCGTTTAATCATTACAATCCGAAAGAACTCGTTGGTGGAAAAACGATGGAAGAACAGCTTCGATTCTCAGTCGCATTCTGGCACACCTTTACTGAAAGCGGTACCGATCCATTTGGCGCAGGCTCAAAGATCCGCCCGTGGGATCGCTTCACAGGCATGGATCTTGCCAAAGCAAGAGTAGAAGCAGCATTTGAATTTTTTGAAAAACTGGGCAACCCTTATTTCTGCTTTCATGACCGCGATATTGCCCCTGAAGGCGATACATTAAGGGAAACAAATAAAAATCTGGACGTCATCGTTGCCATGATTAAAGATTATATGAAAACAAGCACAGTAAAACTCTTATGGAATACAGCCAATATGTTCACAAATCCACGTTTTGTCCACGGTGCAGCTAGCTCGTGCAACGCAGATGTTTTCGCGTACGCAGCCGCCCAAGTGAAAAAAGGGCTTGAAGTCGGGAAAGAACTGGGCGCTGAAAACTATGTATTTTGGGGCGGCCGGGAAGGCTATGAAACTTTGTTGAATACAGATTTGAAGCTAGAACAGGACAACCTAGCACGGTTCTTCCATATGGCCGTTGATTACGCGAAAGAAATCGGATTTGATGCCCAGTTCTTGCTTGAACCGAAACCGAAAGAACCGACAAAACATCAATATGATTTTGATGCTGCTACGACTATTGCATTCTTAAAAACTTACGGTTTGGATCAACACTTCAAGCTGAATCTTGAAGCAAATCATGCCACTTTGGCCGGCCATACGTTTGAACATGAAATTCGGGTTGCGCGTACCCACGGCTTGCTTGGCTCTTTGGATGCGAACCAGGGTGATCCGCTGCTCGGTTGGGACACAGATGAATTCCCGACAGATCTCTATTCCACCACACTTGCGATGTATGAAGTATTGAAAAACGGCGGCCTTGGCAGGGGCGGATTGAACTTTGATGCGAAAACACGCCGCGCCTCGTTCACAGATGAAGATCTGTTTTATGCCCATATTGCCGGCATGGACAGCTTTGCCCTTGGATTAAAAGTGGCGAACCGGCTGATTGAAGACCGCGTATTTGATGCCTTTATCGAAGAACGGTACAGCAGCTATAAAGAAGGCATCGGCGCCGATATCGTTTCCGGCAAAGCTGATTTCAAATCACTTGAAAACTATATTATTGATAAAAAAGAAATGACAAACCAATCCGGCCGCCTGGAACAACTGAAAAACACGCTGAACCATTATATTGTGCAAGAAGCCTATCAAAGTGTAAATGCATAAAATTCCGAACCGGTCTGCCTGGATGAAGGCCGGCCGGTTTATTCAATGGGGAGATTATGATGAAATATGCAATCGGTGTCGACCTTGGGACAAGTTCTGTTAAAGTATTGCTTGTTGACCAAAATGGACAGGTGGTTTCATCTGTTTCCAAATCCTATCCGTTAATGCAGCCACACCCGGGTTACAGCGAACAGGATCCGGAACAGTGGGTCGAAAAAACAGTTCAGGCTTTGAAAGAACTAACGGAAAAATCCGGGGTTCCCCGCGAGGAAATTGAAGGGCTCAGTTTTTCTGGCCAAATGCACGGGCTTGTGCTGCTGGACGAAAATCTGCAGGTCATCCGCAATGCTATTCTTTGGAACGACACAAGAACAACGGAACAATGCAAAAAAATCGATCAAGTACTGGGTGGTAAGCTGCTGGAAATTACAAAAAACCCGGCTTTGGAAGGATTTACACTTCCGAAGATACTTTGGGTCCAGCAGTACGAACCGGAAAATTTCCGGAAAACGCGTGTCTTTCTCCTGCCAAAAGATTATCTTCGTTACCGGTTAACCGGGGCGGTCGGTATGGATTACTCGGATGCAGCGGGCACCCTGTTGTTAGATATCGTCAATCAATCATGGAGCACGGATATTTTGCGCACATTTCACATCCCGGCCGATATTTGCCCGCCGCTTGTTGAGACGGAAGCAGAAGTCGGCACATTATTGCCGGACATCGCTGCGACGTGCGGCCTTTCTCCTGCAACCAAAGTGTTTGCCGGTGGGGCGGACAATGCCTGCGGTGCAATTGGCGCCGGCATTTTAGAAGAAGGCAAAGCACTTTGCAGCATTGGCACATCCGGTGTATTCCTTTCATATGAATCAGACAGCAATAAAAACTTTGGCGGCAAAGTGCATCTTTTTAATCATGGACAGAAAGATGCTTACTATACAATGGGCGTTACACTTGCCGCCGGATACAGTCTGTCCTGGTTTAAGGATACATTCGCAAAAGGCGAAGATTTTGCAACATTGCTGGAAGAAGCCGCACATTCTTCGATCGGGGCAAACGGCCTGCTTTTCACGCCGTTTATTGCCGGGGAAAGAACGCCCTATGCCGATGCAAAAATCCGCGGCACTTTTACAGGCATTGACAGCTCACATACCAGGCGGGATTTTACCCGTGCAGTGATGGAAGGTATTGTCTTCTCTATCAATGAAAGCGTTGAAATTTTTCGAAACTATGGCAAGAACATCGATACCGTGATATCCATCGGCGGCGGTGCGAAAAGTGACCTGTGGCTGCAAATTCAGGCTGATATTTTTCAAGCAAAAGTCATCAAACTTCAGAATGAACAAGGTCCCGGGATGGGCGCCGCCATGATTGCAGCAAGCGGATTGGGGTGGTTTTCTTCCCTCAAAGATTGTGCAGCCGCCTTTATCCGGACAGGCCGGACATTTGAGCCAATACCGAAAAACGTCAGCCGTTACCGGGATTTTTATCAGGTTTATAAAGATGTTTATCCGCACACCGTCGCGATCAATCACCAGTTGTTTGATTTAAGAAGAGTAAACGAATCGCGGTTTGGAGGGAAAACAGATGAAATTTAAAATCAATAATGGCTTGATTTACTTTTTTGGCGCTTTGGGCGGATTATTATTTGGATATGATACCGGTGTAATTTCCGGCGCCCTTCTTTTTATCAAAAATGATTTACACCTGACTTCCTGGACAGAAGGAATTGTCGTCAGCTCCATTCTGTTTGGCTGTATGATCGGTGCCGCAATTAGCGGAGCAATGTCTGACAGATGGGGAAGAAAAAAAGTCGTTCTCATCGCAGCATCTGTTTTCTGTATTGGAGCATTAGGTACCGCGTTGGCACCAAATACTGGTGTTTTAATTCTTTTCCGGGTCATATTGGGCCTGGCAGTCGGAAGTGCCTCTACCCTTGTTCCAATGTATTTATCAGAAATGGCACCAACTTCAATCCGCGGTGCATTGTCCAGTTTGAATCAACTGATGATCATGACAGGTATTTTATTGGCTTATATCATTAACTATGTTTTTGCTGCTACAGGAAGCTGGCGCTGGATGCTCGGTTTTGCGCTGATCCCGGGTTTGCTGATGTTAATCGGTATGCTTTTTTTACCAGAAAGCCCACGTTGGCTTTTGAAACAGGGAAAAGAACCTGAAGCAAGAACGATTCTCAATTATATGAGAAAAGGGCACGGCGTTGAAGAAGAAATACGTGAGATCAAGCAAGCAAACGAACTTGAAAAAAATCAGGGCGGTTTTAGTGAAGTAAAACAAGCGTGGGTGCGGCCAGCATTAATTGCCGGCATAGGATTGGCAGTCTTTCAACAGATCATTGGCTGCAATACCGTTCTATATTACGCACCTACCACTTTTACAAACGTCGGGCTAGGAGCATCTGCAGCTATTCTGGGTACAGTAGGCATCGGGATTGTTAACGTGATCATTACAGCTATTGCAGTTCTTATCATCGATAAAGTTGGTAGAAAACCACTTTTATTAATCGGTAATGCCGGTATGTCTCTTGCCTTATTTGTACTGGGGATTGTAAACGCTTTACTTGGCCCGTCAACTGCTGCCAGTTGGACAACGGTGATTTGCCTGGCTGTTTACATTGCATTTTTCTCCCTCAGCTGGGGACCGGTCGTATGGGTGATGCTCTCTGAAATCTTTCCGCTTAAAATTCGCGGCATAGGCATGGGGATTGGCAGTGTTACAAACTGGCTTGCAAACTTAATTGTCTCCTTAACTTTTCCTAAATTGATTGAACAATTTGGCATTTCAACCATGTTTATTATATATGGCATTATGGGTGTTCTGGCGTTCATCTTTGTAACCCGAAAAGTATCCGAGACAAAAGGAAAAAGCCTTGAGCAAATTGAGATTGATCTCAGACAACAAGCTGAGCATAAAAAATTTAACTTTTCTCAATCCATACAAAAATAATTTATTAAACAACGGCTGCATTAGTCAGTCGTTGTTTTGTTGATTAAGCACATCTGTCTTATATGTATAAAGTAATCTCAATCACGTACTCCGTTATCCAAACTTGACTAATCAATGGAGCTGCAATACTTAGTTAAGTTTCTATACCAAAAGATTTCTTGATAACCAGTATCTGTAAAAAATAGAGTTTGTACTTATGACATTTATAAAAAAATTATTGAAATATAATTTATTTAGGCGTAAGCTGGACATACATCAAATTTTTTACATCACGGAGGTTCTGTAAGATGCGTCTCAGCCAAGTCATAAGAAGCGGCCCAAACCAATACATATGTGAAGAAGAAGCAGCCAAATATTTGGAAGAAAAGCTGGAAGAATTCAGGCATCCGGTTGTCATTACTGGGGTAAAATCATTCGAAGCATTTCAGGAATTTGCGTCAGTACCGCAAAACTGGCCGGTGCTCCAGTACGATCATACCGCAAGTGAGAAAAACATGGCAGAACTGGCGGAACAGGCAGGCCGTGCAGATGTCATCGTCGGGATTGGCGGCGGCAAAGTGCTCGATACGGCAAAGGGAACAGCAGAACTGCTCAACTGTGAAGTCGTGCTCGTTCCAACGCTAGCCGGAACGTGTGCCGGTTATACGCCTTTATCCGCTGTTTATCATGAAGACGGCTCATTCAGTCATGTCGCTTATTACAAACGTTCCGCCTTTTTAACCCTGATCGATTTGCGTATTCTCCTGAACGCACCGGCCGAATATTTGCTGGGCGGAATTGGCGATTCTTTAGCCAAATGGTATGAAGCAGAAGGCATCACCCGTTCCATGAAACATTTGCCGGTGATGGTCGAACTCGGCCTCCGCTCCGCAAAAGCGATTTATGAAGGGATCTTGCGCGACAGTGAGCAGGCATTACACGACCGAAACGAAGGGAAGATAACCGACGCTTTCCGCAATATAGTTGAAATTATAATTGGCGCGGCCGGGACAGTCGGCGGCTTTGCCGGCGAATACGGAAGAATGGCTGGGGCCCACGCCATCCATAACGGGCTGTCCTTCCTGCCGGAAACGCATTCCATTCTGCACGGTTCCAAAGTGGCTTACGGCATCCTTGTCCAATTAGCGGCAACAGGCGATATCAATGAAGTGAAAAAACTGCTTCCGTTGTATCAAAAACTCGGTTTTCCTTATAATCTGGATACACTGCATGTGACGGAAAATCATGGCGCGGCCATTGAAAAAGTCGCAGCATATGCCGCAAAACCCGAAGAATCCTTTCGCCTGCTTGGCAGCTTTACGAAGGCGCAAATTGCAAAAGCAATGGAAACAATCGAACAGCTCACGGCTGAAAAGGCTGATATCAAATGATTGGCACGGGCGGCCCCGGAACAAGGCCGCCTTCACCCTGCTTAAATGCAATCCGTTTGTTGCACCATTTTTTCAAAGTTTCCGCCTTTTCTGTTTGCATCACTTGCAATAGAAATGGCCGCCATAGCGGACTTTCATACGGGATCGCCATTTAAAATGCGGTTATGGAGGCAATTAGGCCTGCCAAAAAATTCGATGCCATATTAATCTTCACCCTTACTTGGATCTGCTTCATCCAGAGACAATCTGACCACTTTCGTATATTCACCTTTTGCTATTTCTTCCGGCGTTGCTTTTTGGTCGAGCTCTTCCTGGTCGTCAAGGCCAGTCGCAAGTGTCGGCTCAACACGTCCGTTCTCTTTTTCCACTCTCTCCACATCCTTATTGAAGTGATGCGGCTAGTTTTCCACGGATGCTCACAATTTATGCGATTGCAGCCGATTGCTCGGTTCTATTTTAAAATTTTGAATTTCTTCTTCCGGCAACCCAGTGTATTTATTGATCACACCTAAGTCTGGTTGCTCCGCTCTGTTTCAGCTTTTTCAATTCTTCCTCTGCCAGCCCGGTGTATTTTGCGATTGATGCCAGATCCTGGTTCTCTTCCAGCATTCTTTTGGCAATCCTTAATGCCGCTCTCCTTTCCCCTTCTTTCAACCCCTCTTTCAATCCTTCTTCCTTTCCTTCTTCTTTTCCTTCTTCTTTTCCTTCTTCCTTCCCTTTTTTGTACCCTTTGTCGTAAAAGGAATTTGGCAGGCGCAGGATTTGGTCGGCTTCTTGCGGATCCAGATTTTTAATGCTTGACATCACAAGTTCATCCTCCTTATCCGTTAATTTAAAATAAGAATCAAAAAATCCATAGATTAGTGCCATTCTTGCCGGGTCGAGTTCCATGCGGGCCATCATTCTTAAGAACTCTACTTTTACCTGTACTTTTTCTTTTTTTGTATACCCCATTTTGCTGAGCAGTGCAGCCGCAACGGGATTGTTGCTTCGAATATATTCTTTCCAGTTTTTCCTGATTAAGTGTATGGACATATAACGAAAACGGATGGACTCAAAGTTGCGGATTCTTACGGTGAAAAGAGAAGGAGTTTCCCTGCGTTTATTATAACTGAAAACAGCAATTGGCAAAACCGGCAAGCGATATTTTTCATAAATGCGGGAATAGTAAATAAACATCCGTTCCGGAAATTCCATTTGATAATAAGACTGCGGTTCCACATGGATGAGGACAACCGTGTCTTCCCCTTTTAATTTCAATTTTGCCAAAATATCAATTCTGCGTTGTTCACCAGCTGTGATGTCTGTAAACAGATCCTGCTGGAGGAATTCCACATCAGAAAAGTCCATCCACCGCGCTACTTCCGGGAAAAAGGCTTCCATGAAATCTGCAAAAAAAGTTTGGATAAGTTCTTTAAACAAGCGGTCGTGCGGCAAATACTCCGCTTTTTCTTCCATTATAAGTTGCATATGCATCCACCTTTCTTTTTCCAAAAAGATGATTTCTTTTCATTTGCAATGCCTGCCAGAGCGCGTCTTCTGACAGCTCCCGGCTGCCTTGCAAATCTGAAATCGTCCTTGCCAGCCTGAGAATTTTCATTTGTGCCCGGCTGCTGAAGTTGTCCTTGCTTGCCCACTGCCTGAGCATTAAACTGCTGCTGTTTGCGAGCGGATTTTTTTGTAGAAAGATTTCGTTTGGCACTGTACCGTTACAAACTTCCGCCCCGTACCTTTCGTACTGCCTTTTCCTTGCTTCCGTGACGCGGGTTCGGATCTGTTCTGAAGTTTCGTTTATTTTCCCGGACTCTTCCAGTAACGGTACTGTCCCGACTGGCAAAAATATGTCAAAGCGGTCTAACAGCGGTCCGGAAATCCGGTTTTGATAAGCTTGAATTTGTTTTGGCGTGCATGTGCAATACGCATGGGGCGACCCGAGATAACCGCATGGGCACAAGTTCATGGCCGCAAGCATAATAAACCGGGCAGGGTAAGTCACCGTGGAAGCGGCTCTGCTAATGGTTACTTTCCCATTTTCAAGCGGCTGCCTGAGCATATCAAGCGTTCTTTTTGGAAACTCGGCCATTTCATCGAGAAACAGCACCCCGTGATGGGCTAATGAAATTTCACCCGGATGCGGCCGGGAACCCCCACCGACGAGTGAAACTGCAGATGAAGCGTGATGCGGCGCGCGAAACGGCGGTTTCCGGTGAAATCCCCTTTTCACGTTTGCAAGCTGATAGAGTCCCGCCACTTCAAAAGAAGACGTTTCCGAAAGCGGCGGCAAAATCGAAGGAAAAGCCTCAGCCAGCATACTTTTTCCGCTTCCGGGCGGGCCGTACATTAAAACATTGTGGCTTCCGGCGGCGGCAATCTCCAGTACTTTTTTCGCATGCCGGTGCCCAAGAATCATGCTGAAATCTGCTTCGAATGAATACTCATCTGGTTGCAGCTGCCTCTTTTTCCGGACAGGCGGCAGCTTCTTTCCGGACAATGAATCGAGTACGTCCTGTGAACTACCCTCCACTTATCAACCTTACGGTTTGATTGAAGTGGGGGCTTCTC
>ENA-UOWK01000298-UOWK01000298.1-bioreactor-metagenome-genome-assembly--contig:-NODE-298-length-40948-cov-24.817548_pt1 | contig 40948 bp, 39 predicted proteins | sample MGYA00238157_ERZ761612 | MGnify/ENA primary metagenome ERZ761612 (study PRJEB28901, sample SAMN06268035) | bioreactor metagenome | isolation source: Joint BioEnergy Institute, California, USA... | reverse complement strand
CCAAACAAATTTTTTTTTTTTTTTTTTTTTTTGAGATGATCAAGGCAACATCAGCTCATAGGCAGATTGCGCCATGGAATTCTTCGTGGAATTCAATGCTGCCCGTAATTGTGGCAGCACCTGAGGCCATGCCTTAGGATTGTGAAGGCATGTAAGCATATGACGCAGGGCAATTTCCACCGTTTGGTTGGTCCTTCCAGACTGGCCGTCAGTCTGGGGGTGATACGCCGTTGAGTATAGTAGTTCGACACCAAGGCCTCTGAAAATATGAGTCCATAGCTGGGACAAGAACTTCTTATCCCTGTCTGATATTATCACACGAGGGATTCCCCAGTTGCCAATTGTGAGGTGCTGTAATAGTTTTGCAGCCCATTGCTCAGTGCCCCACGTATCCTTACCTGCCAATAAGGTGACTCTTTTTGTAAATTTATCTGCGACTGTAAGGATTGTATTGTATATCCCTCTGGATTAGAAGATGGCAAAGCCACAATGAAATCCATATTATGATAGTGTGGAAAGGAATCAGAGGGAAGATTATTGGTTGTCCGTGGTGTTTCGAGTACGAGGGGTTCCGGTGCGACGTGGCTGATAGCTTGGAAAATGAGTTACAAGAATAAGATTGTTAGATCTGGGACCTCAATTATTGTTAGTTCTGTCGAGTGAAATGCAATCATATAGATAAGCTCTGGTAGGAATAAAATAGAACAACGTCCTGAAGGGAAGGTTCACGGTCGGTCCAGCGGAAACAGTTTCAGCAGACTGTCTTGCCTGTCGCTCTGGAGATTGTAATCTCCTGGATACATCTCGGCAGATGCCGTTGCGGACTGGATTCTGTTAGCGGTGATGGATGGAATAAAACAAGGCCCCCATCTTGCTCAATATCATGATCTCCTTTTTACCCTTCGTTATATATATATATACATATATATATATATGTTTATGTTATATGAGTAGGGACTGTCGATCGATTCTCTCCCCCATGCCGGAGGCATGGATTGCTCGTCCAGGATGTAGTAGACATTCAAGAAAGCTGGATGAGGTAGTGGAACATCCTCAGCGCCCCTGGTAGTGCGGAATCGAACTGTTCTGTCTGCTGGAAGGAGAGAAGTCCCTGGTTGTGACGGCGCTCAGGCATAGTAAATTATGGATCAACTATGGTAGCTAGTCTAGACAAGATCCAGAGCATAAAGGAAGGAAAGGAGAATTGTAGGCATGGTAGGAGTTCAAGATATGGGCAAATTAGTGTGGCAGAACTCTGCCGCCTACTTCACCGCCTTCTGCCCATCAGTCCACGCCGCGCCGTCACACTGTGCTTGAGAGACACGATTGGGATCCAAGCACTCGATTCACCAACCTGTCCATCCTATTGCACACACTGTGCCTGACCAGGGAGTCATAATGAACCTGGAAAGCATCAATATGCTTCTCCGCTGGATCGCAGAGAGCCAAGACCGAATGTCTGAAGCTCTTCCCAGTATTGCTGTCAGATATTGATGGCTCATTCAGTTGTGGATTGGGGACACTCAAGGGCGGTAGGTAATGGTCTTTAGGTTCCGCTGGCCGATGTGATTGATGCAACCCTCGGTCTGCTTCGCCTTCCATATGAGCCAGTTAGGTTCAAGGAGAATCGATCAGGAAACAGACACAGAGACAATCACTTTGTTAACATCTCCCCTTGAGCCATTGTGATTCTGTCAGCTCCGTATATAGTAGGATGTTCGAATGTGTGGAGCTGATTAAAGTCTTAGCCAATACTTCGTCCCAATGCACGAAATAGAAGTACCCGCCTTGTGAAATTTGTTTCCATGTAGTATTCCTTTTCCTCTAAGATAAAGAACGTAGAAGTTCCAATGTGAGGTTGCATTCATGCGCATTGTAAAGACTGACCGATGCAGGAAAACTGGCAATGAGGCTGAGAGCATGAGAGTACTTGATAGCAACATACAAGGTTGACATCTTGTTCTGAACATTCTCCACTACCGCGGGCTAGTTCAGACCGCGCAAGACCGTGGGTGTTATATCGCTGCTCCAGTTCCCGCATTACATCTAGATACCACTTTGGGGATGTGATAGTATATTGTCCTCTGCTTGTGAGGCAGCAGCTCTAGCAGAGACTGTCCAAACCGGAGAGTTTTGGCAACATAACAGATCACAACCTCCTGAAGGGCGGCAGTGAACTGCCGTTCAATGATTTGGAGGATCTCTGGCCGCGTGTCCTTTTTGCTGCAGAGACTAGTGAACTGTTTGCCCAGTTCTGAATCCTGGGCGGATGTATTGTACAGTACAATAGCGGAGGACTTTATCATCTTCCAACTTGGTATCTCCAAGCACGACATGTAGCCGGCAACATCGGATGGCGAGACCTCAAACGGCGTGCCGCTGAGAAACCACAGGATTTGTTCTCCTTCACAGTCCCTGGTCCCTCGTCGCTGATTATCATAACTCCCTTTGTCTTCAGAACAAGGTTGGCGGCGAAGTTCTAGGTCACAACCGAAGACATCGATGGTGCGAACAAACACATCACGCACGTCCCAGTTGGGATGCACGTCCTTGAGCATGTTTAGAGCAGCCAGGTAGTAGATGTAATGTATGTACTGCCCCTGATAGGGCGTCAAGATGACAATGTCGCTGGCACTGACCACCCCGTCCTCCATAAGATCTTCCACAAGGGACACAACCAGAGTGATATAGTAAAGACCTCGTTTTGATTGGAACATTGCCCACGGTTGGGCTGCACCCGCTGGTCAGATTCAGGAACAGCAATGCTGACTGGATTTGTAACAGCTGCAGTTGGTATAATACCGACGGACAAGTTCATCATAGAGCGTTCACCGCGCAAAAAGGGTATGAATCGTCATTAACTTCTTCTTCGTTTCGATATTCGAAACTTCTTGATACGGCGAAGTTGCCGAGAGGTGGAAAACAAGGTTCTTGCGGATATGATATATAGAGGATTTATCGAAAGATAATAATATTCGTTGAAAAAAGACCCGTTTAAAGAGAACCAAAAGATATAGATGAAGACAACTAGAAGTATGTTCATCTTGAATTATTATGGAAAGAAACTATATGAGCATGATGAGTAAATGACTCTTAAGGAACTACCCACCAATGGGGTCCTGACTACTTAGCTATTTAACATCATGAGAAGACAAAAACATGACCTATGAATAAAGAATCAGGTAGCAAACAAGCTCTGGCAGTATGAAGCGGCTGCTAGCATTGGCAAACAATCTGTAGCCCCGTTGGTGGATATGTATAGATGCACCCTGCCTAGATAAACTAAACTTTTTTTAGGTAGAAACTGCTACCTCCCGGTAGACCTAACTATGGTAGTACCCATTCTATGGATAAATTGCAAGACCAGAGAACTGTCGAGAGGAAAAGAAAATGCGGAAAGATGAACCCTGAACGTGGTTAATATACGGAAAAGAGGAATAATGCCTATGAGTAACTTCCAGCTTGGTGAAGTATACAAGTAGGTACGTACGCCATGCACTGTGAGGTCTACGTGTGAATACAGAAAGGCTCTGGACTACATAGGTATTCATTCCTCAGCAATGGCGCTTTGGTGAATTGCAGAATTTACAAGACGGCATTCGACAAATTTCAAACATCTGCTAAAGACGGAATGGCTACTGGCCGAAATTTCAGAATGCAGTCAGGAAATCTATATAACACATTTCAAGAGGTTCTTTTTATGTCTACGGTAGATGTATGGTAGATTGAATTCCCTTCAAATCGTGAATCTATGGTAGTTAGTTATGCCTTCTTGACCCAGCAGTTCCCAGGTCTTGCTTTTACTGCATTAGGAGCGAGTATTGTTAAACATGACCCCCCGCCTACAGATCGGACACACGCTCCCGACAATTGGGGATAAAGTCATCTGGGCAGCGCGCATTATTATTCATTCCGGTAGAACCAAACAGGCAACCCGATGCAAATGCAGCGGAAAAAGTTCCTTACCCAGTATCTGATAGACCATGTAGCAATAATTGTTAGCGATAGATTCTACCCCGGAGTGGGAGGAGGGGTAAACCAGGACACAGGTGAAAAAAGAGCGGTCTTACGTAGTACGATAGCAGTGGTGGACAATGCTCCCACGCCGGTCCTCTTTAGGCGCCGATCCGTCGATTGGCCCCGCTGCAAACAGCGAGCGCTTTGGCCCTAACTTCACAACACGGGCCTCAGGAAGAGTGGATCGCCCAGCGTCGATGAGTCGATCATGCACGGTGACCTAAGAATGTTTGTTTTTCCTCTCTTCCTTCCCCTCACTTTCGTCTGCCGTCGGATGCGTCCAGCTTTGTAGGAAGAGCAGGTGGGGGGTCTGGGGGTAAAAAGCATGGGATTGAATGATTCATAGAATGAAGGGGATGGGATGATCATTGACGATCGATATCCTCAAACGTCACCGCAGTCACTGTAATTAGCAGTAAACCTCCTCCCATGAGGACCTAGAATACGAGACAACGTGCCAATCTTCAGACCACGATCCGCACGGCATGTGGGCGAGTCGGACATGCGGTGACAGCAGCTATGCAGGACCCGGGCGGGATCTTCGAGCCACCAGGACACACCACGCCTTCAGGTGACATGTGCAAGGGACGGAGCCGTGACGTGGCGGGGGTCTTGATTGGCGGTGACGCAGAGCCATGTCGGTCATGCAACTTCGGGGATGCTGCTTTCTGTCTCCGGGGTAGGTCTGTTGTCTCTGCTGAGTACTACTGTTTACAGGACTCTGCTGGAGATCCTGAAGACCTGAAGGTCCATTGAACCCGTGAACCGCGTATCAACCCGTTAGTGCGAAGCACGGTGTCTCGAGGATCAAGGCGTGTGCCAAGGCGCCAGCGCTAAGACGTACCCCAGACTCAAATTTAGGACCTAGATTTCGACATCATCTCGATCGCAGGCTAACGCTGTTTATTATTTTGGGAATATAATGAAAGCTGGTTATTATATAATTAGAGAGTTCAATGTCTTTTTTTTCCCCAAAGAGCCAGCCAAAAAAAGAAAGATTCCAATATCACAGCCTAAAAGAAAACCCTGATAAAATACAAATATATATGTGGTATATCACACACCCAGATTGAGTGTGTCCAAACCTGTCGTCACAACGCTTCCCTGTCAGATCCCTATCCATCATGTCCCTTGTCCCATTCCAAACCGTCATAACTTCGTTACATATTCATCATGTCCACCTTACAGAGCAAAGGCGGCCATGATAACACCTAGGATACCAGCAGTAGAGGCGCCCAGGTGGCTAGCCGCTCCCGTAGAGGCAGCTGGGGCGGTGCCAGAGGCGGTGCTGCTGGCGCTGGATCCCGTCCGGGAGGCGCTCGAACCTATATACATGTCAGCTTATCAATTCGTAGTTAGACAAACCATCTTCAGGGTTAATTCATACCGCTGGAGCTCGATCCAGAGGTGCTATCCGAAGTAGCGGTGGCCGAAGTGCCAGCGACAGTAGCAGAACCGCTTGCAACAGGCAGCGTGGCGGTGGCAGGGAAGAAGTGCGAGCTGAAGCACTGCTGCTGGCACTTGGCGTAGGCCTCAGTGTCGCTGGGGGTGCCACTGCCCTGAGGGCAAGCGGCCGCGCAGGCGGTGGTGTCGTTTGCCATGGCTTCACTTGGGCATGGGACCCTGTAGCATGCAGCCAGGCAGCAGATGTCACTGCTGGCACCTGTACGGAGTAATCGTTAGCGAATGCTCCCAGAAACACACATGCTTAAACATCAATTGTAGCATGACAGGGTCACTTACAGTTGGTGGCGCACTTGGCCTCCGGAGACAGCGAAGTAGCCGCGGGGGCAGGCGAAGTCTGAAGTGTTGTCTGCGCAGCAGCCAGGGCTGCGAGACCAGAGAGCGCGATGATGCTGAACTTCATCTTGACAAGTTGGGTGTTTTGTATGGAGCGCGCGAGAGAATATCAATGAGTACTGTCAAGTATCAAACAAAGAACTTTGCCTTTCAGGGAGCAAGTGAATGACTTTTGTGTCGAACGAGTGAACAATGGACAGTTCTCCTCCCAGACAACAAAGCCTAAGGGGTAAACAGCAGAGGCTGGGAGGAAGACAGGGCGCCAGGGGTGGTATTTAAGGTCAACGACACGGGCCTGCCCGCGGTGGCAGGGCTGGGCGCCCCAGTCGCAGCTGCGGGCATCGCTGGGGTCAGAAGATCGCCCGCTCGCTGTCATTTGCGACGTGTCAGGTTGGCACGGCGACCGTCTGCACATTCTGCGCGCCCATTCGTCGGTGCTGCAGGGCAGCTCTCCAGTTCCAAGGGTTACTATTCTAATAATGGATCCCCAGCCAATCTTCATGCTCCGCAGCGCTTGCAGACCTAAACAACCCGAGAGACGCGTTGACTGGGACCGGAGAAGGTACCCAATTGCCCCTGTCGGCCGATTCTACGAGGCATTGAGTGACCGGTTAAAATTGAGGCTTTGCAATCTCCGTGGTTACGGAGAACAAGAATAGCATATCGATCTAGTCGTTAGCCTCGGTATCTATCCATAAGTTTCTCGAGAGATCCACCAGCTACGATGGAGCGTCCGTGCCGTCCACAGGGCTGCGGAGAGGAGGCCCGTGTGTGGGAGTAAAATTGGATACTTGCAAACAGTGCAAACACAACGGTTTAGCGGCTCTGTCACGCGCGGTCACATGATGTCGTGACGCCGCCTGAGACGCGCATGCGAGAACCGCGACAGACGGACCCGACGACGAGACGCAGAGAGGCCCTGCGGCGACGAGCACAGGGTGTCTGCCAATGCTGTGTTGCTCCCTGAGTCAAGAATGCCCTCTGATGAGAACGATGAGTTCAGCGATCTAGATGAAGACATCTTAGCGGCCGCAACCCAGGCCCTCGACTCCCCTCCACCAGCCAAGCGTCGCCGTCTGCACGCCGCCAAGGGTGCTCGAGATGCAGAAAATGCTTCCAGCTCACAGGCTCAAGGAGATCATAGCGCGAACGAGGATGGAGATTCAGACGCGGGATCCAGTTCGTTTGCAGACAATGATCTACCACCGCCTCGCCGGAGGCTGTCCGCGGAGGACGAGGCTGACACGAGACAAGTCAGGTCAAAATACAAGATATTCGTCCCCAAGCACAGCACTGTCCAGGAGGAGACGTTCGTGACGCAGTTGACGCAGCCTCCTTCCAGCCCGTCGAGGATTCGTGGACCCCGTTGGAAAAAGCCGGAGCCGGAGGTTGCCGCAGAGTTGAATGCCGCACCTTCCGGGGCCGACAGTGATAAAGATGAGGATTTGCGAGCTGCCATAGCTGCTTCCATAGAGTCGTTTCGGGCTGAAAGCTCGAGAGCAGCAAGCCGTTCGTTCTCTAACGATGCTGCTCGGCAACAGCCCGTGGCCGCGTCTCGTGGCACTCATGGCGAGCCCAATACTGCTCAGCCAGATTTATCGTTTGACCTCGAAGATATACCAGACGACGCATTCGACTCGTCCCCCTCACTGTCGCCGCACTCTCCGGCGAACAATCCAATTCCCGTTTCTTCACGACCAGTTGCTACCCAATCTGCTTCGCGACCACGCCCAAGAACGCAACGGACAAACCTTCGTCAAACGACATTGTTTGACCTTACTTCTCGAAACACAAATCGTCAGACGCAGGAAGCAGCAGATAGCTGGTTTCCTGCTGAGAAGGATGAACCTCCTACACATCATAAACTTGATCAGGAGGCAATAAAGACATGGGTCTATCCGACAAACCTGGGCAAGATAAGGGACTACCAGTTTAATATAGCACAGAAAGGTCTGTTCCATAACTTGCTGGTTGCATTGCCTACCGGTCTTGGGAAGACTTTCATTGCCGCCACTATCATGCTCAACTGGTTTCGCTGGACGAAGGATGCTCAGATTGTCTTCGTCGCGCCAACGAAGCCCCTAGTGTCCCAACAAGTCACGGCATGCTTTGAAGTCGCAGGAATACCGCGTTCTCAGACCACGATGCTCACTGGAAACGCTCCTCCCGGGGTTCGTGCTGAGGAATGGCAGACCAAGCGCGTCTTTTTCATGACGCCCCAAACTTTGGTCAACGATCTTAAGACAGGAATAGCCGATCCGAAGCGAATTGTCCTGCTTGTCGTGGATGAAGCCCATCGTGCCACCGGAGGCTACGCCTACGTAGAGGTGGTCAAGTTCCTCCGACGATTCAATAAGAGCTTCAGGGTCCTTGCACTGACAGCGACTCCTGGTTCCACGGTCGAAGCCGTACAGGAAGTTATTGATGGGTTGGATATATCAAAGGTGGAAATACGTACTGAGCAGTCTCTTGATATTCGAGAGTATGTCCACGCGCGAAATATCGACATACAGACGTTCGAGAATTCAGAGGAAATGGTGAAATGTATGGACCTTCTCTCCAAAGCGCTGCAACCCGTCGTTGACCAGCTTCGGAGCCTCAATGCCTACTGGGGCAGAGATCCAATGACCCTGACAGCGTATGGTCTTACAAAGGCAAGACAGCAGTGGATGAGTTCTGACGCCGGGAGAAATGCGAGCTTCCCCCTGAAGGGCAAGGTTAACGCCATTTTCACCGCCCTGGCAAGTCTAGCTCACTCCATCGACCTTCTTAAATACCATGGGATCATACCATTCTATCGTAGCCTTCTCAATTTTCAATCCAACACAGATGGTCAGAAGGGCGGCAAATATCAACGCCAGATCGTCCAAGATGAGAATTTCCAAAAACTCATGAATCACCTTCACCCTTTGACGAGCGACCCAGAATTCATTGGCCACCCTAAATTAGAATATCTTAGAGAGGTCGTTTTGAACCACTTCATGGATGCAGGCGAAGGGCTTGGTGCTGATGGGCGTTCTCAATCCAACACCAAAGTCATGATATTTGTACACTTCAGAGACAGTGCTGAAGAAGTCACAAGAGTCCTGAAGAAGCACGAGCCTATGGTTCGTCCCCATGTATTTGTCGGGCAAACTAGCGCCAAAGGCTCGGATGGTATGGATCAGAAAACTCAGTTGAGCATTGTGGAAAAGTTCAAGAAGGGGACTTACAATACCATTGTCGCCACATCTATCGGTGAAGAAGGCTTGGATATCGGTGAGGTCGATCTCATTGTGTGTTATGATTCCTCCGCTTCTCCGATTAGGATGCTTCAACGCATGGGACGAACTGGTCGCAAGAGGACAGGCAACATTGTTCTACTTCTGATGAGGGGTAAAGAGGAGGAGTCGTACATAAAGGCCAAAGACAATTATGAAAAGATGCAGCAATTGATTGCCAGCGGCTCTCGGTTCACGTTCCACGAGGATAGATCCCCTCGCATCCTACCTCGAGACGCAAAGCCTGTTGTGGACATACGGCAGATCGAGATCCCTCTCGAAAACTCACAGCAGGAGTTACCCGAACCGAAGAAGCCGGCTCGACCTCCTAAACGGCCGCCCAAGAAGTTCCATATGCCAGATGATGTGGAGACCGGTTTTACCAAAGCATCGCTCCTGGGTTTCGTCACCAAAAAGGCAAACGGCAAAAGCCCCGAGAACAGGAAGCCCAATCCTCATACTCCAGAGCCCGTTGACATACCGCCTCTTGAAGATGTTTTACTCAATTCGGCCCAGCAAAGGGAACTCGAGCACCGGTATCGCAATGTGGGCGGCACCACCCCACAGTTCGTTCATCGCCCCCGCAACGATGCCTTCCCTCATCTGCAGCGTGTCTCACGCCCTACAAAGTTTGTGAAGCATGGATCCGTGACCCGTCGTATGGTTGAGACCCTTCAGAGAATGAACGCCACGGGGGCCGACTGTGAGGAGCGTTATAGGAGAATCTTAGAGCTCGAACGTGAAGCGGCAGCGAACAAGGCTGCCGCACGAAGCCGTTCGCCCTCAGAGAATCCCGCCGAGAAGCCCGCAAAGGCAAAGCAAAAGGTTTCCAGTTCACGCTCTGCCAGACCTAGGACAAGTCCTATACCAGAAAACCCAGCTGCGTCCCCAGACACCGGGAGTATGCAGCAGTCATCCCCCCTAATGTGCTCTCCGTCTCTGCCGGCCAATTCGGAGCAAAAAGCATTCTACGCCTCGCAGCTGAGCGATGTGGAGGATGTGGACACTAATTTCGACCTCCCAGACGTCAGCACTCTTGTCGACGGCGGACCCGAGCGTACGTCTTCGAGACGAAGGAATAGAGCGATTTTTGATGACGATAGCGACGAATGAGTCATGACTACGCGAGTAAAGCTAATATATTTGGAATAGTATGTCGTCTTTTAGGTATAAACCAAGGCGTAATAGCAATACCATTCAGGTGGCCGAACAAGATCTCGTCACTTGAGATTTTGTTGTCAGACTCATCGGCGTTGGGAAAATGTTTATGTAGAATGAAGGATCTGATTTTGGATGGAAGATGACCCGAAAGATTTATATTTATTTCTGAAATCCTTGTTTGTACGGCCGTTATTTTCCATTCTGTAGGCGTCTGGCTGTGCTTCAGCTATTTAGTCTGTATATGCCTGCGGCAATCTATCGGCCACGGCCTCCAACCTTCTGCACACGCACCTTACTCTGCCAACTCCACGTGCGAGCCCGCCGCGTGTCTAGGTAGACATACTGGATATCAGCTTGCCTTCAACCCCAACAACCATGGCGGACACACAATTTGACAGTGCCCTGTGAGTGATAGTGTGTTGAAAATGCTTATTTGCGAATCCCCTATCTTCATGACCATCCGTCTCTTCAAATCCAATCCGACATATCTCAACCCCGCTCCGCGGCTGCTTGCTGACCATGACATCCATATCCCAGCGATCTTCTCCGCCGCCTCTCCCCCCGCGACACAAAGCGGAACTTGCAGGCCATCACTACCCTCGTTCCAGACCTGACAGAAGATCTCCTTGCTTCCGTTGACCAGCCTCTCGAGGTCCGCCGCTGCGCGAAGTCCAACCGTGACTACCTCCTCTGCGACTATAACCGCGATGGGGACAGTTACCGGTCCCCTTGGAGTAACGAGTTTGATCCGCCACTCGAAGATGGAACCGTTCCTAGCGAGAGGGTGAGGAAGCTGGAGATCGCGGCCAACGAGGCATTCGACGTTTATCGAGAGCTGTACTACGAGGGCGGAGTGAGCAGTGTCTACTTCTGGGACTTGGATGATGGATTTGCTGGAGTCGTACTGCTGAAGAAAGGTTTGTCCACGTTCTTTCATACTTGTGAGGACTACATCGAACTCCATGGAGTTTCGATGCGGTTCCTGCAGCAAAACTGTGAGTCAGCTACTAAATGGTGTGTCCGTCCGTAGTCGTCACTCCGGGCTCGAAGACCTCCGGAGCTTGGGACAGTATCCACGTCTTCGAGGCTACCGATCGGGCACGAATGTCTCATTACAAGCTTACGAGCACCGTCATCCTACACCTGTCCAATGAGACAGAAGCTCTTGGAGAGATGGACCTCAGCGGAAACATGACAAGGCAGATAGAGGCAGACATGCCTGTTGAGAATGATGCAAGTCATGTTGCCAACGTCGGCAGGCTGGTCGAGGATATGGAGCTGAAGATGAGGAACCTGCTACGTGAGTCTACCCGCTTTTGCAGACAACAGACTCTTGTCAGGGGTTTAGGGGGCATGGGCTGTTCTGGCATGCATGACTTTTGGAGTCCGTGCGCTGACGAAGACCTTGACCTGCAGAGGAAGTCTACTTTGGAAAGGCAAAGGACGTTGTAGGCGACCTCCGAAGTAAGTAGCTCCTTGTCCCTCGAATCTCAGGTACCGTCGTTGTTCCTCGACTTACTAATCATTACTGTAGGTCTTGCGCCCTTGTCGGAAACGAACAGAGAGAAGGCTGCCCACAGGGAGATGATTAACGCGCTGAAGAAATAGTCTCTGAAAGCTGCAGATTGTCCATGTTCATACCCGCCACGGTACTGCAAATCTTGTTTGGGTCAGAACTCTATCAATTGGAGGATTGTAAGGATGGTTGATGTTCGCGTCTTTAGATAACCGGTCCTAAGTTAAGAGCAGCTTTGTCTTGAGGTGGGAACGCTCGCTGAAGGCAATCAGGTAGGTATTGGGCTGTAGCGCAGAGGATTCAACCTTTCATCCTGTGGATAGAGATCGTGGCTGTTATGCAACTTTTTCCTATTTATATCGATTATCGTTTCGGACAAGCACCTGTTCAATTCCCGCTCTTGCATTCTTATCTTTCTGCGTACGTTAGTTCCTCCTGGTCCTCGAATTAAGACGCCACAAGAACACCCCCAGGTATACCCGACCCTAGAAGATGCAAGTAATTTCACATGCTCTGATGCGTCTTGTAGTTGGGTGTGGTAGCCCTTGATGTTCTAGATCGTTTTGAAACCTTGAGCATCCTTACCTGGAATGCCACTGTCACCTATTTGGGCACGTCTTCGGATGAGCCTGCCATAGAGGAATTGCTGGTCCAGACCGAAAAGAACATTCACCTCAATTTCCCTCAAGCTCCGACTTTCCCACCTTGTATACTCCTGGTTGAGCCTATAGTCTGTGGTGGGATCGCTCGTTTCTCGCAGTCATTACTAGCAAAGTACGACCAGCAACATCCAATCAATTTTCATTTGATCGTGCTAGCTCCTGTGCGTGAGAAGGAAAGACAGGACACTCAAGCCAATAGCTTCGCAAATATAGGCTGGCATCGATATAAACGGCACGGAATCCCCGGACTTGTTCAAACATGGTGTGATAGCTCCATTAGGCTTTTTCACCTGACGGACTCCAGAGCCACAGAAATGGAGATGGGGCGCCCGGGCTCAAGGCTCTCTTGCTTGAATGGAGAAGAAGATAGTGATCATGACCGTCCTTGATAGCTGGCGCACGCCTCCGCGTAGCCGGTACGGGGCTTTCCCCCAGTCGCGAAGGCGGCCGATGGAGGTCAACTGTCCTGCAGCTGTAGAAGCTTCTCCAGGGCTCGATGATATGCTTGCTGCCCCACTTGGGCCTTGTTCGATGCCAACACGCGGCGGACAGGGCGTTCGTCGTGGAGAGCCTGTTGTCGCGGTGTGCTGCAGGAGCTCGCTCTGCAGAGGGCTACAGGCTGTGACAGCGGCGCTCGTGCGGAGCTGAATCTGCTGCTAAGCGGCATCTCACTCCTCCTCCAGGCAGGGTAGCCGCTTGTGTGGCAGGGGGGCATTTATCCTTGGAGTCAATCAAAAGTGCTCCTAATCCTACTTGGTAATGATGGTTGGGGAGACAGCCAAAAGGGTGTGGCCAAAGAGAGCTCTCCTCGCGCTGTGTTCTCGCCTACATGCTTACATGCAAAGCTGTCTGTCCACCCTGATGCCTTGAGAGAGGGACCCTGTTAGAGCCTGATGCCGTCACCTTGTGCAGGGCTGGATGGCATCCACAGATGCATCTTGGACTCTTGAAGTCTCGATAATTTCATCTAATTCAAGCAGGGTATAATGTCCTTTCCTAATAGATGACTTAGTGACCCTATCTGGATAGGACTGGTTCCTGGATCTCCTCTCATCTTCATCGGTCTGTTTCGCGTCATCTTGCATGATGATCCTTTCTATCTCTTTCTCCAGAATTGGTATGCCATTCTTGCCCGACTCGGTGGCTTTCGATTTCAGCGCTGACTACCTAGCAGTTATATAATCGCAGTGTCTGTTCCTTTGATATGCATACTTGCTCCTTCGATTCTCATCAGCACTGGGGATATACGACATGTCAATGTCTACAAAGAGGGCCTGTGATGCATGCCATCGCAGGAAGATACGTTGTGCAGGCGGTCAGCCGTGCGGGAATTGTGGCCATGCCTCGTTAAGTTGTACATACAATGCCATTCCACGGAAGAAAGGTCCAAAGGGAAGCCGGGCAAAGGTCATCACAGAGCTGAGAGAGAAGCAACAACCGAGAACGACAAGTTGGCAGACGGCGGGAGGGATTTCTGGCAATCCTGATGCTCAGGAACGACTCTGTCAATTCATTGTGCCAATGCCAGATTCAGTCGACAAGCAGCTTGTATACAGCTGCATCGATGCATTCTTCACACACATGTACCCGACCATGCCAATCTTCGACCGGCATCAGCTACAAGGACGGGTGAAAGACATGGACAGGTCAATCAATGCATATTGTGTCGTGATATCTCTCTGCGCCTTTGTGATGATCCAGCCCGGACTCCCAGGAAATGTCACATCGTCAAGGTCGGCGTTGACGACTCGTGATTGTCTGGTTTCTGGAAAAGCTCTCTTTGAAGAAGCTGCTCGGGTCCGGAGGATGGGCATGGCCATTGATAATCCGAGTGCGGATGCAGTTATCACCGCATTCTTCCTGTTCACCTGCTCTTTCGGCTTGGAAAGGCACAATACTGCATGGTTTTACCTCCGGGAAGCGACGACTCTCGCGGAGATTCTTGGAATGAACGATGAATCTCATTACGCCTCGTCAACCGAGGTGACATTTGCAATCAGACAGAGGAGACTGTTCTGGCTACTTTTTGTAACAGAGAGGTCTATTCCCATTTTGAACCATCTCTCTTGTATTGAAACTGATCGTATTGGATAGATCGTACGCCCTTCAGAGACATCGGCCTCTGACACTACATCCTACAATAAGTCTACCGGCTCTCCATGAAATCCCAAGTGAGTCGACTACGACATCCGGGTTTCTCCATCTTGTCAATCTATTTCGTCCCTTTGATGACACCTTCATTGGACTCTGGAATCAGACAAGGACCCAGTGCACAATGCAAGCCCTCGCACATATGCAAAAGCGACTAGTTAATATACTTCCAATTCCACTGAATAGCACAGAGAGTCAGGCTGTTGATCTTCGGATCTCCCAGCAGTGGCTTCGAACAGTAATATGGAGACTTTCAGTATCTAAAGGCTTTCTCTCATCTATTTCTCCTGATGCGGCCATGAGATTTACATACCCTATTGATATTGCCGGGGATCTTGTCAGAGATATGGAGCAATTTTCCAACCAGTTGATGGATATCCACGGGATTGGATTGGTAAGAGTTAACCACTGAAGGCGCAACCATCAATCCAAACAATAAAGATGAACTTAGAAATAACAAAATTTTCAAATCCTCCAGATCGAGAAAGTCTTCGATGTCACTTGCGCGCTGATGGACGTCATGTCCTGCTTGCCACAAGGTTCTCCAGCTATAAGGAACACCACGCTTACTATTGGAGCAAGACATTACCTCAATCAGCTCTGCACGCGCATCTCCCAGCTGCGCGGCGGTGACTCGCGCTTTCTACCGATTCTACTGACACGACTGGACAAGGTTGATCCTTCCATGAATTCACCGCTGCTCGTATCCCCGTCCCTGACACCAGAAGACTACTTCAGCTTCAGTGACGGTTCATCAAGGGGTTCGATATCCTACTCATCCGAATCCACCTTGTCGCCAGATGAAAGCGATAGGAACAATCAGTATCAATTGTAGAGCAACGGAGAGTCGAAACTCATGAGGAAGATAATGCTTTAATCACAAATTTCACGCCATGCGATCACAGAGTGTTTTGAAAGATGTGGGTAGCGGTCTGTATATTTCGGAGGAGCAAGGGGTTCATTCCCCCGTTTCGTCCCTTGAGTCTATACCTCTTTTCTTTCCTTTCTTAGTCTTTCCTTTGAAATATACCCTGCGTTGAGGGAGCTTGGATGTATCATGACTATGTGATATAATGTGAAGAGAAATGTGGGCTCTTCTGTCTTTCCTTTTCTTTTGCTCCTTTGATCGTTGTGGCGTCCCCATGTCAGAGGAACAGAATGATCGGGGACCATGGGGGAGAATGCCAAAGGAAACAACGAAAGAGCACTTTAACGGGTTTCATACGGGCAGGATTTGTCTTGATAAATACGTTTCTATTGTCATTCAGGTTTCTCTCGGAGGGCTGGAATTTAATGAGCAGTGACTGACTCGTATGTAGCGTATTTATAATGGTATTTTCCTATTTCATAACCGCCTTATCCGTCTCTGGAGCGCCTAGGTTTGATATATACTGGAGAGTGTAACTGGAATTTTTTGAGTGGAACAGTCAAGCCTTGTGTCATTTGATGTCATCTATCTAGATCTGCTCCGCATAGTGACAGATGGTTAAGGCTATAAACCCATGCGTTGAAGTTGTGACACATTCGAAAAGCGGCTACTCCGCACAATTGGCGCCCCGCAGCCTGCAACGGGTTGTCCCGTTGGAGACTGTGCACAGCATAACTGCTTTGGAGGGTCCCTGGGCGACGGGAAGTCATGGCGCGGGTTGGTTCCTGGAGAGGAGGTTCTTCCGTACCCTCCTTCGTATCCCAGCTTCTTTAAAGTGTAAATACTCCTCTCAGGAGTCGACTAGGTTCAAGAAGTGCTTCAGGCCAAGAGCCTTCCGACCGTCACGTCACGGCCAGAGAAACGTCAAGCCGTCCTACGGGCTTGACGCGGAAAAAGCCGCGCAAGACAAGCTCGTTGGCCCTTTGAAGTAGACCTCTGCAAACGGTCTTGCCTGGTCTCTAGTGGAAAACTCAGGTCAAATGTCGGAGAGCTCAATCCACTTCCATCTTCTCGTCACCCTTTCCTGCCTTGCCAGGCTCCTCGCCGGTCGACGACGACGACGACGACGATGATGACGTGCCAATTCTTTCCACGAATTCCCTCGCCGCCGCCCACAATTCAGCCTCCTTGTCCTTCCCCACGGTGTCTTTCCTGCTATTGAGCCAGCTGATGTCTAGCGGGTTCGCCGCACCACCTGCGGTACCTGCGCCCGCTGCCTCACTTGGTCTGGACGCCGCCGAATCCGGTGCAAGGATCCCGGCTTCCTCCAACGCGTAAACCTGGCGGCGCAGTCGGACGTCGATGGAAGAGAGGAGCGCGAAGTACTGCGATGTCGCGGCTTTGAATGCGGCTTTGTGCGCTTCGAGGGTGTTGCCTGTCGGTGAGGACGACTCGGCGGGTGACTTGGAGTTGGTCAGAGCTTGAATGGCAAGCCCGGCGGCATGGATTAGTTTCGTCACATCCTGATTTCCGCCAGCTGTAGGTTAGCTATGTGTAATTCTTCGTGGTGAGTTAAGTTCCGATCATTGGGAGACACGCACTCTGTCAATCTCGTTTAGCTCCCGGATCCGATCAGCAGATGTGAATATCCGGTCTGGCTTTCCGTTCTCCATATCGACGCCAGACAGAGACCAACGTAAGAATAAATTAAGGGCCCAATCGAGACCGGAGTAGCTAAATTGACGCTCCGGATGTTTTCAAGTCTACGGAGTTTACTGACAGGGAAAGGGTGCTATCGGATCACGTGCAGACCTGGGGAAGATTATATAAGCAGAGCGATCTAGCCAAAAACATCATAGCTCAATATCAAACAGCGACCTTCAACGCGGCGACCTTCACTGTCGCCTCTTCACTGTATTCTCCATCACTTCTCATGCCACGACCATCTTGACGTTGTTCTAGGCTGCAGAGCCACCGTCTCCTTTTCCTGTCGTTCTAGCTATACGTTCGTAATCGGACAGAAAGGAGAATGTCTGCGCCAGGCGGGGCTCCGAGCCCTGCACCGCGAAGTGGAAGTATGGGGCCCAGCGGTGGAATGCCCATGCCTCCTCAGCAGCCGATGGCTCCTAATCCTCCAGTTACGGGAGGGGCGCCTGGACCGACGCCGCCTTCGAATCCAGCAATGTCGCAGCAGAACCTCAACCAGATAGTAAGTGAACTATTTGTCTTTTGTTGTTTTGCCCCCCTGTGTTTGCACAAGTTTCTCTGCCCTTCACTTTTTATTTATTTCCTTTTTGGAAGTTCAGAGGTTCTTTATTTTGGTTTTTCTTCCTCCCCACTTCTGCTTTTTATCAAGTGTTCCTTGGGCGTTGGTCGAGTTGGTTTCTGTTTCTCTGCCAGACTTGCATCTTATCACCTTACGGGAGACTACTTGAAGAGCTTCAAGGGGAGAGAGAAAGGCCCTCTTCAGTTGCAGCAGCTGTTTCTCAGCTGCATGTAGTAAATAACAAGCTGGAACTCTTGTTTCCAGACCTTGTGCAGGGAGAGCACATGCTGCATGAGCAGGGACAAGGAGAAGTCTCGGAATCTTGCTCTTCCATATCTCCCAGAGTAGCGGCGGGCTCCCCTGAATATGATTGGATCAATGTTGTTGTGAGGTCATTGCTATGGCATTATACCCTTGTCTGTTGTGTTTCCCTATGTTTTCCAAGCCCATCACCTTGTTGTTGATGTCCGTGTACCTGGAAACTTTATAAAAGGCCCAATATCGCAGAGAACACTGGTACAGCGGCGAAAAGGCGCTCTGGAGCGGAGCCTAATACCAAAGCCAAGCAGTACTCCCGTCAAGAATGCAGAGGGCTCGCAACCCAAAGCTGAACCGGCCACGGGACAGGGCGCCTTAGCTCCTGCAACGCCGGCTAAGGAGGGTGGTTCTTCGTCTCCTCCGAAAGCAGCGAAGGCGACCAGGAGTAGACCTAGCAGGAGGAAGAAGCCTACCACAGCGACTGCACTGACAGGAGACAAAAATGTGCCTCTTACCCAAGGGAACCAGGTGGAGGGTGGCAGGAATAATTTGTGTGCTTCCTGCATGCTGCCGTCGTGTCTTGGGCTACGTTGCGATCCTGTGCTATGCTTTTATATCACGCTCCTCTCTGGTTCTTAATAATCTTGTGTCTTTGATGTCTTGCTTTTCCTTCGAACCTGTTTCCTCTGGGACCAACACCTCAGACCTTCTTGGCTTTTGACTGACACTCATGCTTTACCAGGTCATCGACTATCTGGCAAAGAAGGGATACACCCGAACTGAGGCCATGCTCCGTATGGAGTCTGCGAATCAGGAGATCGACGGCCGCCAGCTGCCTCAGCTTGGTGAGGATGCGCGCCCAAAGTACAGGCAGGGCTTCGGTGAGTAGAATTTGTGTTGCTCTTATTCTAAAAAGATGAGTTCTCAGCGAGCTAATACTCCGATTTTATGCAGATCTGCTCAAGATCTGGGTTGAAGACAATCTAGACCTGTACAAGGTATGATAATTCTTTGACAAGACCATCTTGACTGGATATGGAGCTCACCAGGCAAATAGCCGGAACTTAGACGTGTTCTGTGGCCGCTATTCGTCCATTCCTTTCTCAATCAAATATCCTCCATGTGGCCACAGGATGCCAAGCCATTCTTTGAGGCCAACAAGAATCTTTTCTTGCCCGAGCATGCTGAAGACATCCGTGCCTTGGAGCCTATTAGTCTCCCAGAACATGCCCAGCACAATGCGATTGCCAAGTTGTATCGTGCGAACAAATACCGCCTCATACTCAGCAATCCGGCTTTTTCAAATCTCATGCAGTTCCTGGAGAGCAAGCAGAAGGAAGGAGGCTCCGTCATGTCCGCCATCCTCAGCAGCTACTGCACTATTATCACCAAGGAACGCGCTGCCGATGATCGGTTCAGCTTTGCTGCGATGCTCGGACGAGCTGGCGACGCCCAGACTTTCCCTCTTGAGGACGAGGGTATCCCAGGCCATCATCCGGGTTCTGCCTACACCGGAGACAATCCTGCTATGACTGGAACTCTTCCAAAGCTCAAGCTTGGGAAACTCCCAATGGAGACCGAGCTCGAAAACGACGTCCGCGGCGAACTCGCCGAAGAAGATCAGAAAAATCCACCGGCTCCCGGCCAGAACAGTCTGGTCCAGGAGTTCGAGCAGATGATCAAGAAGGAAGAGGACGAGGATGCTCCAACTCGCGCAGAGATTCCCTATCCACCCTCCACCGCTCGTGATGTGGCGATGGAAGTGCAGAAAGTTAAGGAAAACCGTGACCGGTTTAGGATTGAAGGTCGCACTGGCGGCGTTGGCCCAGCTGTTAGTGTTTGCATGTTTACGTTCCACAATACCTATGATGGGTGAGTCCTTCCAGGACGCTGTTAGCAATTTCAGACTAACGAAGGATATCAGAATCAATTGTATTGACTTCTCCGATGACAACATGCTTGTGGCAGCTGGCATGCAAGAGTCCTACATCCGAGTGTGGAGCCTTGATGGCAAGAAGATAAAGCCGACCCACGAAGGTATCGATGACACGCCTCCAGCCAACTCCCACCGTCTGATCGGGCATTCGGGACCAGTCTACGCGGTGGCTTTTGCTCCGTCGGCTACCCGTACCGAAGGCGCGTTGGCTCCGACCAATGCGCGCTGGCTGCTCTCATCATCCGCCGACAAGACTATCCGTTTGTGGTCCTTGGACCTGTGGCAGTGCATGGTCGTTTACAAGGGCCACGACCAGCCTGTCTGGGATTTGGCCTGGGGACCGTATGGCCACTACTTCGTTTCCGGAGGCCACGACAAGACCGCGCGTCTCTGGGTGACCGATCGCATTCGTCAGCAGCGAATCTTCGCCGGACATGACCAGGACGTTGATGTTGTCTGTTTCCACCCGAACTCCGCCTACGTCTTTACCGGTAGCTCCGATCGCACGGTCCGCATGTGGGCTGTCACTACGGGCAATGCGGTCCGCATGTTCACTGGTCATACAGGCAATATTACAGCTCTGGCGTGCAGCAGGAACGGAAAGATCCTGGCCTCTGCCGACGATCACGGCTCGATATTCCTGTGGGACCTAGGACCTGGAAGGCTACTGAAACGCATGCGTGGCCACGGCAAGGGAGGCATCTGGTCCCTCAGCTGGAGTGTCGAGTCTACTGTCCTGGTCTCCGGAGGAGCAGACGGCACCGTTCGTGTGTGGGACGTCGCTGGTCCTGCTCAGGAACCGGCCGGTTCCCAGGGCCGAGTCGTCGGTGAAGGCGGAGCGGGCACCAAGATCGACGCTGGAAACGCCTCCGCCGCTCAAGCGTCTGCTTCTTCTGTCGGACCTGGTACGGGCAAGAAGAAGAATAAGGACGTCGTGGTGACCCCGGACCAGATCAGCGCTTTCCCCACGAAGAAGAGCCCGGTCTACAAGGTCAAGTTCACGAACATGAACCTGATTATCGCTGGAGGCGCTTATCTCCCTTGATGGGAGACAAACACAACGGACAATTGTTCCCCTCATCTTAACCATCCTTTTCTTTACGAAGGTTCTGTTTCATAAATCCCTTTTTAGTACTTTACCCCAGCACCACTGTTCTATGATCTTGTGTTTGGGCTGGCTAAGTGGCGGGCGTCCTGAGTTGGCTTTGGCACGGGATGGGGTTGGGATGGTGATTATTATTTGTGTTTCGTGCAGTAATGATGAAAGATTCCGAGGCGGATCTGCTGTTTTTTATTCTCATTAATCAAGCACTGTGTAGATTAGATTAGTCATGACAGCTTTCAGTGAGAGAGAAAGAAATTCTTGTCCTTTGTGGTTTTGAGTCGGTTTTTCGGTCCTTGATGTAGTCCGTACACATCTAAGATAAAAGCGGAGTTGTAGAAAAGAAAAAGGCTCTCAAATCTTCCAAACACCTTCGTATTTGATATCATGACAGGGGACTTAATAATAATAATCCTAGGTACACTACCTAATCAATCTCGAACACGAACGAAAAAAAATTAAGAAAAGCGAGAGGCGAAGAATCTATTCCTAAGTAAGAGTACGAAGTAAGAGGAGAACTATCCTATCCGGCTCTCTCAATCACAAAAAAAAAAAGGGGGGGGGGGGGGGGGACAAAAAAAAAAAAAAAAAAAAAAAAAAAAAAAAAGAAGGGGGGGGGGGGGGGGGGGGGCGTACAATAATAGTAATAATAAAAACTAAAAATAAACAAAACCGACCAACCAATAAATCAATCACCACCTTCCCATTCCGTCTTTCATAAAAAAGCTCGAGCTCAAGTTCAGGGGAACGGCGGCTTCTTGAAAGGGGTCGGACCGCCGGCACCGGCACCCTTCTCCATGGCCGCGGTGGCCTTCATGTCGCCGACCTTGGGCGGGAGCACGAGCGCACTCCGGTCGTTGCGCTTGTAGAAGTCGACGAGGATCTGGGCCGTGCGGGCGGGCTGGTCCTCGTGGATGAAGTGGCCTGCCTCGGGGAGGACTTGGAGTTGGTATTTTCCTAGATATTATACGGTCAGCAGTTACAGAAACAATGAAACAATCGAGAAATGGAAGAAAATGAATATGGGCAAAGCAGACACTGGGCAGGTTGGGTAGGTAACTCACCCTGCATCTGCCCGATCATCAGTTCCTTGTCAAGCCGGTCCGTCCCCGCCAGGAGCAGCAGCTTGCCGCCGCGGGCCTCGAGGAACTTCTTGCTCAGCCCGACGAACCAGTTCTCCCAGAAGGGCTTCGTCTCGGCCAGGTTGGTCCGCCAGACCCAGGGCTTGGACGGGTCCTCCGAGTCCTCCTCCTCGCGGAGAAGCGACGGCACGGAGACGCGGGCGGAGTACGAGTTGCGAATCGTGCGGGAGCGGGTGCTGGGGGATGTCGTTAGAAATTATCTGATGAATGGGGGGGGGGGGGGGGAGAAGGGGGAAAGCACATACTGCCATTCGATTCCTGATGCTAGGGAGGGGAATCGCGTCGGGCGTGTTTGGAGGTATTTCTCCATGCTCTTGAGCGCGTCCATCGCGGAACCTGCACGATAAATAAGTCAATCTCGAACTGACTAAGAGCAACTATATTCAGTCCCATGCGTACCTTCTACGACGTCCAGAACGGCGTACGCGAGGACTTTAGACCCCAGCTCGCCCTTCTTCGCGACATCCGTGACGACGGCACCTCCCAGACTGTGCCCGACGAGGACCAGGTCCGGAAGCGTCTCCCAGCCCATCTTCGACTGGGTCTCTCTGACCACGAAGACGAGATCACGGCTCAGCGTCTCCAGACGCAGGTCCATCTCGACGGGGCCATCACCTTCCCGGGCGCTCAGGGTCGTGTCGCCATGGTTCCGGGCGTCCACGGAGAGGATGCCCGCCTTGGGCAGGATCTTTCGGATCTCCTCCGCGCAGCATGCGAACGAGAGCCCCGAGGAGCCTGCGCCGTGGTGCATGACGAAGAGCGGCCCCTTGTCGGCGGGTGGAGTGAGATAGGCATGGTGGACGATGTGGATGCCGTCCACGTCCTCTTCCAGGAAGAGCTCCTGCGAGTAGAACTCGGTCCAGCTCAGTGCTTGGGGACCTTGTTTGCCCGATGGTCTGGAGTTGTATACATGTTAGCGGAGTGGCAATAAACAAGTCAACTAAAGTGATCATTCAATCAATAGATCAATAATCGCGATTAACCTCTCAAAAGCTTTCGTTTCATAAGACAGAAGGAAGTATGCATTGAAGCATTTGGAATAGAATCAGACAGGAGGAAAAGAACCCGTCATCGGCGGTTTTCTAAATCAGGGGAAGCTAGGCAGAGAAGACAGAAAAAGGAACATCTGCTTCTGTTTCTGAAACGTACCCTCTCGCAAAAAGATTCTTGCTTGGCGACGGGACCACCGTCCCAGTCGACGACGCCGAAGAGGCCGAGGAAGAATCATCGTCATGGCCACCGTCCTGATGGAGGTGCGTCGCCTGCGCATCTCTCTCGTTGTCCAGGTCGTCGAATAGTGGAGGGGGCTCGGGCGGCAGTCGGGCAAGCCGTGCCTTGGCGAACGACTTTTGAAGCTCGCTCATGTTGTCTGTCTGATTGTCGGCTTCTTTTCTGCTTGAGAGGGGGCTTCCGCCGTGCAGGAGTGTCGTCCAACCAGCAGCCTGGGGATAAAACGAAATGCCTCTTCTAGTGTTCTAGAGAGGCCGATTTAATGTCTCGCGTGCATCGAGTGTTCTTCCCGGTTGGCAAGGCGCTGCGGGCGACAAGCACAGAAGGCCAGCGAAGGCCCGGCGACTTTTGCGATAGAAACGATCCCCACCATTCCATGACATCGTCCGCTGGCGGAGAGCGGGCACACCGCATACGTGATCCTGATCGCTGAGTGATCTAGACCGCCATCGCAACCACCACGCAAGGCCTGGAGGCTGTAAATTCAAAGTCCCTCTTGAGGCTGGAGTTTCTGTCGCGGTTCCTGCGGTCTTCGGCCAGGGAACCGACGGCTTCAAGGTTGGAACCCCGCAGAGGAGCCATCGCACATCGCTCTCTATGCTTTAATTCCGTGTTGCTAACCTGATAGTCACTACTATAGGGCGGTTAAAAAAACCAGCCTGCTCCACGCCCTTAATCCGACGTGGATCGCCCCATTCCCTTCCCCAGGGAGTCTACCATCTGCTCTCTCCTCCACCGGCCAACACGAGTATCGCCCACGTTGATAATACTTATTAAGCTTCAGTCTTCTCCTCCAAAGACCACCCACGGTTCCAGCGCTACTTACAGTTCTCCTAACACGATCTAGAGGCCAACCCGCTTGGAACAGCGGTTGCGAGGCACGCGTAACCGATGGATACTGTACCTGACTAGGGTGATAGGGTGATCCTCTCAGATCGTCAGCTCGATGTAAATTTCTTCCTCATTTCCATTCTCGAGTGTGAGAAATTTTTTTTTTCGTCGTTGTTACTCCTCGTCTCACAGTTTAGACACTTACGATCCAGGTACTGACTTGCTCAAATCTGGCCAAAAGCTATCAATCAGTTGGGGCGATGATGCAGGGATACACTCAATTATCTGCCTGCCCTGCCCTGCGCTCGAAAAGCAATTATTAGTCCAGACTGCCAGTCGTTCTGACCCCCTACCAAGGGCAGGATCAGTGACCTAACCACGCGTCAATGACTACAAACGGACAAGCCTCATCATGAGTCCCCGCCAGGGACTATGTACCTACCTGATTAGACAATGCAAGCAGGTATTAATGAAGTAGTGCTATGTACTGTATACGCATGCAAAGCGGGTCAACTATACTTCTATGGATACGTGTAGCGACCCCCTTCTTTTGGACGTCCATTGCCCGGCGCACAACCTTATCAAGGAATCGCATAAGGCCATCAATACGTCTCTTTTGAACACTGGGATTCTAGGATCGCGGCAGTATTATATAATATTTTTCGACACTCAACAGAATTGATTCTAAAGGTACGGAAGGTTCAGCGCCTAGCATAGCTAAGTACTATCATCATAGAATTGGCATCAGGGCCTTCCAGAGGTCTGAGCTCATTCTATATCTCAATAAGAGTCTGCCTCATTCTTTACCTACTGACCCAGCAGGGTCTTAGCACAGGCTCAATTTTTAGGACATGATAATGTACAGGGTGACTAGGACAGCCAACGGGTTTTTTAAAGAAAATTGATCATGCTTTCAAACTCGCTAGATACGTCTATTTCCCTTATTCTGGATACTATTCAGTACTTGTATATAGAATAATAAGCCCCAGAGGTATGTACAGTATGTACAGTACCTCCTGCAGAGGATCACATGACTCCCACCTTCAACCAAACCCATGACGTCACGCGTGTTCGAGCTTCGCCGGATCGCGAATACATGGACATAGGAAACAGTCGACATTTCAGGGTTCAATAATGATGAATTGGGAGAGAAAAGGGAAGGGGATCTGACTGACAAGAGGTCCTGCTGATGAGGACCGTCGGCAGTCTCCACCCTGATCGCGATACTAGCCTTCCAACTCTTTCCTCACGATCATTTATCTAGGTCGCGTTTCATGACGGGGTACTAAGTATACCGCTCTCTTTATCTGAAATCTGATACCAACATCGGTTATCAAACGTCCTTATATTCAAGGGATTCCTGACGCAGAAGAGACAACAATGGCCTCACTCTGGGGCGCGAAGAAGGGCGACGATCAACGTCGAGCAGAGGGCAGTGATCGCAGATCATCACAAGATGAGGATAATGCCCATTCCAGCATAGAGAACTCCGGCAAGAGATCCCAGGAGCCCAACGGACGAACCCGCCTGCTTGGACCGGGTTTGGGGGGGGGGGTAGTAGAACTGGCTATCTGAGCCCTGATGATCCTGTTCGTCATCATCGACGCGCTGCATGAGGACTATTTGCCCAGATTGGGCCAGAGTGGTCGAGGGTTCCTGCTCTGGCTGGGGGGGTCTCATCTCCCCGCTGGGCCTGGACTGGCTGGCAGGCGCCATTTTCAGGGGCTGAACGAGGGAGGACCGCGTGTTCGGCCGGAGCGCGTACCAGGGCAGACGGTTTATCAAGGCCAAGCTGCAGGAGAACCTGGTCGCAAAGTCCATGACGGTGAGCGAACTCGCGAGCGCGCATCCAGTCGCGGGACACGCCGCTTGTGGTGGTCAGCTCGGGGGTGGAGGTGAGGAGGAGCGAGACGTGGGCCAAGAGGCAGGAAAGTCTGAGCAAGATCACGGACAAGCTTGTCGCTTTCGATGTCGTCGAGGGTGCTCCACACGAGGTGTGGAAATCGCCCGAAGGCCGGAAGATATTGGAGGACAGACTGGGGCAGCTTGTGAAAGGGTGAGGTTACCGAGGTAGCTCTACAAACTGGGAGTTCGTCCTTTGTACCTATAATTCTTCTGCTTTTCGGATTTTTATCCCATCTGAAATGTGACATGTTATTGGCAATAGCAGCGTTTGACATCCTGTTCACCATGTTGATAATCCATCTCCCGGCTGCTTCTCTTTACGACTCCTACGAACAAATGACACATTACAAAGTTTAAATAAAATACGCAGAGTCCGGTGCAATAATGATCATGATAATAACTAGCATGACCTAGGATGATCTCAGCATCTACTCGCCTGGAGCTTATAACCATGTAGACTGTTCTTCCCAAGATAATGATGACTTTTTAGATAAATTCATTCAGATAGCCCGGGGCTTCACAGAGGAACATTCCTCTCACACCTTAAGCAAGTATCTGCACCGTTCTGCAAAACCTTTGAACATGGTTCTCCAAAGGCGGAGGAAAGAGTTACCGGTGTCATCATCAATAAAACTTCAGCGTGAATGATCTCCTAGTCGCCGAGTATTTTGACGCTACTATGGAGACGCGCATGGGGTCAGGGTAACAACATAAAATATTGACCCAGGGACGGTAGCTCACGAGCTGGAGGGAGGGTATCGAAATGTAAGGTAAGAGGGCATTTCACTGACGAGTAAATTTGATATCGTATTGAGGAAATTATACGACATCATGTTTGGTTCGTCAAAGGGTTACTGATCGGAAGACAGGTAGCCAAGCGCGTTTCGGAAGCAGTTTGGGCCGTTATTCTAGGCTAGCTCCCTTAAACCTCTTAGCAAGATGTTCACTGTCTGAATTCGGAGACTCGGATCTTGATGGAAGGTGACGACGTCTCTGGTGCAAAGACGGGAGAGAATCCTGGGCCGTGAAGGGCCAAGGGCGCTTGGGGGGCCGCTCACCGCTCTCCTGAAGTATTGTAACCAAAGTCGCCCATCCGGGTGTGTTGATCAGCTGCAGACCTTCCGCGGGTTCACGGGTCGTCGCGACGCGGCATAGGAGCTGTTCTTCCTCCTGTTACAATCACGGTAAGTCTGGAAGCCCCAGAATAAAAGATACGCGTTTTCAAAAGACACTTCAGGGGGTTCAATAACTCACCTTGTTGAAAGTGCCCAAGCCATGGAGGTAGCACAGGAGATGGAAATCTGACACCCCACGTATGGCTTTGTCGGGATCTCCATGAGAGACAAGCTTCCTGGCGACATGTTGAAGCTCTTGGCTCTCTCCAATGATTTCACGGTTCTCAATGGGGAAGTTGCTGTCAATAAAAAGCGACTTCGGCTCCGTTGGGAAACCATGGGTCAAAGTAACCAGAAGATATTCCACAGGAAAGCTAGGCTTCGCGTTTTCCTGGACGCTGTGACCATACTCATTGATCTTGCGATAGAACACCTCAGGGATATAGCGGACCTTCTTGCCCACCTCATTCTCATCCTCTGACTGGACAAGCATTACGGAAGGATCCGCAGACGGCTCTATTATGTCCGCTTTCACCATCTCAACTGCTGAGATCGAGGCTTGATAAGCGCTGACAGAAATTGCGCCCTTCTCATCTCCGCTGAGCACGCAAGTAACGAAGTTCGAGCCGAAACGACCCGTTTCGCTCCACTTTGTCGCTTTCGGATACTGAGCCTGCAGCCGAGCTGCGAAAACGATCTCCAGGGAGGAGAGATAATACGAATCGATGTGCCGTTTGCAAATGACAGATCCGTCTCCACGCCCGGCATCAAGCAGGTCGGTAAATATTACCCCAACCTTCTCGAGACCACATAACCGAGCCACTTCATCCACATCCTTTTCGTTGTGCCACTCATGAAGCGTCACCCCATCAACCTCGCCCGTTTGTGGGGGTTCATAGATGGCCTGAACAACAGCCTTGATCCCTAGCGGGACCTCTGTATATTCCTCATAAGTGCCATAAAGGAAGCCTATCCGCTGAGTCCCTGACTTTCGCCAGAAGTCCAGCAGCGAATTGATCAGGTCAGGAGACGAAAATTCGACATGGTCGACCATCCGGAACTCCTGAGGCTGGAGAGTAATCGCGCTCGGCTGGCATTTCGTGCAGATTCCTTCCGGCCAGGGTGGGTGGCCCGAGGGACAATCTCGCTTTACTCGATAGTACGGTTCGCTGAGTGGTGGCATGTACGAGCTTCCAAGCTCGGGCCTGTTCTTAGATGTGTTTATTTTCCGAAGGTATGAGTGGAACGACAAGTGCTTGATCCCCTTCTCGGACAGGTACTCCGGCGCGTAGGGTTCGAGCGGCATGCAGTAATCACACATGCCCTTCGGACCATGTCTGCACATCTTCGGGTCGCGATTACGCCGTATCCTTCCATCTTTCTTGTCTAGCAGATCGTCAAGGGGGGACTGTTGGACGACTTCCCACGGGTTTTTGATCGTGGCGGTAGGCGAAGTGGGCGGTGGTGCGGCGGTTGGCTCCCTTTGCGGCACAGGAGCTCCATCGAGGCGGCGCGGTTCTGCTTGAATCCCCCGTGGGTGACCGTTCGCCGCTCCGTTTGCGAGCGCTGCTTTCTCCTGGTAGCCAACATAGAGCTTGTCTCCATGTCTTGAAACGACAGGCGTCAGAAATCAAGAGTCGGACGACAACTTTTGATCAGACGTCCATGATATAACTTACGACAGGCCAACCCTCTCAATAGAAACACCATTTAGGGTATTCAGATATCTCTCCTCCCCACCAGTTCCTATGGGTTTGTTGGAAAGCACTATCGAGGAGGGTTCGACATCTGGCGGTAGATGCTCCAGAATCTGAAGGATAGAACTGAATTAGTGCCACACTGATACATGACAAACCAGCGCTAATTTGACAGCCTTTAAATAGAAAACTTCCATGAAAGCTCACCTTTGGCTGCAATGACGGGAAGAGATCCGTCGGGTTGACCGTCAACCGGAACTGACCATTGCGGCTCTCGAACCGAAGGATAATCGGCCGGGAGGGCGGCATGTTTGAGGAATAAGGATCGCAGGACAGAGATATGGGCTTCGAAAAAGGTTCAGGGTGATCCGACGCCTGCACTCATAACGGTTAAAGAAAAGAAAGTGGGAAGTGGGTGCGATGTAGCAGCCAGGGTATGCAGGTGGGTATGTGGAAGTCCAAGGTGGGAGGGAGCAGGCAGCGGAGCTCTATCGTCATGTCCCGCCGCAGCCAGCGGGAACTAGAGCCATCACTGCGTGGGAGTACGGTACTCCCCATGACCCGTTGCGCTGCCACAACCGCTGGAGAGCGGCGCCGGATAATGTATTTTACGTATCGATATTACAACTGTATATCATTTGAACAGCATGCAGGCAAACATGCTGCAGTCGCGCATTATATCTATGGTTCGGCCCTTTTTTTTTCATTCACCAGAAAGGTGTATTGATGTTGTTAGGTGGGGCTTTGTGATCAATGAAAGTCATTCAACAACACGAGCTGGGAATATTTCAGACTGCTACCAGCGCGGACTTTCTTCACTTTGCCAGCAGCATCACATCCTTACCTATTTGCAAGCCTTTCACTGTCAATCCTTGGTTTTTGTTAAAAAAAGTACATCTGCATATATCTGATGATAGCCAACTCACGACAATACCCATCTGGACATATTTCATCATGACTAGGATCTAAACGGTCATGACATACGAACATCTGGCATTTCCTTGAACCTTTCTATGTACATACATACCCATATAGCAGTCAATCACTATCTTATGTTTGCTTATTCTTGCCTTACAGTTTATGTGGACATATACTCCGAATCTCCATAACGGATATAGCTCACTCGATGTACATAAATAGCAGTGCACAGGTGCTTCTATTCTAATCATTGGACATTCATTATCATTCAATTAGACTGCTCTAAGTAACGGGAATCTAAAGAGCGTCTGTACATACATAAATCCGAGGGGCCATTCTAAACGTGAGACTAGAGAAGTACCAAGATTGGTATCATGACGAAAAGAGGAGTAAAGGGGTATATATGGGCTCCGATATTTCAGAGGATATTGCACTTCGTTGGCAGACCACATGGTCCCTCCCCACTCTTCTTCTCCTTCTTCTTTTCTCCCTTCCCGTCTCCGTTCTTCTCTGCCTTATTGGGTTCGGTCTTCGCGGAGGTAGAGGGTTTCTGCTCTTCCTGCTCCCGACCATATAGTCACGCGAAGTTGACCCGGGAAACATGCTCGTAGAAGGCCTTGCCCTGGGCCTCTGCAATCTCGAGCTCGAGAGTGCTTGGTTGGCGAGAGCCGTCACCGGCCTTGAATAGGGGGTTAGTAACTATGTTTTGTGAGTATAAAAAATGAATGGGTTAGACTTACAGCGAAGGTGCCAGCACCCCAGGCGCTACCACCGTGGATCTCAGAGAGGTTGGTCAGGAGAGGGAAGGCGGTCTTGTAGCCCAGAGGAACGTAGATCAAGCCATGATGGGCCAGAGTGCTCATGGCAGCGATAGCGGTAGACTCCTGACCACCGCCGAGGGTGCCAGTAGAGACGAAGAGACCGGCGTACTTGCCCCAAAAACCGCCCTTGGCCCAGATGCTGCCGGTCTTGTCCCACCAAACCTTCCACTGGGCGGGGAAGTTACCGTAGCGGGTCGGGATGCCGAAGAGGAAGGCATCGTACTCGAGCAGCTTCTCTGGCTCCGCAATGGGGTAGGAGGACTTGGGAGGAGCGTGCATCAGGGCGAGAACATCGTCGGGCAGGGTCTCAGGGATCCTTATCCGTGCTTATCAGCTCAAAAGTTCCTCGAAAGGGTGCACCTGCGTCCACATACTGGTAGATATCGGCAGAGCCGCCAGCAGCCTCGATGCCCTTCTTCTCGGCCTCGGCCAGCTTCTGGATGTGGCCGTACATGGAGTACTGCAGGACACAAGTGTGAGTCTAACATTCGTCATCAAGGAGGGCGCTAGAAATCCCAGATCAACCGCGGGGTATCATGGAAGAAGACATACAAAGACAATTGCGATCTTGGGAGCCATGGTGAAAGTCTATGATGATTCAACGAAGCTCTAAAAAGAGATGGAACCGTCTGAGAGCAATTGAACAGAAAAGTCTAACTCGCACAACCAGGACAGATTGCCAGATCTCAAGTAGGATTGGGAGAGAGCTTCGCTTTATATGGGGCGGGAGCTCCGTCGAGTGACCCCACTGATGGGCTAGAATGCCCCTCGCCGGAGTAACCCCCTTCACTACTCACACCCATATCGGCCTCGGCTGTTTCCATGGAATTCCGTAGACAGCAAGTCAGAAAGTCTAGTTCCACCATGGCATTGCAGCTTGTTTGGCGTTTGCAGGTGCAGTTTCAGGCCCGCGAGCAGCGACGGTGCGGGCCAACCAGGGATCGTGCTGGGGAGCATGATCTTACGGAACAATGACAAATAAACATCAAATGCGGAGCTGGCCTCGGGCAGCGGCCAGTCAGATCCCGATCATCACTCGCCGAATCGTGGATCCTGGTCTCATAAGGCTTACATAACCAATTCTTCAGGCCACGCTGGGTAAGGAGGATAGACAATAATTCCGTGCTGCTGATATATCCCTTGATAATCAACCGCCCGTGGTGATGTCATGCTGCCCGCCGAAGGTGCAAGCTGACAAAGCATTGTCTGGAGTTCATGCTCGACCCTGGTACCGTCTCCTACCCGCTGCACAACCCCGATTCCCCTCACAAAAGCCGTTACTCTCGAGTTCCTAAAAGCAATTGAACCTCCGCTGCGGACGTTCAGCAACGAAACCTGTCTACGCCCGTCTCCTCACTCTGCGTGGATCATGGGGTCAATATATAAATCCCTCCTAACACCTTACACCCCTCAGTCGCAAATAACGCTCAAGTGCAGGAGCAGACCATCGTTACTCCCTGTTCTGCCCCGAGAAGCTGGCATCTTAAATGCGAGGATAATAAGCTAGACTGAGATGAAAGACCTGATATACAGTAACTATCTTGGTGGACACGGTGAGCCGCACACCTATCTTTTACCTGGATCCGGGGTGAAAGCGGATCAGCACCATCCTCTACATTCCTTTGTCGGCTATCCTTCTGGCAAGCATGAGTTGACTGAGCTCGGGATCTCTGTCTCACGCATACTGAGTCGGTGGTTTAAGGGTAGAGAGCTAAAGACATGTTGAGCTCTAAGTTATCGAAAAGCTATTGCACAAGAGATGAGAGACGAGTAAACCTGCAGCTGAACGTGACTCAAGTTGCCGATTTTAATCACTGGATATCTCATAACTAGATTCTTTCTCTTGAGAAACATAAACCCCTTCCAACTCCAAAGCCTCCAGAGCACCGCGGAGCAAATGCTGTTCATACGTGTAGCCGCGATAGCAACAACCAAGAAAGCTCTTCCATGCTCGAGAAAACTTCAAACTCTGAGAAAACAAAGCAGACCGTCGTTCATCTGACTCGTCCTCTGTATCTTCCACGCATGAAACCACCTCCGCGTGCCCTCCTCCACTCCCTCTCTCGCTCCTCCTCCTTCTCCTGCTCTTCCCTGATCAACGCCTTCTCGCGCTCAATTTCTTCCTCCGTCTTCTCAACCCTCGGCGTAGGCTTGGGAAGATTCTCCGTCCAGCGCGGATGGGCTCCCTCCTGGCATGCCTTGCCTTCGGGGCAGAAGCCCGCCAGGTAGAACGGACAGATGCGCCGACGGATGTGGCGCTTCGAACACAAGGGCCCCAATTCGCAGAACCCGCGATCGTAGTTCTCGCATGGCGGCAGTCTGGCTTCGGGCCGGACGTGCTGGTACAAGCAGTCGTCACCGTTGGGACAGTATCCGGAACGCGAGTAGGACTGGCACTCGGGCATGCGCCGCAGGTTGTACTCGTGGAGGTATTCGCACTTGAAGCCCTTCTTGCACAGGCCCTTGAGGTAGTGCTTGCAGACGAGGGAGCCGTGGGTTACCGAGGGGGCAATGCCTGAAGCGGTCGTGGTCGACGTTGTCACCCGCGAGGGCGTCGGGTGTCGATCCGGACAGGTCGGTCCAAGGGGGCAGTGGCCCTCGCGATAGGCCTTGCAGACGGGTACATCGCTCGCAAGTCCGAAGCCGAAGCTCTTGCGTAGGAAGGGAATGAAGGAAAAGTTGTTGAAGTTGGGGTCCCGAGGACAATCGGGGGATATGATGCGCTGAGCGATGCTGTGGACGTCTGCGGTCATGGTACAGACAGATGGCAATGGCTATTGCCAAGGAGAAAGTTCTGATATGAAGGACCGGATGCAAGCCAAAGTAAGGTAGCTTTTCTAAGTGCCGATGGCCTGCCCGCTCCTTCAGAATGCACCTAGCTAAGGCAAGTGCTCAACCGCGAAGGGCGCGTGGTTTCCGATTGAACGGTGCTGAACGGGTTATGTGGCAAATTCTAATAATTCCTGAGAGATCTAAAGACAGTCGATTCAGGGTCTCAGGAAAATAGAAGCCGCAAATAATGAGTCAAGGCAGCTAATGTGTGAGCGTATGACGAGACTGATGTAGAGCTAGAAAAGGGCCAGCTCGAGACCTCGACCGGCTGTTTGCTTTGCAGCTGTGGAGAGTGCCAAGAGCAGACAGCGGCAGCCGGCAGTGACGGCAGTCGGCGATTCCCCACGTGCCACCCACCAAAGGTTGGAGTTCTTCCGTGCACTTTATCCCACAAAAGCTTTCAATCCTCGGATGCGAACGAGATTTCAGAACAATAAGCCAACTGCATACATTATAATATTATGGCCCTAGAGACAGCTTCAACTACAAGCCTTGCTTGGCAGAGTAAACCAAGAGGCGGTTAGAAGTTTCTCTTCGGACTCTTCGTCAGCCAATCGAGTACTTTTCCAACGCTTTCTGGTCTCTCACAGAACCCCAGCAGTTGTGTCGGTATGCATAGCATCGATATGCCAGGATGTTCTAAGTCTTGCAATTATACCGCTACTGCGAGCCTTGAAGATGAGGCGTGCGGTCGCATACTTATTTGCCAATAATTGGATCAATGAACCAAGGAGAGTCGACCCAGTATGGAAATTGCTCCAGAGCAAATTACATCAGGCAATCTTCTTGCAAGGGAACCCTCGAAGAGGTGACACAGCCGCACGGACTGCTTAGATGCTGTTCAACTTCATCCCACTGTCTTGTTGAGGCTTATTGTTACGGCAATAGACAATGTCAGTCTTCAAGGTTTCCCGATACACTTTACGGGATCTCTATCTGAGTATGTTGAACACTTGAATTGAGACTATGGGCTTCCATCATTGTTCATGCATTATGTCTAGGTATCCCAGACCCCCTGTGTATACTCATTTGGTGTGCCCTCGAGCCTCTAGCATGGTCACCATCGGAGCATTATCCGCCTATTATCTACGAGCATTATCTAAGACCCCTTGCTCAACTGTTTCCTTGCAGCAGTAATGCAAATCCTCGGCGCTGCACGGAGCAGCCAATCCGTGACTGTCAAATGGATTTGACACTTGACCGGTGCCTAGTCCAGGTCCATGTCCTCCAAAGTGTGGGGTGCATTCTGATTTTTGTTAGTGCCAAAGATGACTGGTGCAATCGATTTCTTCCTATTGCTAAGGCACACTACTGTACACACACGGTTACGCCAGTATCGAACTGCCCTTGGAATTTTATCCAGTATGATGTACGGAAAACGGAATACGTTCGGGCCCACAGTCTACTTTCTTTTGACCCTGTTTCCTATGAAGCAGCAGCATCTTTCTTTTTATATTTGCACGACATATTTCACAGCGTGGCATCGTTGGACGTATGCCTGCTTTCAAATAATGAGCTCTGCGGCGCGGTTGGCTACGTTCCTCCCCACTGCTAGTCGCCTCCTGAAGCTCAGTCATGCAGGTGATAGCGAACTCACTGCCGCGGCTGCGAGCACTCAGATTGGAGGTCATCCGAGGGGGAGCCTCTTCAGAAAAGTCAAATTCTTCCATTCCCCTCTTTTCGCCCAGATCCAGAGGGCCAGAGCATCGCCTTCCTGTTATGGTGTAGCACTCGACGCGGCCCTTATCCAAGTCAGGAATTGTCGATCTGCTATGGTGGATTTTTACGATCCTTGCAGATTCACCTTCTAGAACATTGAACCCAGACTGGAGCAGGGTACGCGCGCCATTGCAATTCTCGTGACCAGCTTAGTTCTCTTAGGTCGTCAGCCTGCCTTGAGATCCCTGTCGGTTGAGATGGGTCGGACCTCACACCGGTTCCAACAGAACTCCTTTTGAATCCTACCTCTTGGGATGTGCGAGAAGAGGCGTGCCGCATAAGCGGATCCGATCGCGAATCTGCAAGTGTTTCGAACACCCCTCAGGGCCCCTCTCTAGGTTCAACGGCATATGCATCTCTCCCTAAGCTCACGAGACGCGCGGAGCTACTTTGCATCTAGCTAGACAAGTAGCATCATCTCCTCCTGTGGGGTGTGTGGGTTCGTTTCCTCCGAAGGCCTATAGTGTCGAGCAGGTTTTCGCTTCCCCAGGTGCCTCCGTGTGGTTTGCCGTGATGCGATATTGAGGAGATCCCACCTCGAACGATCCGCTAACGAGCAAGGGAGAAGATGGAGTGGAGGCACCAGGATGCTGAGCTCCGTCTGGGCACCCAGCTGCCATCCTGCCGTACCTGAGTATAATTAATTTGTCTTCCTTCACATTGTTTCTTCTTCGACCCGATAACTCGTCTCATTCTGTTTCTGTTGTTGCGTCCATCCAGGGCAGGAAGAAGAAAACTTCCTCTACACACGTGATCCGGAAGACATCCACAGTGCCGTCTTTCCCCTCTTCGGATCTTGTATCTTTTTTTGGGTGTGGCCCTTGCGTTTAAGGGGAAACAAGGATCTGAGAGATCCAAGATCCAGCGCTGAGCAGGGTCTCTCTTTTTTGATCGACAAATGTACTCAACCATCATGGGGTCTGCCTTCTCACAATGCGGTTGGGCGAATTCGCCGAAGCCCCAAGGCCCCGAACGGCCGCCCAGGGATCCCAACAGACCTCGACCCTCTTACGAAATCCCATTCTATGCGAATGCAGCCTACTACCCGAATTGGAGGATATACAAGAAGCAACCCCCGTCGTCACTAAGGTTGGGGTTTATTTCGCACATCTTCTACGCTTTTGCCTGGTACTAGCAGAACTCCTCCAAAAAAATGAAACTATGCCATTGTTTGTCGAACCACAGCTGTTAACTGCGTCGTCTCCTTTTTATATAGGGTTAAAGAAGATGGCACAGTTTATGTTGCTTTCCCTTGGTCTGCCAGACGAACCTGCAAGCTAGCTAACTGTAGCCCTGTCAGCTGAGTGACGAGTGGGCCGATACCCAGATGCCCGTCGACGGCACGCACGGATGCCTCAAAGCGTTTGCCCAGCTGAAGCAGCAGTATTCCCAGATGAAGGTTATCCTCTCCGTCGGCGGAGGAGGAAAGGGCAGCGAGAACTTCGCCAGCGTCGCGAGGAATCGACCTGCGGTAGAGACCTTTGTACGGACCGCCAAGGAGTTGGTGGATCGATTTGGTCTAGACGGGATTGACAGTAATATACATATCCGCCCTCCGGCTGCTCTCTGACGGATGCATCTAGTGCTAACAAGGATCTACCAGTTGACTGGGAACACCCCTCAGACCCGCAGCAAGGTCTCGACTACGTGTATCTGCTCTCCCAACTGCGGGCGGGAATGCCCGCACCACGGTATGTTCTCACCACCGCCCTTCCTGCAGGCGAGTGGGCTCTGCGGAACATCAATCTGTCTGCCGCGCAGAAGTATCTGGACCTGATCAACATCATGGCGTACGACTTTGCGGGCCCATGGACGAACCGGACCGGCCACCAGGCTCAGCTGTACACGCCTTCACGCCCGCACAACGATGCGGCTACCATATCGTGCCAATCGTCGATCTCTTACCTGTTGTCGCAAGGGGTGACCCCGAAGAAGATCCTGCTGGGCGTGCCGGTGTATGGCCGTTCGTTCCTGGGGGCCGAGAAAGTCGGTCAGCCCTACTCTGGCGTCGGAGGGGAAGACGGGGTGTTTGACTACAGCGAGCTGCCCCGGCCCGGCGCGACGGAGCACCACGATGATAAGGTTGGGGCGGCATACTGTTCCGGCGGCGACGGGGGGTTTGTCACGTACGACACGCCCCGGACGGTGCAGCAGAAGGCCCAGTTTGTCACGAAGATGAAGCTGGGCGGCCTGTTCTACTGGCACATCGCCGCTGATGCAAGGGGCCCGAGGAGTCTGATCGAGACGGGATACAACACATTGCATGATATGTGATCGTTCCTCTCTCCAGGTTGTAGGTGTCCGGGATGGAAGAGATACTCGCAAGATTCCGGTTTCAGCGGTTTCCAGGAAAGCAAGAAGAAGGAGGCAAAAGGGTCCTCGCAGCCAAGAGAATTTAGCTCAGATTAGAATCCTAGTCACCAGGCGGTGTCAGAGTAGTGAGCACGCAAGTGCCGCATGCGACTCGTGCATGTCCAGATCAGAATATCAGAGCCGGGGTTGACGGATGACACATGTTATGCTGCTTCGTTGTACCCATACGTGAGACACCCGCCGGTGGATATCCACTGATTCCAGGCCCAACCGTCCTGCTTTGTACGGAGTAGACAAGCTCCCCAAACGGCGAGACTTGACTAGAGTATCAACCGGCTCCATCTCTCCCTACCGAGATAGGTATCTATGTAGACCCTGGGACACGCCATTGCCCTCGTCTTGGCTCTTTTATACTCTGTACAAGCTCGTCCGCCATGGTAAGACCGGTCGATTCGCATGGATGCTCGTCTTATCTTGCCGACACGCCCTGTTCTCCTCCCCTGGTTTCTGTGACGGTAGCCGAGGGACCACAAGGAGGCCTTGGATGTCTCCGGACGGCGGCCGGTCGGCCAGACGTGGTCAGGCGGTGCACGCCCATATTCCCATTATCCCATCGTAACGCGGCCTGACGACATCTGCTCCATCCAGGCCTTCTTGGCGGCCGAATCGATGACTAACGCGCGACCAACCGGGGTAAGAGCGCGAGGAGCCGGCGAGACCGCCGATCACAGGACGGCCGCAAGGGCAACGGGGAACCACACGAGTCGCTGGGATGTCGTTGCAGTCTGTCGGTGAGGAGGAGCGTAGGAAGGGCTTGTGAGGAAGCGCGGTCCGGTGCTGGACGGAGCGCTGGTCCGGGGCACGAGGTGTGGAGGATCTGTTCCGCCGGCGGTCGATCACACCGGCGCTTCGAGTCGGCGGACCCACGCTCTGGAGAGCATCTCATCTGATGCAATCCTCGCCATCGCCCCTGGACGCTGGAGCTTTTCCTCGCCAATAATGGCGCCTGTGGACCGGCCGCGCGCTCTGATTGATAACTCTCTGATCAAAGGATGATCTATATATGGCGCCTCGCCCCTCCCACCCGCGAGGACGCCGGGAGATAAGATGCCCAGTCTCACGGCCAGCATGGCAGTCGACTGATGGACTCTTCTGCGGCAGCTTTCTTCCAATTCCTCTTGTCGTTCATGGCTGGTGCATAATTGATGACCATTGTTGTGTCCTCTGGCATCAGCAAGCCTCTGCCCTTGTCATATCAACCTGCGGTCCGTCATCCGTGACATCATCAGCACGGAACGTCATCACCATGCCCTCCGTGTTCGACAGGATCCCATACGAGATCCTCTCGCTCATCCTCTCAGAGGCAGCGGCCCTGAACCTGAAGGATGCCGTCACCTTCTCCTACGGCCTCACGGAGGCGCCTCAGCCGCTCCAGCACGTCAAGCTGGAGAAGTATGTCCGCGGACGGCGGCCAGAGGACTCGCTGCGCTGGGATGCGGTCAATTCCATCCGCCAGGTCAATTCCACCTGGAGGCACTGGGCGTTAGAGTATGCCGTGAAGGAACTCTACATCCGCCGCTGGAGAGGCAGTGAGAGGTAAGACTCGTGCATCTATATGGATGCATGTCGATCAGCCATACTGACCAATGTGTTCCGTAGATGGATCGAATCCCGCGACCTGGCCACGCTCGAGGGCCCTCCCTCCGGAGAGGCCGTGTACCGACAGCCATACAACGCCGTCCGGGAGACGGCACGCTGTGTCTCGCAGTGTCCGGACCTGGCACAGCATGTCCGCCGGCTCTGGTTCAACGGCCTCTACACGGCTGAGACGACCGCAGAGATCTTCAAGATCCTCGCGCATTGCCGCAACCTGCGGTCTCTCACCATGCCCTGGGTCTCCTTGAGATACGGGGACGCAGAGCGGTGGGCGGACCTGCTCCGGGAAGATGGCCTCGAGTCGCTGGAGCTGACGGCCATCAACCTGACGAAATCTGCGCTGTCCGTGCCTGCGAACCAGGTCGACAACCGGGTGCTGGAGGATCCCCGAGTGAGCTTCCGCAGCCTGAAGAAGCTCAAGATCTTTGGCAACACGAACTTCCGGCCCATCACGGACGAGGATCTGCGGCTCATCGCGCGGACGGCCACGGGCCTCGAAGCGCTGCATGTCACAGGGAACTCGAGCATTTCAATAGCTGGTAAGTTCATGCCTGACGTACAAATATCCATTTTGTGTCACGATCTCTAACAGAATGCAAGGAATCGTCTCCCTCGTCGAAGCCTCGAGCTCTACCCTCCGCGTCCTTGAATATTCTCCTTTATCTGCCGACGGCTTCGACCATCCTGACCCTGACCCGAACCCTACCTCAGACCAACTTGCCTACTCCTCACGACCACAGCCGCACTACTGCCAGATCCTCCTCTCCTGCCCCCATCTCACCTACCTCTCCATCTCCATCCCGTCCATCTGCCCGGCTCTCTTCAGCTCTCCGGACATCGTCCACTGGGCCGGCGATCTCCAAGTCCGCGCTGCCCGGATCTGCGGCTACCCGCGCGACGCTCTCAGCTCAGAGAAAGCCATCGCGACGTTCAAACGCATTCTTCAGAGCGCACGAGACCTGATCGAGCACCGCTCGTCTTCATCATCCACAGCCACTCGCAACGGCAACAACAACGACAATGATAATACTACCTGTCATGACCGGAACCCCCACACCCACCGAGCCCTCGACATCGAGCTCTTCATCGGCCCCTACATCTTCACCCCCTCGACCGGCCTCGTGCACGGCGACTTCGACCTCGCGCGGGCCCTGTCGGACTTTACGTGGCCCGCGCCGGACGTCTCGTCCACCAACGGCTGGGGCAGCGATCATCTCGCGCTCATGCCCAGCTCCAAGGGCCCCTACGGCCAGACGGGCCTGTACGGGAAGGACCTGGACCCGGACCCGGAGCTGGGCATCAGCCGCCAGCGCTCGTGGAGCTGCGTGAGCGAGACGGCGTTTTTCGACGGCGTGGCGAGGGGGTATGTTAGGTTTTGAATGGAGGGTTTGAAGGGTTTAATGTGAGATAAATAGCAGATTGCACATATACATACATTATCTTTTTTTTATCGGGTCCTTGCTTCAATAATATATCTGCCTGTTTCTGTTCGTCTGTCCATTTTAAGATGAAACAAGGAATGGGACGACCGGATAACTGGGAGAGGGTAAAAGAAAAGGAAAAAGAACAAGGGAGAAAAGAAAAAAAGCAACTGCAAGAGTAACGACTTTATGAACTTACCGACCGGATGATGTCTATAGACATATAACCGCAGTGCCTATGTACAGTAGTTTAGTATACTATAGTAGTCCATTGATCAATCAATCAGTCAATCAAAAAAAGACAGATAGATACTTGGGGCCGCCGGCGGGGGAAGGGGGGGGGGGGGGGGG